>Ga0105044_10000474_pt1 | contig 49298 bp, 33 predicted proteins | sample MAT01_FD_78092 | JGI IMG/M metagenome (GOLD analysis project Ga0105044, IMG submission 78092) | Freshwater microbial communities from Lake Fryxell liftoff mats and glacier meltwater in Antarctica - MAT-01 | ecosystem: Environmental > Aquatic > Freshwater > Ice > Liftoff microbial mat | place...
ACTGTGACCGTGACCGTGACCGTGACCGTGACCGTGACCGTGACCGTGACCGTGACCGTGACCGTGACCGTGACCGTGACCGTGACCGTGACCGTGACCGTGACCGTGACCGGCGCGGCTTACGTGAGCTTGGCCAGGGCGGCCTTGAGGCGCTCGTCGCCGGGCTCCATCTCGAGGCCGCGCTGGAACATGCCGCGCGCCTTGGGCGCCTCGTTGAGCTCGACGTGGATGACGCCGAGCGCGTAGTACACGTCGGCCTTGTTCAAGCCCGAGGCGGCGTCGAGGTTCTGGAGCACGAGCGAGCGATAGACCCGACGCGCCTTCTCCCAGTCGCGCTGAGACATCGCGAGGCGACCGAGGCCGGCCATGGTCGGCACGTCGGTCGGGTTGACCCGGAAGGCCTCCTCGTAGGCCGCGACCGCGCCCGCGGTGTCGCCGCGCGCCTCGAGGATGCCGCCCTGCCGCTGTCGGTAGCGCGCGACGTCCTTCATCTTGCGAGCGCCCTTGGCCTCCTCGGCCAGCTTGTCGTAGATGGGTGCCGCGCGATCGAGCTGGCCCGACGCGAAGTACAGATCGGCCAGGGGCGCCAGCACGCGTACGTCGGTCGGCGCCTTGTCTGCGGCGCGCTCGAGGACACCCAGCGCCGCCGCCGGCGTCCCGAGCTGGCGCTCCGCCTCGACGTACTCGAGCGCGAGCGGCAAGACGTCGCCACCCTCGGCCTCGACCACCGCGAGGCGGCGGCCCAGCATGTCGGCCACGACGGCCCAGTTGCCCTCGGCGCGGGCGACCCGCTCGAGCGCCGCGATCGCCTGGCCGTGACGCGGATCGTGGGTCAGCGCCTGCCGGTAGTGCGCGAGCGCGGTCGCGTGATCGTGCTGGGCCTTGTCGGCGACCTCGCCGAGCCGGAAGAACAGATCGGCGGCGTCGGTGCCCTTGGGCCCCAGCGCGAGGGCGCGGCCCAGGACCTCGCTGCACTTGTCCCAGTCGGCGGCCCGCTCGTAGATCTTGGCGAGGCGGGTCAGCGCCGCGACCGAGCCGGGCTCGCGCCGCAGGATCTTCTCGAGGATCTCGCCGGCCGCGTCGGGGTTGTCGAGGGGACCTTCCCAGATGTCGGCGGCCCGGGCCAGCGCGGCGATCTCGGCCTCGCTGTCGCCCATCGTGCCGTGGAGCTCGGCGCGGCGGTCGAGCAGCTCGACGAGATCATGCCAGCGCTCGGCCTTGGCCAGCAGCCGCTCGAGCTCGCCGTAGGCCGCGAGCTGCGCGTTGTCGACGTCGAGCGCCGCGTACCAGTGGCTGATGGCGTCATCGACCGCGCCGCGCTCGCGCTCGGCCAGCCGCGCCATCTTGGCGAGGACCGCGGTCTTCTCCGACGAGCCGCGCGCCAGCTCGAGCCGGCGCGTGAGCACGTCTTGCACCGACATCCAGTCCTTGGCGCGAGCGTGCAGGTCCTCGAGCGCGCTCAGCGCGGTGGTGTCGTCGGGGTCGAGATCGAGCACGGCTTGCCAGGCCGCGCTCGCGGCCGCGGTGTCGCCCAGCTCGCTCTCGAGGTGCGCGATCTGGACGCGCAGGGCCTTCTCCTCGGTGGGCTCGCCGGCGATGCGGGCGGCGCGGCCGAGCGTGGTCACCAGGGCGCGGCGGTCGCCGGTGCGCTGGTAGATCGCGGCCAGGCGCGCCAGCGGCACCCGATCATCGTCGGCGACGTCGATGACCGCCTCCCACGCGAACACGGCGCCCGCGGCGTCGCTGGCCCGCTCGCGCAGCTCGGCGACCTCGGTCCACAGGACCTGCTTGCTCGGCGGATCAAAGGCCAGGCTGGCCCGGCGGGTCAGCACCTCGGCCAGGGCTGCGGCGTCGCCGCGCGAGCGATGGATGCGCTCGAGGCCCTCGAGCGCCGGGCCGTGCTCGTCGTCGAGCGCGAGCGCGCGATCGAAGCTGGCGACCGCGCCCTCGGCGTCGCCGATGCGGTCGAGCTGGATCGTGCCGACGTACATCCACAGCGGCACCGCCGCGGTGTCGTCGACCGCGCTGGCCACGCCGGCGACCCGGGCCGCAGCCTCGACCCAGCGGCCCTGCAGCGCCGCCAGTCGATCGAGCTCGCCCAGCGCCTCGGTCGAGCGCGCGTCCTCGGCCAGCCAGCCGCCGGCGGCGTCGAGGGCCCGCACGTCGTCGCCCAGCCGCGACTCCGCGAGATCGGCGACGCGCTGATAGATGGCCGCGCGCTCATGGTGGTCGGTCGTGACCGCCAGCTTGGCCGCCAGCAGGTCGGTCAGGCGGGCCCAGTCGGCCTCGCCCTCGTAGAGCGGCTCGAGGGTGTCGATGATCGCGCCGCGCTGCTCGTCAGCGGTCGACAGCAGGCGCTCGAGCGAGGCCCGGGCGGCACCGTGGCGAGGCGTCCGCTCGATGACGCTGCGGTAGGCGTCGACCGCGCCGGTCAGGTCGCGCAGCTGGCTCTCGCGCACGTCGCCGAGGCGGAACAGGAAGTCGGCGCCGATCGAATCGGTGTCGGCGACCTCGGCCTCGCGGGCCAGCACGTCGGCCAGCTCGCCCCAGCGCGACAGCCGCCACAACACCCGATCGAGGGCGGCCAGCGCCGGCACCTCGGCGACGTTGGTGGACACCGCGCGCCGATACGTGGTCGCGGCCCGCGCCAGATCGCCGAGCGCTTCTTCGTAGATGCGCCCCAGCCGCATCGCGTAGGTGTGCTCGAGCACGGCATCGACGCCGCGCTGGAGCTGGCCCTCGAGGAGCGCCGCCAGCTCGGCCCACGCGCCGCGGGCCTGGGCCAGCCGCTCGAGCGGACCCAGGAGCCCGACGTCGGAGGGATCTTCGGCCAGGGCGCGCGACCAGGTCTGCGAGGCCGCGCCCAGATCATTGCGCAAGGTCTCGTGCAGATCGGCCAGCACCGCCCATTGATTTCGGCGAGTTTCGGGATCGCCGGGCAGCTCGAGCCGGCGTTCGGCGATGCGGACCAGGCCGTCGGTGTCGCCGGCGTTGCGCAGGTGACGCTCCAGGATCGCGGCGGCCGCCTCGGCGTGCTCGTCCTTGCCGAGCAGGGTGTCGAGGGCGGCGCGCGCGTTGGGGTGCGCCGGGTTGATCTGCAGCACCGCGCCGTAGCGGCCCAGCGCCACCTCGGGCTCGCCCAGCTCGGTCTCGGTGAGGTGGGCCGCACGAAACGCCAGCTCGGCGCGCGCGCCCGCGTCGATCGCGGTCAGGGCGCGGCGGTCGAGCACGTCGAGCAGCTCGGGCCACATCCGCTGCCCACCGTACAGCCGGTCGAGCTCGGCCAGCGCCGCGCCGTCGCCGGCGTCGAGGGCCAAGACCGCCTCGAGATGGCTGATCGCGGTGTACGGGTCGTTGAGGTCGCGCTCGTTGACCGCGGCGAGATCGAGGCGGAGCTGGCGCGCGACGGCGCGATCGTCGGCCAGCACCAGGCGCTGCTCGAGGATGTCGGCCAGCTCGGGCCAGGCGCCGCCGCTGCGGTACAGCCGCTCGAGGGCGGCCAGCGCGATCGAGTCGTCGGCCGCCAGGTTGAGGACCTCGCGGTAGGCCGCGATGGCGGCGGGCGCGCGCTCGAGGACGTGATCGCAAAGCGACGCGACCCGGTGCAACAGCACCTGGCGCACCGCGGCGTCCTCGGCCAGCTCGGCGCGACGCTGCACGACCACCACCAGCTCGTCGGCGCGGGCCTCGACCGCCAGCAGGCGATCGAGGGCGGTCAGCGCGATGGCGTCGTCGGGCATGGCGACCAGCACCTTGCGCCAGGCCGCGATCGCGGCGCCGTGATCGCCGCGCTGGGTCTCGTGGATCTCGGCGACCCGGGCCAACGCGCTGCTCTGCGCCACCGGATCCATCGACTGAGCCGCGCCCTGGTCGAGAGTCGCGACCAGCTCGTCCCACGCCGCGTTCTTGCCGCCCAGCGCCACCAGGCGCTCGAAGACGTCGGCCCGCGACGGCTCGTGCAGCCAGGCCCGCGACAGCGCGTCCTGGGCCAGATCGAGATCGCCGCCGCGGCTCTCGTGGATGGCCGCGACCTCGAGGAGGGTCGCGATCTGCGCGTGGGTGTCGCTCAGGAACTCGAGCTTGGCGTCGAGGACGACCACGAGCTTCTGCCACCAGTTGCGGGCCCGATAGACCGGCTCGAGCAGCCCCAGCGTCCGCTCGCGGCCGGCGGCACCGGCGGCCAGGCGCTCGAGGCTGGGCAGCGCGCGATCGGGGTGCGCGGTGGCCAGGATCTCTTCGTAATGATCGAGGGCGCCGTCGACGTCGTGGAGCTGAGTCTCGAGCACGTCGGCGAGCGCGAGCCGGCGCTCGACCTCGTCGGCCTCGCTGCGGGCTCGCTCGACCCGATCGCCGAGCAGATCGGCCAGGTCGCGCCATCGGCCGCTAGCCCGGTAGAGCCGCTCGAGCTCGTCGGCGGCGCGCTCGTAGTCGAGCCGGGCCGCGACCTCGTCGGACAGCTCGATGACCGCGCACCAGGCCTCGATGGCGCCGCTGGCATCGGCCAGCTCGCGCTCGACCAGCTCGGCTTTGCGGGCGTAGAGGTCGCGGCGCAAGGTGTCGTCGGCGCCCATGCCGCCGATGACGTCGTCGTAGATGCTGATCAGCGCGCCCCAGTGGCGGTGGCGCGACAGCAAGCCCTCGACCCGGGACAAGATCGCCAGCCGATCGTCGGTGGCGGGCGGCGTGATCGCGAGGGCGCGCCGGTACGCGGTACCGCCGGCGACCGCGACGTCGAGCCGGCGGTCGTAGATCGCCGCGGCGGCCAGGGCCAGCTCGCGCAGGTGCGGCGCGTCGCCGGTGTCCTCGTCGAGGATCTTCTGGTAGGTCGCGGCCAGGCTGGCCCAGTCGCCACCGACGGTGGCCAGGCGCTGGAGCTGGTCGCGCACGATCGGATCGGTGGGATCTTCGACGAGCTGCCGGGCGTACCAGCGGGCTGCGGTGTCGAGATCCTCGAGCTGCTCCTCGTAGAGCCGCGCGATGCGGCGGGTCAGATCGACCCGAGCGTCAGGCTCGCTCTGGGTCTCGAGCTGGAGCTCGTAGAGCCGTGCCAGGCGGGTCCAATCGTGGCGCGAGATGTAGACCGGCTCGAGCACCTCGGCGGCGGCGGCGCGGCCGTCGGGATTGCCGAGCAGACGCTCGAGGGCGGCGATCGCGCCGGCGTGGCCGGGATCGCTGCCGATGGCGCCGGCGTAGCTCTCGATCGCGGTCGGCACGTCGTGCAGCTCGCGCTCCTGGATCTCGCCGAGCTTCACGCGCAGCGCGATGGCCTCCTCGACCGTCTGCACGAAGCCGAGGCGGCGCTCGTACAGATCGACCAGATCGGCCCAGCGCCGCTGGCTGCGGTACATCTGCTCGAGCGCGGGCGCGGCCTCGGCGTGGTTGGGCTGGGTCTCGAGCACCTGCTCCCAGGCCGCGATGGCGTCGTCGGGACGCGCGAGCAGGCCCGAGGCCAGCTTCGCCATGTCGGTGAGGGCCGCGGTGCGCGCGATGACGTCGACGCCGGCCAGGTCGGCCTTGCGACTCAACAGGTCGTACAGCGCGCTGGCGTCGGCGCGGCTCGGCTCGGTGCCGAGCCGCTCGCGGTAGATGTGCTCGAGGGCGCCCAGCGCGCGCCGATCGTCGGCTTGGCCGTCGAGGACGCGCTGGTAGTAGACCCGGGCCAGCTCGATGTCGCCGCGGGCGGCGCGGGCCAGGTCGGCGATGTCGAGGTACAGCCGGCGCTGGACCTCGCCGTCGAGGACGTCGTCGGCGATGGCACGATAGAGGTCGACCAGATCGCCCTCGCGGGCCAGGTCGCCTGCCAGGCGATCGACCAGCGCGATCGCGCTGTCCAGCTCGGGCTCGGCGACCGAGGACCGCATCGCGTCGACGGCGGCGTCGAAGGCGCGGGGCTGGTCGCCCAGGCGGTGCTCGTGGATCGCGGCGACCCGGGTCCACAGCCGGGCTCGCTCGCGGGGCGACGGCTCGCGGGTGGCGGCGGTGCCGAGCAGCTCGGTCAGCTCGCGATCGCGCCCGGTCGCCTCGTAGAGCGGCTCGAGGATCGCGGCCGCGCGCGGGCCCAGCTCGGGGTCGGCGAAGGCGCGATGCACGGCGGCCAGCGCCGGCGCGTGATCGGGATCGGCGGCCAGCACCTCGGCCCAGCGATCGAGGGCGTCGAGGGGACGGCCCAAGGCGCCGCTCAGGAGCGTGGCCAGCTCGGCGCGTCGCGCGACCCGATCGTCGTCGCCGCGCTCATCGGCGACCGCGAGGCGGCGCTCGAGAATGTCGTGCTGATCGGCGGCCCGGCCGGCCTCGCGATAGAGGCGGGCCAGCTCGTCGAGCGCGATCGCGTCGTCGCCGGCATGGTCGAGCACCTCGAGGTGCGCCGCCATCGCCTCCGACCGATCGCCGAGCCTGACCTCGTGAACCGCGGCGAGGCGGCGCAGGTCGCGCACCTTGGCGTCGGCGTCGTCGGAGAGATCGATCTTGTGGCGGAGCAGCTCGGCGAAGTCGCGCCAGCGCTCGCGCTGCTGATACAGCCGCTCGAGGGCGGCCAGCGCGGGCCCGTGGTCGGGCTGGTCGGCGACCACGTCACGCCAGCTCGCGATGGCGCGATCGGGATCGCCCAGGCGCTCCTCGTCGAGCTCGGCGACGCGGGCCAGCAGCGCGACCCGCTGCCCGGGCGCGCCGGCGCCGGCGGCCTGGCGCGCGACCACGTCACGCAGCTCGGGCCAAGCTTCTTCCTCCTCGTAGAGCCGGGCCAGCGCGGTGAGCGCGGGGCCGACCAGCTCGGCGTCGGCGGGATCGAGCGCGGCCAGGGCGCCATACGCCGCGATCGCGCGCGGGTTGTCGCCCAGCGAGCGGTCGGCGATCTCGGCGACCTGGCGGCGCAGCGCGATCGCGGTGGCCAGATCGTCGCCGTCCTTGGTGACCGCGGTGGCCGCGGCCTCGAGGACGTTGGCGGTGTCGTGCCAGCGGTCGAAGGTCGCGGCCAGGCGGAGCAGCGCGGTGCGGGCCGGCTCGTCGAAGGGATCGGCGGCCAGCGCCTGGACCCAGGTGTCGAAGGCGGCGCGTCCGAGATTGAGCTCGTCTTCCTCGATCGCGGCGATGCGGCCGAGCAGCTCGGCGGCCTCGTGGGGCGCGGTGGCAACCTCGCGCTGGATGCGCAGGACCCCGGCGAGGTCCTTCCACAGCTGGTCGCGCAGGTAGAGCGGCTCGAGGATCCCCGCGACCCGCTGGCGCAGGCCGGGCTCGACCAGCAGCTCCTCGAGCAGCTCGCGGCCGTCGGCGTGACCGGGCTGGGCCGCCACCACCTCCTCGAGGAGATCGACCGCGCCCGGCTTGTCAGCGAGCGGGCGCGCGTGCAGCTCGGCGCGCCGGTAGCGCAGCGCCGCGTGATCGGCGGGCGCCGCCCACCCCACCTCGGCCGCGAGGACCGCATCCAGGTCGACCCAGCTCTGGCCGTCGGCGTAGAGCCGCTCGAGGGCCTTGTAGGCCGGCAGGTAGTCGGGCTCGATCGCCAGCACGCGCTGGTAGTCGGTGACCGCCGCGCCGGGATCGCCGAGCACATCCTCGTCGAGGGCGGTCAGCTCGAGCAGCGTCGACTTGCGCACGCCCGGATCGGCCGAGACCTCGACGCGGCGCTCGTACAGCCCGCGCAGGTCGCTCCAGCGCGCGGCGTTGCGATAGCTCGCCGCCAGCGCCTCGAAGGCCTCGCCATCGTCGGGCTCGATCTCGAGCACCGTCATCCACGCGCGCTCGGCGCCGGCCGCGGTGGCGGCGTCGCTTTGCACGCGGAGCGCGAGCTCGGCCGCCATCGTGCGCAGCTCGAGCCGATCGGCGCCGGCGCTGCGGCGAGCCGCCAGGGCTGCGCCGAGCAAGGTCGCCAGCTGCTGGGGCCGCTCGAGCTCGTCGGCGAGGGCGATCAGGGCGGCCCGGGCGTCGACGTCGCCGGGCTCGGCCGCGACGACGCGGGCCGCGGGCTCCCAGGCGCGGGCCGATTGGCCCAGGCCGTGATAGAGCGGCACCAGCCGGCGGTCGAGGCCGCGCGCGGTTTGGGGCTCGGCGGACGGATCGGTGGCGAGGCACTCGAGGCACGCGACCAGCGCGGTCGGATCGCCGCTGCGCTCGAGGTGGGGCAACAGCTCGACCGCGAGCGCGCGCCGCTGCTCGTCGGGGATAGTGGCCGCGCGCGCGCCGCCCGGCAGGAAGCGCACGCAGGCCGCGACCAGCTGCGGCGTGGGATGGTCGCCGCTGGTCGCCAGCGCGGCGCGATAGTGCGCGAGGGCCGCGGCCGGACGCTCCAGGCTACCGTCCTCGAGGATCGCCAGCCGCCACAGCATCGGGCCGCGCTGGTCACCGGGCGCCGCCGCGATCTGGGCGGCCAGCACCTCGGCTAGCGAGTCCCAGTCGCCGCGGGCCTCGTGCAGGCGGGCCAACGACGCCATCGCCGGCGCGTCGCCCGGATAGGCCGCCGCGATCTGCTGATGGGTGAGCGCCGCGGCGTCGAGATCGGCGAGGCGCTCCTCCTCGACGGTGGCGATCTTGCCGAGCAGCGCGCGGCGATCGCCGGCGGCGGCGCTGGCGAGCTGGCGGCGGAACGAGGCCAAAAGCTCGGGCCAGTCGGACATCCGCTCCGACAACAGCTCGACCGCGGCCTCGGCGTCCCGATCACCGGGCGCCAGCGCGAGGATGCGCTGGTGGGCGTCACGGGCGGCGCCATCGTCGTCGAGGCGATCGTCGTAGAGCTCGGCCAGCGAGCGCAGGAGCCGAAGCCGCACGTCGGCGGCGTTGCTGCTGTCGGCGGCCTGGCGCTCGAAGGCCGCGGTCACGTCGCGCCAGTGCTCGGGCAGGTGGGCGAGGCGCAGCAGCTCGGCGGCCAGGGTGGGATCGTCGGGCGCCAGCTCGAAGCCGCGGATGGTCCAGGTCAGCGCCAGCGCCCGCGAGCCCAGGCGGGTCTCGCACAGCGCGCGGATCTCGGCGATCTGGGCCAGCTTGTCGGCGCGATCGGCGGCGTGCCCGAGCAGCACCTCGTAGACCGGCAGCAGCTTGGCCGGCTTGTCGGCCTTGAGGTACACCGGCACCAAGGCGCGCGCCGCCGGCAGGTCAGTGGGATCGACCGAGAGCACGCGCTCCCAGACTCGAGCCGCGCGCTCGGGTTCCTGATGATCGGCGGCGACCCGCGCGGCCCGCCGGAGCAGCGCCACCCGGCCGCCGCGATCGTCTTGGCGATCACCGAGGCTGATGAGGGCGTCGACCAGCTCGTCCCACTGGGTGAGCCCGCCGTACAGGCGCTCGAGCCCGTCCCAGTCGCCAGCCGCCGCGTACAACTCGCGGAGGGTGCGCAGCGCCTTGGCGTGACCGGGATCGACGGTGAGGATGCCCGCGAAGGCCTCGGCGGCGAGCGCGGGCGCGCCGACCCGGTCGGCCAGCAGCGAGCCCAACTTCTCGAGGAGCGCGACGGCTTCTTGCGGCGTCTTGGCGCGCGCGCGCTGACGGCCCAGCACCTCGGCCAGCGCCAGGTAGCGCTTCTCACGCTCGTAGAGCCCGGCCAGGAGCGCGTAGGTCTCGTCGAGGCCGTCGTCGACGCTACCGGCGTGGGTGATGCCGGCCTCGCCCGCGGCCTCGCCCGCCTCGGCGAGGGTCTGGTTGTGGATCTCGATCGCGAGGCGGGTGTCGCCGACGCGCTCGGCGGCCAGCCGCGCCATCTCGCCGCGCCGGATCCGCTTCTCGACGCCGGACAGGCCATCGGCCTCGTGGCCGAGCAGCGTGATGAGCTGCCGCCACTGCCGGCGCCGGGTGTAGATGTCCTTGAGGCGCGCGGTGGCGTCGGCGTCCCGGCCGTCGAGCTCGAGCAGGCGCTCGAGGGGCCGGATGGCCTGGGCGTAGTTGCCGAACCGATCGATCCAGAGGTCGGCGGTCTCGCGCAGGATCGCGGCACGCTGAGGCGCCGGCACCGCGGTCAGCTCGGCCTTCTTGCCGAGGACGCCGATGAGATCTTGCCAGCGGCCCATCGCGCGGTACTTGGCCGACAGCTCGTCGATCGCGCGCACGTCCTCGGGATCGATGCGCAGGATCGCGTTGTACGTGTTGAGCACCATCGGATCGAGGCGCAGCTTGTCGCTGTAGATCGCGACCACCTCGTAGAGCCGTTCGATCTTGCCGCGGGCGTCGCGCTCGGGGAGGCGCTCGACGTCCTCCTTGAGGAGATCGAGCAGCGGGTTCCACTTCTCGGCCTTGCGGTACAGCCGGCGCAGCGCGTCGCGGGCCTCGGTCGAGGTCGGGTCGGCGCGCAACAGCTGCTTCCAGGCGTCGAGGGCCTTTTCGGGCGTCGCCATCTGCGACTCCGACAGCTCGGCGATCTCGATGCCCAGCGCGCGGGCCCGCCCGTCGCTGGCCGGGTTGGTGCCGGTCGCCGGCAGCGCCTTCTCGGCCTGGCGCAGGATCGCCACCAGCTTGCCGCCCTCGCCGCGGGCGCCGTGATACGCGCGGTAGAAGTCGAGCGCGGCCGGGTGGGCGGCGTCGAGCTTGCGGATGCGGCGGAAGTAGTCCTCCGCGCCGTCGAGGTCGCCCAGCCGCTTCCACAGCACCATGCCGACCTGCAGCAGCATGCCCAGATCGCCGTCGCCGCCCTTGGCCTTGAGCGCGCTGGCGTAGAGCATCACCAGCGACTGCCAGTTCTCGCTCTGCTGGAAGTGATCGCCGAGCACGCGCAGCGCGTAGGGCTGGGCCGGATCGGTGGCGATGAGCTTCTTGAGGTGCTCGAGTGCGCGCTCGGGCTCGGCCAGCGGGCCCCGGGTCACCTCGGACAGCGCGAGCAGCGCGTTGACCCGCTCCTCCTTGTCGGCCGCGTGATCGACGCGCGACGCCAGGACGTCGGCCAGCTCCTGCCACCGCCCGGCGCGGGCGAGCACCCGCTCGAGGTGGGTGCTGGCGCGACGGTTGCGCGGGTCGGCGGCCAGCGACTTGCGGAGGTAGTCTTCGACCTCGGGCCGATCGGCGGCGTAGCGCGCAAAGGTCTCGGCCGCCGACAAGTAGAGCGCGGTCGTGAGCTGGCGATCGGTCGAGGCCTTGGCCTCGTCGACGTACTTGGCCGCGAACTTCTGCCAGTTGTCGCGCGCGAGCTTGAGCTGCGCGAGGGCGTCGATGGCGGTGTCGTCGCCGGGCCGCTCGGCCAAGGCCCGCTCGAAGCTCGCCACCGAGCCCGCCTCGTCGAGCAGATCCTCGTCGAGGATCTGGCCCTTCTCGGTCCACAGCTCGGCGCGGCGGGCCGGGCTCGCGGTGCCGGCCAACTCGGCGTCGAGCACGCGCAACGCCACGTCGGCGCGCCCGCGATCGCGGAGCCGCTTGCGGTGCTGGGCGAGGATCACCGTCGCGGCGGCATCGAGCCCGGCCCGTGCCGTCTCGGTCACCGCCGCCAGCGCCGTCAGCGCCTGGGGATCATCGGGATCACTATCGAGCGTGACGAGGAGCGACTGAAGATCGGCCATGCGGACAAAAGCGATGCTAACGCCGCGGGCGACGGCGAGACAACGCAACGTCACGTACTTCGCCGGGCCGTCGCGCGACTGCTACACGAGCACCACGATGTGCAACCAGTACTCGACGCGCGGCGACGGCAAGGACCTGGCCCGCATGCTCGACGACCTCGCGCTCCCGCTGGCGGCCGGGAGTATCGCGGCCCACGAGCTGGTGCGGCCCACCGATCTCGCGCCGGTCCTGCGCGCGACCGCCGGCGGAGTCGAGGCGGTGGACCTGCGCTGGGGCTTCGCGCCGGGCCGGCCCAAGGCCGGGCCGGTCATCAACTACCGCTCCGACGGCCGCCGCTTCGACCACGGCCGCTGCCTGGTGCCGGCCACCGCGTTCTTCGAGTTCACCGGCGCGCGCTCGCCCAAGACCCGCTGGCGCTTCAGCCGCACCGACGCGCCCTGGCTCTGCATCGCCGGCCTGTGGCGGCGCGGGGTCGACGGCAGCGAGCGCTTCACGATGTTGACCACCGAGCCCGGCCCCGACCTCGCGCCCTACCACGACCGGCAGATCGTCATCCTCGAGCCGACCGCCTGGGCGCGCTGGCTCGCCCCCGAGCCCATCGCACCGGACTGGCTCGGCCCCCTGCCCGCCGGCGCGCTCACCGTCACCCAGCCCTGACGGTCAGGCGCCGCGCCGGGGATCGCCGCAGCGGCCTGGTCGCTCGGGCGGGTCGGTGCGCTTGTCCCCGCGCCGTGGGTCCGGTAAGCCTGCGGCCGTGCCAGCGCCGTCCGACTCGCGCGCGTCCGTCGGGGCGTGGAGCTACTTGCTGCGCTACAAGCCGGTGGTCTTTGGCGGTGCGCTGATGCTGCTGCTGACCAACGCCCTGTTCGTCGGCATCCCGGTCACCACCGGCCGCGTGGTCGGCGCGCTGCAGACCGGCGACCCCAACCACGACGTGCCGCGGTTGTGCGTGTGGATGGTTGGCTTCGCGCTGGCGACCGCGATCACCCGCATCCTGTCGCGCATCTGGATCTTCAACGCGGCCCGCGCCGCCGAGTACGATCTGCGCGCCGACCTGTTCGGCCACCTGCTCACCCTCGACGGGCCCTACCACGCGAGCCACCCGACGGGCGACACCATGTCGCGGCTCACCAACGACGTGCAGACCGTGCGCGCGATGTGGGGCGCCGGCGTGCTCAACATCGTCAACACCGGCTTCGCGTTCCTGACCGTGCTGTCGATGATGCTGCGCATCGACCCTTGGCTCACGCTGTGGGCCTGCCTGCCCTACCCGATGATCGTCGTGGCCGGCCAGCTCTTCGGCAAGCGCATCTTCACGTCGAGCCGCGGCGTCCAAGCCCAGCTCGGCGCGTTGTCCAACGAGATCCAGGAAGACCTCACCGCGATCGCCGCGATCAAGACCTATGGCCTCGAGGGCGAGCGCCGGGCTCGCTTCACCGCGTCGAGCGTGAAGCTGCTCGACGCCAACATGATGCTGACCCGGGTCCGCGGCTCGATGGGCCCGGTCTTCGTCGGCCTCGGCTCGGTCGCGATGGTGCTGGTGCTCTACATCGGCGGCAAGCGCCACATCGAGGGCCGGCTCGGCCTCGACCACCTGGTCGAGATGACGCAGTACTTGGCCCGCCTGGTCTGGCCGACCCTGGCGCTGGGCTGGATGCTGTCGTTGCTCCAGCGCGGCCAGGCCTCGTGGCAGCGGCTGTCGAGCTTGCTCGCCACCCGGTCGACCATCGTCGACGGCGCCGATCCGATCGCGTCCACCGGCGCGCGGTCGGGTGGCCTCGAGCTCAAGCACCTCACCGTCAAGCGCGGCGATCGCATCGTCATCGACGACGTCAGCTTCACCGTCCCGGCCGGCACCACGACCGCGATCGTCGGGCGCACCGCCGCCGGCAAGAGCAGCCTGGTCGAGGCGATCTGTCGGCTGTTGCCGGTCGCCAAGGGCACGGTCTTCCTCGACGGCCACGACGTCACCGACCTGCGCCTCACCGACCTGCGCGGCGCCGTCGGCTATGCGCCGCAAGAGGCCTTCCTGTTCTCGACCACGATCGCCGACAACATCGCGTTCGGCTACGGCGAGGGCTCGAGCCTGCCGCCGGCCCGCGCCGAAGAGCTGGCCGCGCTGGCCGGCCCGCGGCCCACCCACTCGGTCACCCGGGATGGTGAGGTGCCGACGCGGGTGCGCGAGGCCGCTGCCACCGCCGGGCTCACCCGCGACCTCGACGGCATGCCCGAAGGCTTCGCCACCGTCGTCGGCGAGCGCGGCATCACCTTGTCGGGCGGCCAACGCCAGCGGGTGGCGCTGGCTCGGGCCATCGCGTCGGACCCCCGGCTCCTCATCCTCGACGACTCGCTGTCGTCGGTCGATGCCGAGACCGAGCGGATCATCCTCGACCGCCTGCGCACGGTGCTGGCCGGGCGCACCGCGCTGCTCATCTCGCACCGGGTCGCCGCGGTCCGCAGCGCCCACCAGATCGTCGTCCTCGACCACGGCCGGGTCGCCGAGGTCGGCACCCACGCCCAGCTGCTCGCCAAAAACGGCGTCTACGCCGACCTGTACCGCACCCAGCTCGACGCCGACGGCACCGCCGCGCCGGAGTCGGTATGAGCGCGTCGGTCGCCCCGCCGGCCGCGGCGCCCGCTGGCGAGGCCGTCCTCGGCAAGGCCTACGACGTCGCGCTCATGCGCCGGCTGTGGCCCTTCGTGCGGCCGCACGCGCGGCTGCTGCTGGTCTGGCTGCCCTTCACGCTGCTCGCGGTCGCCTTCGAGATGGCGCAGCCGTACCTGGTGAAGGTCGCCATCGCCGACCACATCGCGGTCGGCAAGCTCGACGGGCTGGCCACCATCGCGATCGTGTACCTGGCGCTGGTCGTGCTGCAGGCCGGGGCGTCGTTCGGCGAGCAATGGGCGGTCCAGCTCCTCGGGCAGCGCGCGATGCACGGGCTCCGGCTCGCGATCTACGACCACGTCGTGTCGCAGCGGGCCGGCTTCTTCGATCGCATGCCGGTCGGGCGGCTGCTCACCCGCATGACCAACGACATCGAGAGCGTCAACGAGATGTTTGCCTCGGGCGTCATCACGCTCGCGACCGACGCCCTGCGCATGCTGGTGATCGCGGCGATCATGTTCTCACTCGATCCCGGCTTCACGGTGCTGACCTTCACGACCATCCCCCTGCTCATCCTGCTGGTGAATCAGGCCCGCCGCATGATGCGCAGCTCGTTCCGCGAGATCCGGGTCCGGCTGGCCGCGATGAACGCCTTCGCGCAGGAGCACCTGTCGGGCATCAAGGTCGTGCAGATCTTCCGCCGCGAGCGCGCCGCCGCCGCCGAGTACGGCGTCATCAACGCCGGCCACCGCGACGCCTACCTGGCCTCGATCCGCGCCGACGCGTCGATGTACGCGCTGGTCGAGGCCATCGGCGTGCTCGCGGTCGCGCTGGTCGCGTGGTGGGCGGTGCGCGACCTCGGCGCCCAGGCCAACACCGTCGCCACCCTCGGGCTGGTGGTCGCGTTCCTCGAGTACATCAACAAGTTCTTCATCCCGATCCGCGACCTGTCCGCCAAGTACGCCGTCATGCAGGGCGCGATGGCGGCCATCGAGCGCATCAGCGAGCTGCTCGGCACCCGCGAGCCCGACGCCCCGAGCCCGGCGGCGGCGACCACGTCGGGCCCGCGCGGGGCGGCGCCGATCGGCGACGGGCCGGCCGACGTGTCGTCCGACGGCCTGCGCGTGATCTCGCCGGCCGATGCGCCGCTGGTGTCGTTCGACCACGTCGAGTTCAGCTACGGCGCCGAGCCCATCATTCGCGGCGTCACCATCGCCGTCGAGCGCGGCCAGACCGTCGCCATCGTCGGGGCCACCGGCAGCGGCAAGTCGACGCTCATCAAGCTGCTCACCCGCCTGTACGAGCCGACCGCTGGCCGCATCACCGTCGGTGGCGAGGACATCCGCGCCCTGCCGGTGGCCGACCTGCGGCGCCGGGTCACGGTGGTCTCCCAGGACGTCGCGCTGTTCTCCGGCACGGTCGCCAACAACATCGCGCTGGGTGGGGTGGCGTCGGGCCGCACCATCGAGCGCGCCGAGATCGAGCGCGCGGTGGCCCGGGTCGGCCTCGATCGCCTGCTCGCCGACCGCCCCGAGGGCCTCGACAGCTCGGTCGGCGAGCGCGGCGGCTCGTTCTCGGCCGGCGAGAAGCAGCTCTTGGCCTTCGCGCGGGCCCTAGTCCGCGACCCCGAGATCCTGGTCCTCGACGAGGCGACCGCCCACGTCGACCCCGAGACCGAGTCGCTCATCGAGCGCGGGGTCGCCGAGCTGATGCGCGGTCGCACCACCCTGGTCATCGCCCACCGGCTCTCGACCATCCGCTCGGCCGATGTCATCATCGTCCTCGATCGCGGCCTGGTCATCGAGCGCGGCACCCACGGCGAGCTGGTCGCGGCCGGCGGCGCCTACGCCCGCCTCGAGGCCACCTTCCGCCGGGCCGGGTCCGCGGACGCCTCGCCCGCCTGAGGGCACGAACCTCATCGCACCTCGGACGGCTGGCGTATGCTGGCCGCGATGGATCATGCCCAGCTCGGCTCGGTCTTCGCGACCATGAGCGATGGCGTGATCGTGGCCGACAACCGCACCGGCGCGGTCGATCTCAACCCGGCCGCCCGCGTGATCCTCGGCCTCACCGCCGACGAACCGGTCACCACGGCGATCCTCACCGCGCGCCTGGGGTTCTATCCGTTCGACCTGGTCGCCGCCGGCGACGCCGGCCCGGTGCGCGAGGAGCTCCGCATCGGCGCCGCCGTGCTGCACTCGGTGATCACGCCGTTCACCGACGGTGGCGCGGTGGTCGGCGCGGTCGTCGTGCTCCGCGATCTGGCCGGCGCTCGCGACGTCGGCCAGCGCCACGGCGAGCTGGTGCGGCTCATGACCCAGGAGCTGCGCACGCCGCTCACCTCGATCGCCGGCGCGCTCGACATCGTGCTGTCGGGCTACGCCGATCCGCTCACCGACAAGCAGAAGCGCTACGTCGACATGGCCCGTCAGGCCGCCACCCGCATGAGCCAGTCGATCGATCAGATCGCCGACACCGTGGGCGCGATCGGCCCGATCGAGGTGGTCCGGGTGCCGGTGTCGATCGGCCAGCTCACCCGGGAAGTGACCGGCCGCTACCGCGATCGGGCCCGGGCCCGCGGCGTCCATCTCGAGACCACCTCGGCCAGCGAGGACGTCACCATCCTCGCCGACCCCGAGAAGCTGTCGCGGGTGCTCGGCAATCTGGTCACCAACGCGCTCCGCTTCGCGACCGCCGGCGGCCGCATCGACGTCGAGATTTTCGGCCCGCCCACCGTCGCCGACGCGGTCGGGGTCTCGGTGTGGAACGACGGCGAGCCCATCCCCGAGGCCGAGCGCGAGCGGGTGTTCACCGCGCCCGACGCGCAAGGTCGACACGTGGTCGGCACCGGGCTCGGGCTCGGGGTGTCGCGCGCGATCGTGGAGGCCCACGGCGGCCGCATCTGGGTCGAGTCGAGCCCGGCCGGCACCAAGTTCGTCTTTACGCTGCCCGCCGAGGCCGCCCCGGTCGGCGTCCTGGCCGCCGAGCCGCCGCCGCGCGCGGTCGCCGCCGATGCCGCCCGCGTGCTCATCGTCGACGACGACGCCCACTCGGCCTACCTGCTCAAGGGCCTGTTGATGGCGGCCGGCCACCAGGTCGTGGTCGCCGCCGATGTCGACGCCGCGCTGGGCGCCGCGCGCAGCGAGCCCATCGCGCTGGCGGTGGTGAGCGCCAGCATCGTCGACGCCCTCGCGCTGGTCGCGATCCTCGAGCACGACCCCGCGACCCGCAAGGCCGGCGTGCTGGTGCTCGGTGACGTCGGGCGCCACGCCGAGCTCACCGCGGCCGGCGCCGACGAGTGCCTCGAGCGGCCGATCCAGCCCGCGCAGTTCCACGAGGCCTGCGCGCGCCTGCTCGCCGACGCCGGCCGGCACGAGGCCGCGCGCATCCTGATCGTCGACGACGACAACTCGGTGCGCGCGATCTGCCGCGAGATCTTGATGCACGCCGGCTATGCGGTGCGCGATCTCGCCAGCAGCGAGGCCGCGCTCGCCGAGGCCCGCCGCTTCCGCCCCGACCTCATCGTCCTCGACGTCATGATGCCGGTCATCGACGGCTATCGCACCGCCGAGCGCCTGCGGGTCGACCCGGCGACCGCGCTCACGCCCATCATCTTCCTGTCGGCCAAGGGCGAGACCGCCGACAAGGTGCGCGCGTTTCGCTCGGGCGCCGAGGACTACGTCGTGAAGCCCTTCGACGCCGCCGAGCTGGTGGCCCGGGTCGGCAAGGCCCTGGCCCGCTCGACCCGCGAGCTGGGCGCGTCCCCGACCACGCAGCTGCCCGGCGCCGACGCCATCGCCGACGAGGTCGAGCGTCGCATCGCGACCGGCGACGGCACGTCGGTGTGCTGCTACCTCGACCTCGACAACTTCAAGGCGTTCAACGACTACTTCGGCCTGGCCCGCGCCGACGCGGTGATCCGCCAGACCGGCGACCTCATCCGCGAGGCGGTCAGCCGCCACGGCGAGCCCGGCGACTTCATCGGCCACATCGCCGGCGACGACTTCGTGATGGTGGTCGCCGGCGACCGCGCCGACGAGCTGTGCCGCGATCTGCTGGCGCGCTTCGATCGCCTCATCCCGCTCTACTACGATCGCGACGAGCGGCGGCGCGGCTCGATCGAGGCCCAGGACCGCTACGGCGTGCTCCGCCACTTCCCCATCATGAGCTGCTCGATCGCGTCGGTCGGCCTCGCCGGCAAGACCTCGTTCGGGGACGTCGCCGCCGCCGCCGCCGTCGGCAAGGCGCTCGCCAAGGCCCAGCCCGGCTCGATCTACGTCCGCGCCTGACCCGTCATCCCCCGCCGCGCCGGTCGATCAGCTCGGGGTGATGCTCGAGCGCGTCGACGGCATCGCCAATCCACGCCGGCAGCACGCCGGACGCCTTGCGCAGCATGCCGTCCGACGTCCGGGCACACAGCGTCGCGTCGGCGTCGGTGACCGAGTTGTCGTAGATGTACACGCGGTCGGCGATCGCGATGGCCAGCGCCAGGTTTCCCACCGACCGCGTGTAGCGATCGATGATCTTGCTGATCGGCACGTCATGGCCGCCCTTCATGACGCGAGCTGCGACGCGCGCGGCGTTGATCGCCGAACCGGTCGCGAGCCACGTCGTCGGGGTTGATGTACTCGGCGCCCTCGCTCCAGCGAGACTCTGTGCGCAGGCGCTGGGTGATCGTGGTCTTGCCGGCGCCGTTCGGGCCGGCGACGACCAGCAAGTTGGGTTTCATCGCTCGGGGCGTATGCGGCGGAGGCGGTGCGCGGCGAGCCGGCCGGCAAACGCCGCCATCATCTGGGCGCGATGGGCTGCGACCCGTTCGCCGATCAGCTTCCGAGCCTGCGCGTTCGACTCGGCCACCCCGGCAAACGCTTCGCGAGCCACGGCGCGCAGCTCACCGCGGTGGGCTCGAAGGGTGCGGAGCTCATGGCCCCCCCCAGCGCCTCACCCCAGGCGGTGCCGCTCGAAATGTCAGCCGCCCAGCTCGATCCCGACCGCGCGGGCCGCCGTGGCCAGCTCGCCGTTGGGGTCGACGAGCTTGAGCTTCTTGACCGCCTTGGCGATGGGCTTGGCCACGACGTGGTTGTTCTGCAGGGCGGCGACGTGGCCGAACTGGCCGGCGGCGATCAGGTCGACCGCCTTCACGCCGAAGCGGGTGCCGAGCTCGCGGTCGAAGGCGCAGGGCGAGCCGCCGCGCTGGACGTGACCGAGCACGGTCGCGCGCACCTCGTACTCGGTGCGGGCCTCGATGGCCTCGGCCAGGCGCTGGCCAGCGCCGCCCAGCTTGTCCTGCTTGGTGATGTCGCCCTTCACCAGCACCGCGTGCTCGCCGCCTTTGGGCTTGGCACCCTCGGCGACGACGACGATCGAGTACGACACCCCGCGGCCCAGCCGCTTGTTGAACGACTCGATGACGCGGTCGAGGTCGTAGTCGATCTCCGGGATCAGGCAGACGTGAGCCCCGCCCGACAAGGCCGAGGTCAGCGCGATCCAGCCGGCGTAGCGGCCCATGACCTCGACGATCATGATGCGCTCGTGGCTCTCGGCGGTGGTGTGCAGTCGCTCGATGGCGTCGACGACGATCTCGACCGCGGTCGAGAAGCCGATCGTCATGTCGGTGGCCTCCAGATCGTTGTCGATGGTCTTGGGCACGCCGACGATCCGGGTCGCGCCGCGCTCGATGAACTTCTGGCCGAACGACATGGTGCCGTCGCCACCGACCACGATGAGGCCCTCGAGATCGAGGCGGGTCAGGTGCGCGATGCAGCGGGCGCTGACGTCGTGGATCTCGGTGCGACCGTCGGGCAGCTTGAGCGGATAGCCGAAGGGGTTGGCGCGGTTCGACGAACCCAGCATCGTGCCGCCGCGGGCCAGGATCTGCTGGACCCGGGCCGGATCGAGGTCGACGTAGTTCTGCTCGTAGAGGCCTTCGAAGCCGTTGCGGATGCCGACCGTCTCCCAACCGTAGGTGGTGCGGGCGTGCAGCACGACGGCGCGGATCACCGCGTTGAGGCCGGGGCAGTCGCCGCCGCCGGTGAGGATGCCGATGCGCTTGCTCATCGGGTCCAGTATGCCCGGCGCCCCGAGGCTTTGACAGCGGGCCGCGGATCTGGAATATCCCCGAGCGATGCCGTTGCTCTCCGGGTTGCGTGTCACTCACTCGTCCATCCACGGCTATGGCGTCGTCACGACCCAGCGCTTCGCCAAGGGCGACCGCCTCGTCGAGGGCGACGGCGTGCGCTACGAGGCCACCGCCGAGTTCGACGACACCTACGCGCTGGTCCTGCCCGGCACCGGGCCCGACGGCGAGGACGACGCCGACCTGCCGCTTCAGTATTTCGATCTCATCGACCAGACCCGCTGGATCAACCACGCCTGCACGCCCAACACCGAGATCGACTCGCGCTTCGACCTCGAGTTGGGCCGCCTGCGAGCCTGGTGGACCGCGACCCGCGACCTCGAGATCGGCGAGGAGCTGACCTACGACTACGGCTTCCCGGGCGAGATCGCCGAGCGCTGTGCCTGCGGATCGCCGGGCTGCCGCGGCCTCATCGTCGACGACGACCCCGCCGAGCTGGCCCAGATCCCCGCTGCGCTGCGCCCCTTCCTGCGCAGCCCCGTCGACCCGATCCAGGCCACCGGCTGACGTTCGTCGCGCCACGACTTGCGCCCCGTTCCGACCTCCGGTACACGAGTGGCGCCTCGCCGATGTAGCTCAGTGGTAGAGCAGCGGTTTCGTAAACCGCAGGTCCGCGGATCATACCCGCGCATCGGCTCCAAGATTCCCAGACTCGCGCATCACGGCGGGTCGACCTGCCAGAACATCTTGCCCGCGGGATACGTGGTCATCTCGAAGCCGTCGGCCAGGGCCCGTTCGTGGAGGGCCAGCGCGTCCTCGCGGCGCGGCAGGATGAGGCGGACCGATGCCACCGGCGTGCCGTCGGGCAGCGCGCCGGCCCGCGCGACCGCCGCGAGCTGCGCCCACGCCGCCTCGTCGAGCGAGCCGTCGGGGAACACCGCCAGCGCCTTGTAGCCGATCCTTGCTTGCTCGTCGTAAAGTGTGAAGGGCTCGCGCACTGTTGGCCGCGCCGGATAGGCCGCGCGATCGCCGTGCTCGTTCCAGCCGACCTCGATCGCGGTCGGCACCAGCGGCGTGAACCAGCGCTCGTGGGCAGCGCGGGCCGCCGCCACCGCCGCCGGGTCGGCCAGGTCGGCGTCGAACCCGATGCGCAGCACGTCGCCGTCGACGGTGCGATGGGCACCCGGCGGCAGCGGGGCCTGCTCGAGCCCGGCGAGCACCGCGACCCGATCCGCGCGTGCGCGGTGCCAGGTCAGCCCAGCGTACTGGTCGAGCGCGCCCAGCGGCCAGGTGCCGCTCGACCGCGGCGGTCGCGGCCTCGGATAGTCCTGGCGAGCCGGCGCGAAGCTACCGGTCGCGAAGCGCACACCCACGGCGGCGAGCCCCTCGCTCCACGCCTGCACCCAGCTCGCGACGTCGTCCCGCAGCGATGCCCCCGCACCGTCGGCGGGGATGCCGACGCTGATGCGAGGTCCGACGGTCTCGAGGCCCAGGAAGATTTCCCAGTCGGGATCGTCGCGGTCGCCCGCGAACAGCGATACCAGGTCGAGGCCCCAGGTCGCGGCGCGGGCCCGCAGCTCGTCCATCGACCCGATCGGCTCCGGCTCGCCGAGGTCGCGTGACACCCACCGCGGCCGCGCCAGGTAACCGCCGCGCTCGAGCGGCGCGAGCAACACCCGTGTGACAATGTCGTCGCTCAGCCAGCGTTTTCCAACGTCGGCATCGACATAGCCCTTCCCGGCGAACACGAAGCCAGTGCGCTGGTAGCCCATTGAGTGACGATAACGCACTTCCGGCAGCCACCGCATCAGCCGCGCCGTCGACGACACCGCCGCTCCGGGGTGACGTCGCGGCTATCGCACCATGGTGAGGAAGCCCTCCCGGGATTCAAACGTATAGCTAGCGGAGAATCGTGAATCGGCATTCTGCGGGACCAGCCAATGACCGACGTCTATCGATATGAGCGCCGGTCGGCGTCGTCCCAGCGCACGCGCGAGGAGGGTGACGACGAGGCGAGCGCGCCGCCCCCCGCGGTCACGCCCGGCAAGCGTTCGCGCGTGGGTGGCGAGGACGACGACGGGCCATCGCCGGGCGCGTGGTCGAGCGCGGCCCGCATCGACCGCCGCCAGGACGCCCCGGTCGAGGACGAGGAGGGCGCGCTGGCGACCGCGCTCGACCTCGTGGCCCACAGTCGTGGCGGGCAGGCGCTCGACGCCGCCTTGCGCCGCCGCCTGGAAGCCGAGCTCGGTCTCGATCTCGGGGCGGTCCGCGTCCACACCGATGAGCAGGCGGCAACAGCCGCGGCGGTGGTGGGTGCCCGCGCCTTCGCGATGGGCGATGACCTCTACTTCGCGCGCGGCGCCTACGACCCCGGGAGCGAGCACGGGCAGCAGCTGATCGCGCACGAGGTGGCCCACGTGGCGCAGCATCGCCGAGGCACCGCGCCGACCGATCGCAAGGTGTCGCAACCATCCGACGCCCACGAGCGCGAAGCTGAGACCTTCGCGGGCGCCTTCGTCGGCGCCTCCGCGAAGGCCGCGCCCGATGCCGTCGCGCCGAGCTTGGTCCGTGAGCTGGAAGAGCATCTGGGCACACGGTTCGATGCGGCGCGCGCGTTGACCGGCGCCACGACCGCGCTGGCTCGCCAGCTCGCGTCGGCCGGCGCCGCCGGGCTGCACCATGTGGTCGGGCTCGCCGCGCCGTCGTCGCAGCGCGATGCCCTCCTTCACGAGCTTACCCAGGTCGTGGCGATGGGCCGGCGCGCCGAGGGCGCGACCGCCGGGCTCGCCACGCTGCACGTGAGCGGGCCGGAGCCCGGCGCGAGCGTGGCACCATCGGCGATCCACCGCGGCGATCCCCGCGCCGGTGCCACCTCGCGGGCCAACCGGCTCGCGCTCTTCGAGAACAGCTTTCCCAAGCTGCTCGCGACGTACGCGGCGCCCGGATCGGTCCCGACCGACAGCGGTCCGGTCCCGGGCAACCTGTTCCGATTCGTCGGGCCCGCGCCCACGAACCACGGCTTCGTCTCCGCCAGCAGGGCGCCCTGGCGGCTCGCCGACTACGCCAACTTCATGGCGGACCAGGCCGCCGCTGCCGACCAGGCCAGCTACGACGTCTACGGCACCGACCTCACCCAGATCCTCGCCGACGGCAATCGGTTCCACGTCGCACGCGTCCGCTCGACCGAGCCGGGCGCCAGCGGCGCCGGCCGGACCTACGTCTTCATCATGGATGAAGGGCACTGGGTGGCCGACGTCGTGGACAGGTTTCCGAGCAGGTCGCCGCCTCCGACACCGCGCCAGCTGTTCGCGGTCTACAAAGCCGGCGCCGACCGGCTGATCCCGTCGCAGATCACGGCGTTTACCTACACGTACGCCAACGGGACGTTCCCTCACACCACCGAGCCGACCACCGACGAGGGCGCGACCGCGTATCGGGTGGCGATGCGCGACGCCATCGTGGCCGCGTTCACGCCGCGTCCGTGGAAAGACTTCTACGACCACGTCATGTCCCCGCCGGGTGGCGCCCTGTTTCCGTCACAGTACAACGGCATCATCGGCTCGGCCTTCGAGCAGATCGTGCGCGCCTCGGTCGGCGAGGCCGTGGATGCCAGCCGGCCGCTTTTTCGTGACTCTCGCTTCCCCAATCGCGAGCTCCGGATGGGTGACGGCTCATTCAGCGGCGGCGGCGGCGTGATCCTCGATGCCAAGGCCGCCGTGGCCGGCATCGATCTCGACCAGTGCCGCGACTACGGCATGATCACCGATAGCCAGCTCAACCCGCGCATCTACGGCTATTTCGCGGTGGACCCGGCGTTGCCGCTGCCGAGGGCCCGCCGCGAGTACAACTCGGTGGTCTACACCGTCCCGACGGCCGCGATCGCGGACCGGGTGAAGGGCCAGATCGCACGGGTCCACGGCGACACCCCGGCCACCTGGCAGCGCTTCTTCATCGAGCCGCCGCCCACCGGGATGGTCTCGTTCCGCGTGCTGTTCAACCCGACGATGCGGTTCCAGACCGCCGACACCGGCGCGTCGAGCTACGCGTTCGACCACCCGCCCGCGCAGGTGGCTGGCGTGAACGTCGCGAGCGCGACCTTCGGCCGCGACGTCGCCACCGGGACCCTGACCTCGGGCTCGCTGTCGATGGGCGTCGACCTGGGCGGCGCGTTCACCCAGGCCCCGGTGACCAAGACCGTGACGCCCGAGCCCGGCCCCGGGACCACCGATCCCACCGGCCGCGTCGAGAACCGCTTCACCGACTTCCGCAGCAGCCTCGACCGGGTGCTCAGCGCGGTCACCGTCGACGCTCACCTGATCGACGGCGGCGTCGAGGCCACCGTCACGCTCGCGGCCGGCGCGATCCAGATCCCGAGCTTCACCATCGACGCTGCCACCCTGACCGCGCGCTATACCGACGCCGGTCTGGCGGTCACCGGCACCGTCGGCATCCGTCACACCAGCGGTCGAATCAGCGGCACCATCACGGTCGGCTGGGACGGCACGGCGTGGACGATCGATGGCACCGGAACGTTGCAAGAGGGGCTCATCGAGGGCCTGTCGGAGGTCACGCTCGGCGTACACCACGCCGCCGGCCACACCCGCATCACCTGCGCGGAGGCGAGCTACCGGCGCACGGTCGGCAACGTGCCGCTCACCGGGACGCTGCGCGGCCTCGAGTACGACGTCAACGGCGGCACGTTCTCCGGCACCGGGACCATCCTCGCCGACTTCGGCATGTTCGGCACCGTCGAGGCCGAGGCCACCGTCGCCGCCAATGAGCTGACCCGTGCCACGTTCAGTTACGCATCTCCGACCTTCACGTACCCGCGCGGCAGCGGCAGCCCGGCTTTCACCGGCGCGGTCGGCGGCACCATCACGTACGAGCACGGTGCATTCTCGGGGCGTATCGACGGCACCGCCAACCTCGCGATCCCCGCGCTTCAGGCCCTCGCCGGCGCCGATGGGCTCGGGCTCGCGGTCGATGCCCAGATCAACGCCGACGGCACCTACGGCGGCACCATCGCGACCACGACGCCGTTGCAGTTCGGGACCTACCTGCGAATCCCCGCGGCGTCGTGCACGATCGCCCCCGACGGCGCCCTCAGCGGCGACTTCGCGATCGAGGTGGTCGGGATCCGCCATCTCGAGGAGGCCCGCATCGCCTGTACCGTCGACGCGACCGGCGTCCACATCACCGACGCCGCCTTCGAGGTCGGGTTCGGCAGTCAGGCCACCGGCCAGTTCTGGGGCACCTTGCGCGCCGGCTACGCCGAGGCCACCGGCCTGGCGATCGGCGGCGACCTCAGCTACCAGATCAAGGAGGGCATGGTCGCCCGCGGCACGCTCGCCTACGTGACCGCGACCAACGCGCTGTCACTCGAGATGACCGTCGACGAGATCAAGCTCCTCGACAGCCAGGTGTCGCGTCAGCTGTTCAGCGCGTCGAAGCAGATTCCGGTCTTCAACTTCGCCGGCATCGGGGTCTACCTCGATCTCGGCTTCGATCTTGGCTTCGACTTCGGCTTCGATCTCGGCATCCGGCCCACCGTGGCGTTCGAGGGGCTGTCCCTCGAGACCTTCCAGTTCACCCGCATCGCCGCCGAGCTCGCGCTGCTGGGCGACGTCTACGCGCGGCTCACCGGCACGCCCCGGCTCGGGCTCGGCATCTTCGCGCTGACCCCGCAGCTGCTGCGCGGCGGCGGCGGCGTCCGCATCCCGATCGTCGGCGAGGCCCACATCACGCCGACCGGCACGGTGCGGGTCGGCTACACCCCGAGCGGCGGGCTGGAGAGCGCGGCCTCGGTCGGCATGTCGATGAGCTTTGGCATCAGTGGGTCGGTCATCCCCTACGCGGAGTTGTCGGTGCTCGACGGCATGTGGAACCCGAGCTGGCAGGGCGAGGCCCTCACCAGCTTCGAGATCTTGCCGCAGCGCGAGCTGTTCAACGTCAACATCGATCTCGGCGGCGACATGACCCAGCGGGAGCCCACGCTGCCCGGCACCAACCAAGCCCCGGCGCCCTCGACGCCGAGCGCGACCAACGTCTTGCCGCAGACCAACAGCGCGCCGACCGAGGTCAGCGGTCCGGCGGCCTCGTCCGCCACCACCGGGCCGGCGACCGCGCCCTCGGAGTCTGGCGATGAGGGGCCATTCAGCCTGGCGGCGCTGGCGCCGATGCTCGACGGGCTACCCGGCGTCGCGCCCATCAAGGCGATCCTCCAGAAAGCCGGCGAGGTCTGGGGCGCGATCAGCGGCTTCTTTGGTCGCATCATGACCAGCTTTCGCAGCTACTTCGCGCAGCTCGCCGACCAGCTCCTCGAGATCCTCGACGGCTTCGCGGCCCAGGGCCTCGGCTACGTGGCGACGCTCATCCGCAAGATCATCGGCGAGGACGCCTACTTCATCGTCGAACCGCTGCTCACGTACTTCGTCACTGCCGGCCAGGACCTCATCGACATCTTCACGCAGACGCCGCCCACCGACCTCGGCAACATCATCCCGTGGGCGTGGCAGCTGGTCGGTCAAGTCGTGAACCTCGGCGGCGATCTGTGGGCGTTCGTCGACGCGGTCCGGCAGATGCTGGGCAACTTGGGCGAGTTCACACGGCGCTTGATCACGCGGGCCGTCGACGACGGCTGGATCGGCGTCAAGCGCCACCACTACTACATCTGGCAGCCGTGGCCGTTTAGTGACTACCACTTCCTCGCGGCCGCCGAGTTCAAGGTCCGTATCCCCAACGTCATCGATGTCGGCGAAGGCCCGCCCGGCATCCTGCTCACGCCGGGCGCTGCGGTGTCCGTCGGACTCTACGAGCTGCTGGCTCAGCTGGGCGTGCCGGTGACCTACGCCGGCTGGTTGGACGAGGTCAATGATGCGTATAACGACCGTTGGCGGGGCGAAGGGGCCCGCGGCTGATCCACTGCCACGGTCGCGAAGCGGCTCGACATTGCCGAGCCGGAGGCCATGATGGCGCCGATGGTCGCACCCCTTCGCGTCGACGAGCCGGCCCGCCTCGTGGCGCTCACGCGCTACGGCATCCTCGACACGCCGCGCGAGCCCGAGTTCGATGCCGTGACGCGGCTGATCGCGGCGATCTGCCGGACGCCGGTCGCGGTGGTGAACCTGGTCGCGGCCGATCGTCAGTGGTTCAAGTCGGAGATCGGGCTGGGGGTCCGAGAGACTGCCCTCGACACCTCGATCTGCGCCCACGCGCTGCTCGAGCGCGAGCTGCTGGTCGTCCCCGACACCACCCTCGACCCACGGTTCGCGTGCAACCCCTGTGCGTCCTCGACGTCGCGCCGCGCGACCTCGACGAGCACCAGCTCGACGCGCTCCAGACCCTCGCCAGCCACGTGACGCACCTGCGCGACCTCCGCCTGGCCAAGCAGGCGGTCGACCACGCGCTCGACGCCCAAAAGCAGCTGCTCGCGATGATCGCGCATGACTTCCGCACCCCGCTGGGCGTGGTGTCGTTCGCGGCCGACTGCCTCGAGACCAACGCGAGCGACGACATCACGCGGCGCATGACCAGCCGGGTCAAGCGCGCCGCCGTCACGATGAGTCGGCTGGTCGACGATCTGGTCGACCGCGAGAGCCTGGCCCGGGGCGCGCTCTCTTTGGGCACCGAGCCCGGATCGGTCGACGATCTCCGCTGCCGCCGGTCCAGCGCGATCCTCACCGCATCCGTCAGGTGCTCATTAACCTGGTCGGCAACGCGATCAAGTTCACGCCGCGCGGCGGCCGAGTCTCGGTGTGCGGCCAGCGCCACGGTGACTTCGTCGAGATCGCCGTCGAGGATACTGGCCGCGGCATCGCCCGCGAGGAGCTGCCGCGCCTGTTCGATCCGTTCTGGCGGTCGGGCGCCGAGGCGGCGCAGACCCGCGGCGCCGGGCTCGGCCTCGCGATCGCCAAGGGCCTCGTCACCGCCCACGGCGGCACGATGCGCGTCGACAGCGTGGTTGGCGCCGGCAGCACGTTCACGCTGCCGCTGGCCGCTCCTGCCCTGCCCCACTGACGCCCGCCGGTCAGCCGGTCAGCCGCCGAGGAACTCTTCGACTAGCGCGACGGTGCGGGGCGGCAGCTCTTCCATCGGATAGTGGCCGACGTCGGCGAGCGGCGTGACGGTGAGCGCGTCGCACAGGGCGGCGAGCGCGCGGGTGGTTGGCTCGGCGCGCATGGGCGGCGCGTCGGCCTCGCCGGTGATCGCGAGCACTGGCGCGGCGATGCGCGCCGTCGGATCAGGCAGCCCGTCGCGCGCGAACATCGCCACGTAGCCGGCGACCGCGGCCGGCTCGGAGGTGGCTCGCCAGCGCGCGGTCTTGTGGCGCAGCCAGCCGCTCGACAGCCGGGTGCCGGTCCGCTCGACCGAGAACTGCAAGCGCGCGTCGTCGTCGGCCCGGGCCAGCGCGCGCGAGGCGGCCACGGTGGCCTCGTCGGCGCCAAAGCCGCGCGGCGGCGGTGGCGTCAGCACGACCACGCGCGTGACCCGGTCGGCGTGGTGCTTGCGCCAGGTGCAGCGCGACCAGCGTGCTCATCGAGTGCCCGACCAGCGCGCAACGGTCCCAGCCCAGCCCGTCGAGCAGCGCCAGCACGTCGGCGGCCGCCTCGACCAGCGTGTAGGCGCCGACCCGATCGCGCGACCGTCCGTAGCCGCGCAGGTCGACCAACGCGTACGTGAAGCGATCCTCGTCGAGGTACGCCCGGGCGCCGTCCCACGTCGAGGTGTCGCAGCGCCAGTCGTTCATGATCACGACGCGGATCGGCCCGGTGCCGACCAGCTGGTGGCCGAGGACCGCCGTCACGGCGACGTGATGCGCAGGCGGCGGGTGGCCTTGGCCTCGACGTCGGCCTTCTCGAAGGCCAGCGGCGGCTGCTGGTTGGTCCGCCAGTACTCGGCCTCGTCGGCGTGGTGCGGCGAGTCGGGATCCTCGGACTGACCGCCGGGGATGGTGTTGCGAGCGACCGGGCCGCTCGGGGTCATCTCGACGACCAGGCGCTGCGACGCGCCGCTGCCGTAGGTGAAGGTGTTCGGGTTGTAGATGCCGAAGTTGCCGGGGTCGACCGCGCCGAGATCGCTGTGGCGCGGGAAGCCCTCGGGGAACCTCGCGTCGGTCGGCGTCGGGATCGAGACCTGCTCGTTGCCGTCGAGGGCCGGCACCACCTGGCTGAAGCGCACGACGTGCAGCCGGCCCCAGCGCCACTGGTCGCGGTCGGCGCCCAGCTCGTTGGTGAGGAAGCCGTAGCCGGCGACGATGGCGCGCACGACGCGCTCGTCACGGGTCTCGACGATGCCGACGGTGTCGAGGTTGTCCCACAGCACGGTGTCGTCGTAGCCGGTGATGCCGGCGTAGGTGGTGCGATAGGTCGCGAGCTGGGCCGGCGTGATCATCGCCCACTCGAGGGCCCGCGCGGTCTGCAGCGTGCCGGGCCGGCGGTTCATGCGGTTGGTCTCGTCGCCGAACGCGAGCGGGCCCAGGCGGGTCAGGATGCCGTTGAAGACCGTGGTGCCGACGCTGTCGGCGATCTCGGCCGGCGCGGTCGCGCCGACGCCGTGCGGGGTCGCGAAGGACCACGCCAGCAGGCGGGCCTTGGCGTCCATGAGCGTGGCGCGGCCGGTGGGGCCAAGCTCGGCGACCGCGGCGGCCAGCACGGCGTCGTCGCTGGTGTCGCCCAGCGCGTGATCGATCGCGGCGATGATCGGCGCGCGCATCGACTCGCCGAGGATCGACGTCGACTCGCCCTGCAGCCCGACCATGTCGTCGGGCGTGATGGCATCGGCGGCGACCAGGGCGTCGAGCCGCTGGCGGATGCGGGCCTGGCGGTAGCCGACGTCGAAGTCACCACCGAGGTAGAACGGGTCGTTGCACGGGTTGCCGTCGGTGGTGACCCCGACGTTGTCCTGGTTGGACGTCGCGATGTAACCGCGCGTCGGGTTGACGTCGTGCGGGACGTAGCGCTCGTCGAGGTCGGCCCCCCACTCGTAGTTGCCGCTCTCGCCGTCGAGGACGAACTGCGGCGACACCCCGGTCGCCACGCCGGCGGCGTCGTAGGCGAAGGTGCAGGCGCGGGCATCGCGGATCGGCACCCGCGACTCGGTCGACCACCGGATGCCCTCGCTGGCCGAGGCGAACGAGAAGTTCTGCGAGCCGACGCGGAAGTTGTCCTGCGCGGTCTCGGCGTCGGCGAAGGTCTTGGCGTGGAGGAGCCCGGCGAAGAACGCCAGCTCGTTGGAGGCATCCTGGCCGGTGTAGCGCACCGCGAGCGCGCTCCCGGTCGGGTCGGCGGGGCTGGTCGGCAACACGAACGACTCGGGGATGATCGGGCCGTGATGCGGCACCTCGTAGATCTTGAACGGCACGGCGGTGGTGCTGCCCTGCACGCCGATCGGCTCGTCGATGACCGTGAGTGGCACCTCGGCGCCGCGGAAGCGCACCGAGACCGGCACCCAGGCCGGCTCATCGCCGGTGCCGGCGCGGTAGGTCACGCGCTCGGCGTAGACATCGGTGACGTCGTAGCCGGTGGTGGTCGCGCTCCACGCCAGGTCGCGGTTGAAGCCGAGCACCACGCCAGGCAGGCCGGCGAAGGCCACGCCCTCGGCGTCGATCATCTTTTCGCCGCCGGCCTGCGCGGTGTTGAGGTGAACGAACCACCACACCGGCGGCGCGATCAGCGACAGGTGAGGATCGTTGGCCAGGATCGGGTGGCCGCTCGCGGTGTGGTCCCCGCTCACGACCCAGCTGTTGGAGCCGACGTGGGGATCGCGGCGAGTCAGCACGTTGTCGTCGAGGCGCGCGAAGAACTGCTCGGCGCCGGCCAGCGCGCGCGGGTCGATCGCGGGCCCGCCCAGCGCGGCCGATCGCTTGGCGCGGGTGCCGGTGTCGGTGCCGACGTTGGGAAAGCCGTCGTCGCGCGTGTAGATGGCGCGCGCCGGCTTGTCGGTGAAGAAATCGGCATAGATGCCGGCACGGGCCGCGATCAGCGGATCGACCGAGGTCGGCGGGAACGCAGCGGCGACCGCGGTGCGGGCCGCGGTGCGCGCGATGTCGGAGTCGGCGTCGTACGACAGGTTCCAGGCCTGGAAGCGGGCCAGCGCGAACACGTCGGCCGGGGTCCAGTGATCGGCGAACGGGCTCGACAGGATCAGCGCCAGGGCCTCGTTGCCGCGGGTGGTGACGAAGCCGGGCGCCTTGAGCACCTTGTCGATGTACTGGTTCACGCCCTCGCAGAACGCCTCGGCGACCAGCCGGGCCTCGTCGGTGGGCGGCAGCGACGCGTAGATCGCGCGGCCTTGGCGCGCGAAGCCGAGGAAGCGCTGGGCCTTGTCGTCGTCGACCAGCGTGGGCGACAGCCCGCCCGCCACCTCGGCGAGGCGACCGGTGACGCTGCGGCGGATGAACTCCATCTGCGCGAAGCGGTCCTGGGCCATCAGGTAGCCCTCGACGACCTGCAGGTCGTGCACCGTCGTCGCGTAGATGTGGGGGACCGCGCGGTCGTCGTAGACCACGTCGACCGCGCCATCGAGACCGTCGAGGGACAAGGGGTCGCCGACAGGCGGCTCCACGGTCTTGCCATCATCGCCGCATCCCACGATGCCACCGGCTACCAACAGCGCTGCAAACCATCGTTTCGTCGAAGCCATGACGCCGACTCTACCCTCGCTTCGGCATGTTATCCCGCCGGGATGAAGATGCTTCTGCTGGTCGGGCTCGCGGTGGCGTCGATGGGATGCAAGAAGAAGGCGGAGCCCAAGTCTGCACCTGCACCTGCACCTGCACCTGCACCTGCACCTGCACCTGCACCTGCACCTGCACCTGCACCTGCGGCTGCGGTGCTCGACGCCGCGCCGATCGCGGTCGATGCCAGCGCAGCGCCTGCCGACGCGGCGCTGGTGCCGCTGACTCTCGCGATCCCCACCGGCCAGGTCGGCGTGCAGATCCTCGACCTGCAGTACGGCGGCGTCGCGTCGCCCGGCCTGCCCGCGATGCGCGCCGACGGCAAGCAGATCGCGGCGATCGCGGTCGCCGACGACGGCGGACGCGGCTACCTCGCGCTGTCGTTGCGCATCATCGACGCCGACACCGCCGCGGTCGTGAAGGAGTGGGTGCTCGCCGACCCCGACCAGACCACCGCGGCCGAGGCCGACACCGACAGTGGCGTGACCGCGGCGGTCGCCGGTGCGGTCCGCGCCCAGGTCGCCGAGGCCAACGCCGCGCTCGCCGCCGAGACCTGGCGCGCGCTGGCGCCGGTGGTCCCCAAGGAACCCGAGACCGACTCCACCGTGCCGCTCACGATCACCGTCGGCGCGGTCGGGTTCACCTACGTCCAGGGCCGCCTCACCGTCGTCGGGCCCGGCACCAAGCCACTCGAGCGGCGCTACGACCAGCTCACCGGCCAGGACCTCCCGAACCGCAAGCGCAAGCCGAAGGAGAACGACGCCGAGTCGTGCCGGGACCTCCGCGAGTACCTGCAGTCGGTCGCCATCGACGACGCCTCGCAGCGCGCCCTGATCACCTTCGGCTTCACGTCGGGCCACAACTGCGGCGCCCCCGGCCCGGTCTTTGGCACGCTCGCCCTGCCCTGACCGCGCCGATCACCGGCTCGCGCTGCCGAGATCCTTCTCGATCGCGTCGAACGTGACGTCGATGTCCGACGTAGCCGTCTTGAAGTCGGCCGAGGCCGCGCTGGTGAGCGCGCCGACCCGCAGCGCGAGCTGATCGCGACGCGCGCGAAGGCCGACGGCGGCGTCGCGAGCGGCCGCGTCGGTCCGGGTCTCGAGCGCGGCCAGGCTGGCGTCGAGCTTGGCCATGCGCACCGCGACCGCCGCGGCGTAGGTCGCGCGCGCTGTGACCAGCTCGTCGTTGGCGGTGCCGAGGTCCACACCCTGCTGGTCGAGGAGCTGCTTGCGATCGGCGAGCTCCTGTTGCTCGCGCACCAGGTCGCGCTCTCGCTGCGCGATCGCGGCCTCGTTCTCGGTCAGGTTGGCCTGGTGCTCCGTGACCTTGCCCTCGGCGCTGCGCAGCTTGCTGGTCGCCTTGTCGGTATCGGCCGAGTTGTCCTTCCGCCCGCATCCGGCGGCCAGGAACGTGAACGACGCCAGCAACGCTAGAAAGCTGTGCATAGCTCAGCTTACCGCTGACTCACGCCGGTGCCGCGCCGACGCGGCACCGATCAGTTGCCCTCGCCGGCTCGCTGGAGCAGGTAGGTGCGGATCAACTCGTCGAGGTCGCCGTCGAGCACCGCCGCGACCTGCGACGACTTGACCTCGGTGCGGTGGTCGTTGACCTGCTGGTACGGGAACAGCACGTACGAGCGGATCTGCGAGCCCCACTCGATGCGCAGGCGGGCCTTGGCCTCGGCGTTGGCCTTCTCCTCGCGCTTGGACACCTCCAGCTCGTAGATGCGGGCCGACAGCATCTTCATCGCCCGGGCCTTGTTCGAGTGCTGGCTGCGCTCGTTCTGGCACTGCACGACGATGCCGGTGGGCAGGTGCGTGATGCGCACGGCCGAGTCGGTCTTGTTGACGTGCTGACCGCCGGCGCCACCGGCGCGGTAGGTGTCGATCTTCAGATCCTCGGTGTTGATGTCGACGACGATGTCGTCGTCGATGTCGGGCGACACCGTGACCGCGGCGAAGGAGGTCTGGCGTCGACCCTGCTGGTCGAAGGGCGAGACCCGGACCAGGCGGTGCACGCCGTTCTCGGCCTTGAGCAGGCCGAAGGCGAACTCGCCCGTGATGATCATCGTCGCGCTCTTGATGCCGGCCTCCTCGGCGGGCTGCTCGTCGACGACCTCGACCTTCCAGCCCTTGCGCTCGGCGTAGCGGGTCAGCATGCGCATGACCATGTGGGCCCAGTCGGAGGCGTCGATGCCGCCAGCGCCCGACTGGATCTGCACGATGGCGCCTTGGCCGTCGAACTCGCCCGAGAGCATGCGGCGAAACTCGAGATCGTCGAGAGCCTTGCCGACGTTGGCGGCGATCGCGACCGCTTCCTTGCCGGTGGCCTCGTCGCTGGCGTCGTCGGCCAGGTCGAGCAGCACGTCGGCGTCCGACAGCGCGCGGATCTGGCTGTCGTAGGTCGCGACCAGCGACTTGAGCTGCTTGGCCTGCTTGGTGATCGCCTGGGCCCGCTCGCGGTTGTCCCAGAATCCCGGCTCGCCGGAGACCGACTCCAGCTCCTCGATCTTCAGGCGCTTGGGGTCGAGGTCAAAGTAACCTCCGGAGCGACTCGGCCTTGCCCGAGAGCTCCTTCAGGAGGGTGCGCGTCTCGCGCACGTCGACGGTGTTGAGCGGCATGACGGACCTATACCGTGGTGCGGCGCAGCGGCACAAGCGCGCCGTTCTGGCGCCGGCCCAGCGGCACCGGATAGTTTCCGGTGAAGCACGCCGAGCAGTAGCCGCCGCCGGTCGCGGTGGCCGAGCTGCCGCCGACCGCGCCCATGAGGCCCTCGTGGGACAGGTAACCCAGCGAGTCGCAGGTCACGTAGCGCGCGATCTCGTCGACGGTGTGCGAAGCCGCGACCAGCTCGCTGCGGTTGGGCGTGTCGATGCCGTAGAAGCACGGGTGCGTGGTCGGCGGCGCGCTGATCCGCAGGTGGACCTCGCGGGCACCGGCGGCGCGCAGCATCTTGACGATCTTGCGCGAGGTGGTGCCGCGCACCAGCGAATCGTCGACGACGACGACCCGCTTGCCGTCGACGACCGAGCGCACCGGCGACAGCTTGAGGCGCACGCCGAAGTGCCGGATCGAGTCTTGGGGCTCGATGAAGGTGCGCCCGACGTAGTGCGAGCGGATGAGCCCCATCTCGAACGGGATGCCCGACTGCGCGGCATAGCCGATGGCGGCCGGCACCCCCGAGTCGGGCACCGCGATCACCACGTCGCCCTCGGCCGGCTGCTCGATCGCGAGCCGCTTGCCCATCCGCTCGCGGGCCCGGTACACCGACTTGCCGTTGACCAGGCTGTCGGGTCGCGCGAAGTAGACGTGCTCGAAGACGCAGAACTGGGCCGGCTCGGGCTCGGTCGCGACCACGCGGTGGCTCGACAGCCCGCGCTCGTCGATGACGACGATCTCGCCGGGCTCGACGTCGCGGATGTACTCGGCCTCGATGAGGTCGAAGGCGCTGGTCTCCGATGACAACACGTAGCTGTCCTTGAGGCGGCCGATGACCAGGGGCCGAAAGCCGTGGGGATCGCGCACGCCGATGAGCTTGCCGTCGGTGAGGATGACCAGCGAGTAGGCGCCCTCGACCTGGCGCAGCGCGTGGGTGAGCCGCACCACGGGGTCGAACTCGGGCACCTTGGCCATCAGGTGGACGATGGCCTCGGTGTCGCTGGTGGTCTGGAAGATCGAGCCGGCGGCCTCCAGGCGGCTGCGCAGCTCGTCGATGTTGACCAGGTTGCCGTTGTGCGCGATGGCGATCGAGCCGCCCGCGTAGTCGAACAGGAACGGCTGGGCGTTGCGCAGCTCCGACGAGCCCGAGGTCGAGTAGCGGGTGTGGCCGATGGCGGCGGCGCCGGGCAGGCGCGCCAGGACCTTTTCGTCGAAGACGTCGGACACCAGGCCCATGGCGACCTCGCGCCGCAGCGCCTTGTCGCCGGCGACCAGCCCCGACGACTCCTGGCCGCGGTGCTGGAGCGCGTGGAGCCCCAGATACGCCAGGTTGGCCGCCTCTTCATGACCATGGATGCCGAAGACGCCGCACATGGCCCGTCGGTTAGCATGGGGGACGGGTAGCTGTCATGCCGTCCGAACCGACGCCGATCGCACGTCAGCCAAATCCGGGACGGTAGAAACCTTGTGCCCGCCCTCGGGTTCGCCGAATAATGGGCGGGTGGCTGCCAAGGTTCTCTGGCGAGACGCTCAGGGCATAGAAGGCTCGATCGAGCTTGGGGCGCAGGAGATCCGCGTCGGACGCGCGATGGACTGCGCGATCCGCACCGACGACGCGATGGTGTCGCGTCACCACGCGCGCATCGTGTGGGGAGGCGGCGGCTATGTCGTCGAGGATCTGGGCTCGGCGAACAAGGTCTTCTATCAAGAGCAGCAGGTGCAGCAGCACATGCTGCGGCACGGCGATGCGGTGCGATGCGGCAGCCTCTGGCTGCGCTTCGTCGACACCCAGCAGCTCAATCAGCCGGCCCCGGCCCAGCAGCAACCGCTGCCCGCGCCGCAGTCGGTGCCGATGCCGATGCAGATGCCGCCGACCAGCTCGCAGCCGGCGGCGCCCGCGCACCAGCCTCCGCCGATGGCGGCCAACATCGAAGGCTTCGGCCAGGGCGCCAACAACCCGGGCGGCATGCAGGTCAACATCGAGGGCTTCGGCCAGCTGTCGTCGCAGCCGCAAGCCGCACCGCAGCCGGCCGCGGCCCAGCCGGTCGCGTCGGCCGAGCAGGACGAGGAGATCCGTCGGCTCCGTCGGCGCATCGACCAGCTCCAGGCCGAGCTCCGGGTCTACCGCGGCGGCAAGGTCGGCCAGGAGAAGGCCCGGCGCATGGAGGACCTCGAGAACGATCTGTCCAACGCCGAGGTCGAGCGCGATCGGCTGAAGATCAAGCTGTCCGAGGCCGAGGGGACGATGGCGCGCGAGAGCGGCAGCTCCAAGGTCCAAAACGCCGTCGAGATCCGCCGCAAGGCCGGCGAGATGGTGACGACGCTCAACGACGTGCTCTCGAGCTTGCGCATCGAGGTCATGGCATCCGAGGGCGAGTTCGAGCAGTACTCGCACCAGGTGCCGCGCGCGTCGTACGAGCTGATCCGCCAGTCGATGAAGAACGCCGCCGAGTTCGCCGACCAGGCCCGCGAGCTGCTCCGCTCGCTCCGCGAAATCGCGTCGTGAGCGCGAGCGCGGCTCGCTAGCCGCGGTGGGCTGGGAGGTAGTCGAGGGCGCCGTACAGCGCGCAGTGCACGATCGTCAGGATGAACGCCATCCACAAGGTGGCGAAGAGCCCGTCGATCTCGAGCCACTTCTTCTTCGAGAAGACCCGCACCGTCGCGACCAGGAAGACCAGGTTGATGACGAGCGGCATCGCAAAGGTCGCCACGCCGAAGGTGGCCAGGTTGAGCAGCGGCTTCAACAGCCAGTAAAGCCCGACGTTGAAGACCGCGAACAGGCCGGCGACCAGCGGCACCGCCCAGCGCGGCTGGATACGGATCTTGGGGTTCCGGCGGGCCGCCAACCAGAACACCGCCACGAACACCACCAGGCGGATCGCCAGCTTGATCAGCATCCACGACGTCATGGCTCCGAGCCTGACACACCGACCGGCTTCGCGCGAGGCGTGCACGAGCTGTCCTGCGATGCCTACATCGACGACATTCCACCCGAATCGACGCGACAATTGTCACCAAGTATCTACAATCAACGCGACAATTGTACTTTGCGAAGTACAATCGAAGGATGTCGTCGACCAAGCGCAGCGACACCTGGGTAGCGGCCACCGGGCTGGCGTCGGCGCTGGCCGCCCTTCCCCTGCAGTCCCACGCGCACAGCCCCGAGATCGCTGCGGTGCTGGCGATCGGCGCGCTGGCCTGCTTCGCGGGCTTCCGCTGGGGCGTCGGCATCGTCGTCCTCGCCGAGATCTTCTTGGTCGCGGCGGTGTGGCCGCTGGCGATCCTGGCCCGGCCTCCCAGCGTGCCGGCCCAGATCGCGGTCGGGATCGCGTGCCTGGGCGCCGGCCCGGGGCTGTGGCGCCTGCGCGACGGCGCGCGCGACGTGATCGCGCTGTGTGGCATCGCTGGCGCCCACCCGCGCCACCTGGGCCGCGGCGTGCTGATCGGCGCGGTGGCGATCTTGATCTGGCCGATCTTCTAGCGTCGGCGCCCGCCTACCGGAACGCCCGCACCAGATAGATCGCGGCGACCACGACCGCGATGCCGACGACGAGCGCGCGCAGCTGGCCGGCCCGCACCTTGCCGGCGAGGCGACCGCCCAGGGCGCCACCGATCAGCGCGCCGGTCGCCATCACCGCGACCAGCGGCCAGCGCACCGGCGCGGTCGCGGCGAACACCACCGCGGCCGTCGTGTTGATCGAGAACGACAGGAGCTGCTTGACCGCGTTGAGGCGCGGCAACGGCTCGTCGACGACCAGGCCGAGGACGGCGAGCATGATGACGCCGAGCCCGGCGCCGAAATAGCCGCCATAGATCGCGGCCAGCCCGATCGGCGCGATCGCCAGCGCGTCGGCGTGGCGGCGGCCGTCGCGTCGCAGCAGCCGCTTGCGGATCGCGTCCTGCCCGGCGATGAGCGCCGCCGCGACCAGCAACAGGAACGGCACCGCGACCGCGAAGGCGCCCGCGCCGGTGTGCAGCAGCAAGAGCGCGCCGACGATGCCGCCGACGATCCCGCCCGGCACCAGCATCGCGACCCGCCGGCCCTGCCCGACCAGATCGCCGCGCTGGCTCCACACCGCGCCGACGTAGCCCGGGCACAGCGCGACGGTGTTGGTGACGTTGGCGACCAGCGGCGGCACGCCGATCGCGACCAGCGCCGGGAAGCTCAACAAGCTGCCTCCGCCGGCCAGCGCGTTGACCGCACCGGCGGCCAGGGCCGCAGCGCCGACAGCGACCAGCTCGAGCACGGGCCAGCCTACCCCGCGCCGACGCTGCGGCGAGTAATCCCGTCGCGATCGAGGTCCCGTCACGGGGATCCCGCGCTAGCGTGCGGCCATGGAAACCAGAACGCTTGGACGCTCGGGCTTGTCGGTCGGCGCCATCGGCCTCGGCTGCATGGGCATGTCGGAGTTCTACGGCGCGACCGACGACAACGAGTCGATCGCGACCATCCACGCGGCCCTCGACTGGGGGGTCACGCTCCTCGACACCGCGGACATGTACGGCCCGTACAAGAACGAAGAGCTGATCGGCCGCGCCATCCGCGATCGACGCGACCGGGTCGTGCTGGCCACCAAGTTCGGCATCGTGCGCGGCGCCGACGGCTCGCGCGGCATCAGCGGCACGCCGGCCTACGTCCGCGCGGCCTGCGACGCCAGCCTCCAGCGCCTCGGCGTCGACGTGATCGATCTGTACTATCAGCACCGCGTCGATCCGGCCACGCCGATCGAGGAGACCGTCGGCGCGATGGCCGAGCTGGTCACCGCTGGCAAGGTCCGCTTCCTGGGGCTCTCCGAGGCTGGCCCCGAGACCCTGGCCCGCGCGGTCAAGGTGCATCCCATCGCCGCGCTGCAAAGCGAGTACTCGCTGTGGAGCCGCGATCCCGAGGACGGCGTGCTCGCGCGCTGCCGTGATCTCGGCGTCGGCCTGGTCGCCTACAGCCCGCTGGGTCGCGGCTTCCTGACCGGCCAGATCAAGCGCTACGAGGACCTCGCCGCCGACGACTACCGCCGGTTCTCGCCGCGTTTCCAGGGCCCGAACTTCGACGCCAACCTCAAGCTGGTGGGCCACCTACAGGAGCTGGCTCGATCGAAGGGCGTGACCGCCGGGCAGCTCGCGCTGGCCTGGGTACTCGCTCAGGGCCACGACGTCATCCCGATCCCCGGCACCAAGCGCCGCACGCACCTCGAAGAGAACCTGCTCGCCGAGCGCGTGACCTTCACGCCCGACGAGCTGTCGACGATCGACACCATCGCGCCGCGCGGCATCGCGGCCGGGCCTCGCTATCCCGAGGCGATGATGAGCACGATCGCGAAATGACCGGCTTTGTCCCCGGCGTGACGGCGCCGGTCGCGACCCGCGGTCGTAGCTTCGTGGTGCGGGCCGGCAGCCTCGCGGTCGTGCGCATCGATGAGCGCCCGACGGTGCCTGAGCTCGACCCCGCGGAAGACGACCTCTACCTGGGCCTGCTCGACGGCGTGCCGTGCTTCGCGCGCGGGCTAGCCGCCGACGCCGCGGTGCCCGACGGCCTCGAGCTGACCGGCCTGCGGCCGCTCTACGGGGTGCTGTCAGATGACGAGTTCGCGGTCGCCGGGCGCGCGCTGGCGCTCACGACCTGGGACGCCGATCACCGCTTCTGCGGGCGCTGCGGCACGCCGACCGAGCGCTCGACGATCGAGCGGTCGCGGGGCTGCCCGCGCTGCCGGCTGTCGGCGTATCCCCGGCTGTCGCCGGCGATGATCTGTCTGGTCGAGCGCGACGGCAAGGCGCTGCTGGCCCGCAACGCGCGCTTCCCGGGCGCGGTCCACAGCGTGCTGGCCGGCTTCGTCGAGGTCGGCGAGACCCTCGAGCACTGCGTCGCCCGCGAGCTCTTCGAGGAGGTCGGCATCGCGGTCACCGACGTCCGCTACTTCGGCAGCCAGCCCTGGCCGTTCACCAACTCGCTCATGATCGGCTTCACCGCGCGCTGGGCCGGCGGCGAGCTGGTCCCCGACGGCCGCGAGATCGTCGACGCTGGCTGGTTCGGACCCGACGAGCTGCCGCAGTTGCCGCCCCCGCTGAGCATCGCCCGCGCGCTCATCGACGCGTTCGCCGCGCGCCCCCGCTGAGCATCGCCCGCGCGCTCATCGACGCGTTCGCCGCGCGCACCCGCTGAGCTGGCACCCGCTGAGCTGGCACCCGCTGAGCTGGCACTGGCGCGACGGCGCCCCGCGGCTACGAGAGGTCGATGTGCGACACCAGCTCGGCGTCGGACATGTGCGTGTAGTCCACGTCGTGGCTCCGGACGACGCACGCCGCGAGTGACGGCGAAAGCTCGCCGCGCAGCTGGCCCAGGAACTTGGGCGAGGCCACGAGCACGAGGCGCTCGAAGCCGCCGCCCTGACGCTTGGTCTCCAGCTCGCTTGCGAGCTTGCGCGCGAACTCGTGCTCGCCGCGGTCCTCGTGAGCTTCGGCGCGGTCGGTCTTCTCGCGGCTATGCTCGCGCTCGAGCTTCTGGTCGAGGTGCCACGGCTGATCGTTGCCCGGAGCGTTGAACAGCCGGGCGTGACTTCCGTCGGCGACCATGATCCAAGTTTGCTTCATCGCTGCTCATAGCACGCGCCCCGAGCTCGACGGGAGATCAGTCGACCCAGGCCCGTGCGCTGGCGAACATCTGGCGCCAGGCCGAGCGCGGCGTGCGCTCAGGGTGCGGCATGAGGATCGTGGCGCGGCCGTCGGCCGTGGTGAGACCGGTGACGCCGCCCGGCGAGCCGTTGGGGTTGTAGGGGTAGCGCATCGTGGGCGCGCCGTGACCGTCGACGAAGCGGAGCGCGACCAGGCCGCCGAGGTCGGCGCCGTCGCGCGGCTCGACCCGGCCCTCGCCGTGCGAGACCACGATGCGCAGGCGGGCGCCGACCATGTCGCGAAAGAAGATCGACGGGCTGGGCAGGATCTCGACCAGCGCGCGTCGGGCCTCGAACTGCTCGCTGCGGTTGCGCACGAAGCGGGGCCAGCGCTCGGCGCCCGGCACCAGATCGTGGAGCGCCGACAGCATCTGGCAGCCGTTGCACACGCCGAGCGTGAAGGTGTCGGCCCGCTCGAAGAACCGCCCCAACGTGGCGCGCGCGGTCTTGCCGTGGCGCGCGCTCTTGGCCCAGCCCTCGCCAGCGCCCAGCACGTCGCCGTACGAGAAGCCGCCGACCGCGACCAGGCCGCGGAAGCGCTCGAGGGACAGCCCGCCGTGGAGGTCGGTCATGTGGACGTCGACCGCCTCGAAGCCGGCGGCGGTGAAGACCGCGGCCATCTCGACGTGGGAGTTGCAGCCCTGCTCGCGCAGGATCGCGACCGCCGGGCGCGCGCCGGTGTGGACGGCCGGCCCGGCCGGCGTGAAGGTCAGGTGCTCGACCAGGCCGGGATCGCTGGCGTCGACGCGGACCGCGCGCTCCTCGTCGGCACAGCTGGGGTCGTCGCGCAGGGTCTGCATGCGCCAGGTGGTCTCTGACCAGATCGCGCGCAGGTCGGCGCGGGCCCGATCGAGGACGGTGGCGGCGCCGGCGCGCACGACCACCCGGTCGCCGGGCCCGATGGTGCCGGCGATCCAGTGCGGCACGTCGGCGAGCGCGGCCTGCACCGTGGCGAGGTGCTGGGGCTCGACCGCGAGCACCGCGCCCAGCTCCTCGGTGAACAGCGCGGCCAGGGGATCCCGACCGTCCGGAACCCGGACGTCGAGGCCGGCGCCCGACGCGAAGGCCATCTCGAGCAGGCTGACGATCACGCCGCCGTCGGAGCGGTCGTGGTAGGCGACGAGGTGGGCGCGGGCGCGGCCCAACGCCGCAGCGAACCGGCGCAGCTCGCCGGCGTCGTCGAGATCGGGCGGGGTGTCGCCGAGCTGGCCGTGGACCTGGGCCAGGCACGAGCCGCCCAGCCGATCGCGGCCGAGATCGACGACGATCAGCGTGCAGCTCGCGCCGCCGGTGTCGGGCGTGAGCACCTCATCGATGCGCGCGATCGTGGCCGCCGCGGTGGCGACCAGCGTGATCGGCGAGACCACGACGTGCTCGCCGGCGCCGTCGCGCCACACCGTCTTCATCGACATCGAGTCCTTGCCGACCGGGATCGCGAGGCCGAGCGCGACCGCCAGCTCGGCGCCGGCGGCCTGCACCGCGTCGTAGAGCCGGGCGTCCTCGCCGGGCCAGCCCGCCGCCGCCATCCAGTTGCACGACAGCTTGATGTCGCCGAGCGCCGCGACCGGCGCCGCCAGCAGGTTGGTGATGGCCTCGCCGATCGCCAGCCGCGACGCCGCGCCCGGCGACAGCAGCGCCACCGGCGGGCGCTCGCCCATCGCCATCGCCTCGCCGGTGAGGCCCGTGAAGTCGGTGGCGGTGACCGCGACGTCGGCGACCGGCACCTGCCAGCGTCCGACCATCGGCTCTTGCACCACCAGCCCGCCGACCGAGCGGTCGCCGATCGTGACCAGGAAGGTCTTGTCGGCGACGGTGGGCAGCCGCAGCACGCGCTCCAGCGCCGACTCGACGGTGACGCCGCGCAGCTCGAGCGGTGCGAAGGCGACCGGCTCGCGGCGGACCTCGCGCACCATGCGCGGGGCCTTGCCGAGGATGACCGCCATGGGCACGTCGACCGCGGGCGCGCCCAGCAGCGGATCGTCGACGCGCAGGTGCGGAGCCTCGGTGGTCTCGCCCAACAGCGCCCACGGCGCGCGCTCGCGGGCACACAGCGCGGCGAGCTCGGCCTCGCGGCCCGGCGCCAGGGCGAGCACGTAGCGCTCCTGGGCCTCGTTGCACCACAGCTCGGCCGGCGACATCGCGGGATCGCCCGACGGGATCGCGCGCAGATCCAAGCGCGCGCCTCGCCCCCCGCCGTGGGCCAGCTCGGGCAGCGCGTTGGACAGCCCGCCGGCGCCGACGTCATGGATCGACAGGATCGGGTTGCGCTCGCCCAGCGCCCAGCAGGCGTCGATGACCTCCTGGCAGCGCCGCTCGATCTCGGCGTTGTCGCGCTGCACCGACGCGAAGTCGAGCTCGGCGTGGGACGCGCCTTGGGCCATCGACGAGGCGGCGCCGCCGCCCAGGCCGATGAGCAACGCGGGACCGCCCAGCACGCCGAGCGGCGCGCCCGCCGGCAGGGCCAGCTTCAAGACGTCCGCTTCCCGGACATTGCCGACGCCACCGGCGATCATCACCGGCTTGTGGTAGCCGCGCACCTCGGGGCCGCGCGGACCGGGCACGTCGAGCTCGAACGTCCGAAAGTAGCCGCCGATCGCGGGCCGGCCGAACTCGTTGTTGAACGCGGCGCTGCCGAGCGGCCCGTCGAGCATGATGTCGAGCGCCGACGCGATGCGATCGGGCTTGCCGTGATCGATCTCCCACGGCTGCACCGCGCCGGGCAGCCGGAGATTGCCGACGGTGAAGCCGACCACGCCGGCCTTGGGACGCGCGCCGCGCCCGGTGGCGCCCTCGTCGCGGAGCTCGCCGCCCGAGCCGGTGGCCGCGCCCGGGAACGGCGCGATCGCGGTGGGGTGGTTGTGGGTCTCGACCTTGAGCAGCACGTGCACCGGCTCGCGGTGCGCGCGGTAGACCCGGTCGGGGTCGGCGAAGAAGCGATCGCCGATGGGCCCGGCGAACACCGCGGCGTTGTCGCTGTAGGCCGACAGCACGCCGTCGGGCGCCGCCGCGGTCGAGGCCTTGATGAGCTGGAACAGCGAGCGTTCCTGCACCACGCCGTCGATGACGAAGCGGGCGTTGAAGATCTTGTGGCGGCAGTGCTCGCTGTTGGCCTGCGCGAACATCATCAGCTCGACGTCGGTGGGATCGCGCCCGAGCTCGGCGTAGGCCGCGACCAGGTAGTCGATCTCGTCGGGCGCGAGCGCCAGGCCCAGCGTGGTGTTGGCGGCGGCCAGCGCGGCGGCCGGCTCGGCGCCCAGCGCGACCGTGCCCAGCGGGCGCGGCGAGCCGGCCGCGAACAGCCGCGCGAAGTCGCCGTCGGCGACCAAGGTCTCGGTCATGCGATCGGCGAGCACGCGCTCGACGGCGCTGGCGTCGGTGATCGCGCCGGCCAGGTGCCAGCGCACGCCGCGCTCGAGCCGCGCCACGACGTCGAGGCCCGAGGTGTGGGCGATGTCGGTCGCCTTCGACGACCACGGCGAGATCGTACCGAGGCGGGGCACGACCACCCGCGCCGCGCCGGCGACCTCGGCGACCGGCTCGCGCGGCCCGTAGGTGAGCAGCTGCTCGAGCACGGCGAGCTCGTCGTCGGTGAGCGGGCGCGCCAGGGCGGCGACGTGGACGAAGCGCGCGCTGGCCCCGGTGACCCCGAAGCCGGCCAGGCGACCCCTGACTCGGGCCAGCCGCGCCGGTGACAGCGCCGCGCCGCCAGCATGGACGTGCAGGATCACTGGGCCCCCAGCGCCCGCGCGATGCGGGGCCGGGCGTCGCCTTCGACCGGCACGAAGGCGGTGCCGGTCACCTGCTCGAAGCTGGCGATGTAGCGGCGCGCGGCCTCGACGCGGACGTGATCGGGCAAGACCGGCGGCGGGCCGTCGCCCGAGTAGCCGGCCTCCTCGGCGAGGTAGCGCCGCACGTATTCTTTGTCGAGGCTGCGCGGCTCTTGACCGGCGGCCAGGCGGGCCTCGTAGTCGTCGGCGTACCAGTAGCGCGACGAGTCGGGGGTATGGATCTCGTCGATGACGATGACGGTGCCGTCGTCGGTCACGCCGAGCTCGTACTTGGTGTCGGCGAGGATGAGGCCGCGCTGGGCGGCCCGGGCCTGGCCGAACTCGAACAGCCGGGCCGCGATCGCCGCCGCGGTTTCGAATTCGGCAGGATTGACCTGCCCCATCGCGAACAGCTCGTCCTGGCTGACCGTGACGTCGTGGCCGCCCTTGGCGGCCTTGGTCGACGGCGTCAGCAGCGGCGCGGGCAGCACCTGGTTCTTGCGCAGCCCATCGGGCAGCGGGTGGCCGGCGAAGCGCCGGGCGCCGCTCTGGTAGGCCTTCCAGATCGACGTCGAGGTCACGCCGGTCAAGTAGCCCCGCATCACCAGCTCGACCGCGAGCGGGCGGACCTCGCGCACGATCGCGACGTTGGGATCGGGGCTGGCGAGGAGGTGGTTGGGCGCCAGGTGCGCGGTCGCCGCGAACCAGTGCTGCGCCATCTGGTTGAGGACCTGGCCCTTGAACGGGATGAGGCCGATCACCATGTCGAACGCGCTGAGGCGATCGGTCACCACGATGACGCGCTCGCCGCGCGTGGCGTCGATGTAGCAGTCGCGGACCTTGCCGTCGTAGCGCGAGAGAGGACCGCGACCCGCCATCGTCGTCCACTCAGTGCGATCCAGCGTGTGGTCGAGCTGGGCGGTGAGCTTGGCGTCGGTGGCGTCCATGGGGTCCTCCTTCAGGCGGGCGGACCGAGGGCGCGGTCCAAGATGAGCGGCGCGTGGCGCAGGTGGTGGTCGAGATCGAAGCAGGCGTCGAGATCGGCGGCGCTGAGCTGGGCCGCGACCTCGGGGTCCGCCCCCAGCAGCGCTCGGAAGCGTCCGGGTTTCGGACCGCCGCCGGTGACCGCGCCCTCGGCGAGCGCGGCGTGGGCGCAGCGCTGCACGAAGACGTAGGCGGTTTGCCGCGGCAGGCCGGTGGCGACCAGCGCCAAGAGCACCGCCTCGGAGAAGCACAACCCGCCCGAGGCCTCGAGGTTGGCGCGCATGCGCTCGACGTGGACCACCAGGCCGCGCACCAAGGTCGTGGCCCGGGCCAGCATGAAATCGGCGAGGATCGTGGCGTCGGGGAAGCTCACCCGCTCGACGCTCGAGTGCGAGATGTCGCGCTCGTGCCACAGCGCCACGTCCTCGAGGCCGGCCCCGGCGTAGCCGCGCAACAGCCGCGCCAGCCCGGTCAGGTTCTCCGACAGGATGGGGTTCTTCTTGTGGGGCATCGCGCTCGAGCCCTTCTGGCCCTTGCCGAAGCCCTCCTCGGCCTCGCCGACCTCGGTGCGCTGCCAGTGGCGCACGCCTAGCGCGATCTGCTCGATCGCGGTGCCGACCATCGCGAGCGCCCACAGCACCTCGGCGTGGCGATCGCGCGCGACGATCTGGGTGGCGACGGTCTCGGCGGTGAGCCCGAGCGCGCCCAGCGCGGTCGCCTCGATGACCGGGTCGAGGTTGCCATACACCCCGACCGCGCCGGCGATCTTGCCGACCGCGATCGTGGCCCGGGCCCGCTCGACGCGGACCTTGGCTCGCTGCACCTCGGCGTACCAGCGCGCGAAGGTGAGCCCGGCGGTGATCGGCTCGGCGTGGATGCCGTGCGAGCGGCCCATCATCGGCGTGCCGGCGTGGGCCCGAGCCTGCTCGGCCAGCGCGGCCCCCAGGCCCTCGAGCCCGCCGACGATCGCGTCGAGGGCGCGCACCGACTGCAAGGCCAGCGCGGTGTCGAGCACGTCCGACGACGTCATGCCCAGGTGCAGCCAGCGCGCGGGCGGACCCGCCAGCTCCTCGACGTGGGTGAGGAACGCGATCACGTCGTGGCGCGTGGTCTGCTCGATCGCGAGGATCCGCGCGGCGTCGAGCTTGCCCTCGGCGCGGGCGCGGACCTCGGCGGCGGTGCCGACCGGCACCCGGCCGGTGGACTCCATCGCCGCGCACGCCGCGAGCTCGATCTCGAGCCACCACGCGAAGCGCGCTCGATCGGACCAGAGCGCGGCGAAGTCGGGGCGGCTGTAGCGGTCGATCATCGAGGACAGGCGCGTCTACCAAGCCGACATCAGCGGTGCAAGCCCCGAGCGACGGTGTATACACAGGCACGTTGCACGCGGGGGAGCTGCTCGCCGGCAAGTACCGCTTCGAGGCCCCGATCGGCGAGGGCGCGATGGGCGTGGTCTGGCGCGCCACCCAGCTCGATCTCGATCGGCCGGTGGCGGTGAAGCTGCTCCACGCGAACCTGGCGTCGCGGGCCGACGCCCGAGCCCGCTTCGTGCGCGAGGCGCGGGTCGCCGCGACCTTGCATCATCCCAACGCGGTGCGCGTCCTCGATTTCGGCGAGGCCCCGATCGGGCTCTATCTGGTCATGGAGCTGCTGATCGGCACCACGCTGCGGCAGCGCCTGGACCGCGAGCTGCTGCCGCGCGCCGAGACCCTGGCGATCGCGGTGCAGATCGCGCGCGTGCTCGCGGCCGCGCATCAGGTGAACCTGGTCCACCGCGACATCAAGCCCGAGAACACCTTCCTCGAGGAGCACGATGACGGTCCGCGGGTGCGCGTGGTCGACTTCGGGCAGGCCTTCATCGCCGACGCCGGCGCCTCGGTGGGCCGGCTCACCGACGACGGCATCCTGGGCGGCACGCCCGCGTACCTGTCGCCCGAGCAGGCCCGCGGCAGGCAGATCGGGCCGGCGTCGGACATCTACTCGCTGGGCTGCACGCTCTACGAGATGCTGGCCGGACGCCCGCCCTTCCTCGGCAACGTCGCCGAGCTCATCACCCGCCACGCCTACGCGCCGGCGCTGACCTTGCGCGACCTCGCGCTGACCTTGCGCTGACCTTGCGCTGACCTTGCGCTGACCTTGCGCTAGCTCGCGCGACCTCGCGCTCGAGCCGCCCATCGAGCCAGCGCTCGACGAGCTGGTCCAGGAAATGCTCGGCAAGAGCGCGCCCTTGCGGCCCAGCGCCGCCCAGGTCGCCGAGGCCCTCGACGCCCTGATCGCGACCGACGCCCCCGGCCCGCAAGGTCCGCTCAAGCTCACCGCGCGCTCGTCGCGCCACCTGGCGCCGGTCAGCGCCTTCGCCATCCCGGCGACCTGCCCGCCACGATGGCGATCCGGGTCGAGGGCACCATCGACGACGAGCTGCGGCTCGGGCTGGCCGCCAGCGGCGTGCGCGTGGTCGGGCTCGATGAGCCGGGCGCGACCGCCCTCTTCGCGCCCGGCGCCACGATCGCGCGGCTGACCGAGCTGGCCAGCCAGTCGCTGCCGGTGGTCACCGACGTCGAGCCGGGCGACTTCGAGGGCTTGACCGCCCGGGTCCGCGCCGGGGTGCGCGACGTCATCGCTCGCCCGGCCCGCGCCGAGGTGCTCACCCGCAAGTTGCGACGGATCGGTCCGGCATGAAGCGCTCGTTCCGCCTCCGCCTCGTCGTCATGACCGTCGCGCTGGTCGCGATCCCGCTGGCGGTCGTCGGCTGGCGGCTCATCGACATCAACCGGGGCGCGCTGGCCGACGCCGCCGAGGCCCAGCTCACCACCGTCGTGACCGACCTCGCGATCGCCGGTGACCGCTCGCTCGATCGCAGCGAGGCCTCGCTGCGCGCCATCGCGGCCACGCTCACCGACGACGCCCGCCCGGTCGAGCAGCGCATCGACCTGGCCGCGGTGCTGGTGCGCAGCGAGCCCGGGCTGCTCGCGGTCGGCATCTACGACGGCGCTTCACGATCCTCACCGGGATCGTCTTCCGGCATGGCGGCACCGTCGACAAGTTCATCGGCGACTGCGTCATGGCGTTCTGGGGCGCGCCCACCGCCCAGGCCGATCACGCGGCGCGCGCGGTGGCCGCCGCCGAGGACATGCTGCGCTGGCTCGAGGTCGGCAACGAGGCCTGGCAGGCCGCCCACGGCGTGACGATCCACCTGGCGATCGGCATCAACTCGGGCGACGCGGTGGTCGGCAACTTCGGCTCGGAGTCGCGCATGGAGTACACGTGCATCGGCGACACCGTAAGGGCCCGCGAATGAACAAGTCGACCGTTCTCGCGGCCGATCCATCCCGGCTGGCTGGGTTGCCGGTTCCGGTCCTCGGGTCACCTCCGTCGAGGATGCTCCCCTGCGGTCCTCACCGTC
>Ga0105044_10000478_pt1 | contig 49049 bp, 31 predicted proteins | sample MAT01_FD_78092 | JGI IMG/M metagenome (GOLD analysis project Ga0105044, IMG submission 78092) | Freshwater microbial communities from Lake Fryxell liftoff mats and glacier meltwater in Antarctica - MAT-01 | ecosystem: Environmental > Aquatic > Freshwater > Ice > Liftoff microbial mat | place...
ACCGGGGGCGGCGGCGCTCCCTTCTCGGCGGCCCATGAGGTCTGCCTCGTCGGGGCTCCTAGCCCGCGGCCGCCTCGCTGGCGAATTCGGGGCAGCCGCTACGACGACCGGGGGCGGCGGCGCTCCCTTCTCGGCGGCCCATGAGGTCTGCCTCGTCGGGGCTCCTAGCCCGCGGCCGCCTCGCTGGCGAATTCGGGGCAGCCGCTACGACGACCAGGGGCAGCGTCGCACCCGAATTCGTTCGCGAATTGGACTAATTGCCGGTGCCGACGAGGGGTCCTGGCGGCACGGCGTTCGGAACGCAGACCGAGTAGGCGAGGTAGGCCTGGCAGGTGGAATCGACGGGGCAATCGCTATCGGCCGCGCATGCACGCGAGCAGAAGCTGTCGCTGCCCTTCCACGATGCGCACACCTGCTCCTCGCACATCGGATGTTCACGCACGACGCAGGTGAGTTCGGTGTCGGTCGACTCCTGTTCGCAGACATCGATGATCGTGGTCGACAGCGGGCAATGGTGGAAGAACGGCTCAGCATCGTCGCACGCGCTGAACGCAAGCGCCCCGAGGACCAGGGAAACCAGGACAGAGGCGTTCTTCATGCGGTCGGCTCCAATCATCGCGCCCGGCATCTTCGGCGCCGACCCGCCCCGTGTCAACCTCCCCGCTGGCCGCGCCACGCCGACGGCGCTCGCTCCCGCTTCGCGACGGCCGCGAGGTCAGCCGCGACTGACCCGCTTGCGGGGCCGGCCTCGCCTTGACCGGCTTTCTCGCCCTGGGCTACAACAGCGGCTCTGTGTTGGCCTGACGCCGGAGTGAGCTGTGACCCGAACCCTCAACGACTCCTCGCGCCGCTTTGCGGCCCCTCGCCGCTTCAGCTCGGTGCCGACCTGGATCGCGGGCGCTATCATCGCGACGGGCGCGACGGGCGCGCCCACGGCACGCGCGGCCGACGATGAGCCACTCACGCTGGAAGAGGAGACGACGGTCACCGACGCGGCGCTCGGCAAGTGGCTCACCGAAGGCACGGCCCAGCTCCAGAAGGAGGAGTACCTGGCCGCCGCGTTGAAGTTCAACGACCTCGTCCGCCAGGGCGACAAGGCCAACCCGATCATCCAGGAAGGGCAATACCTCCTGGGCGTTTCGCTCTACGAGCTCGGCCTCTATCAGTCGGCGTTCACGCGCTTCGAAGAGATCGTCGATGCCGGCCAGGCTCACACGCGCTACGCCAAGACGCTCACCTACCTCCTGCGCATCGCACGCGCGACCGGCAATGACCCGTCGGTGCTGCTCAAGATCTCCGAGTACCCGCCCGAGGTGTACCCGCCGGAAGATGCCGACGAGCTGCACTTCCTGGTGGGCCAGTTCTTCTATGGCGAGGAGTCACTCGCCGAGGCGCTGACCCGCTTCCAGTCGGTCTCGCGCAAGAACGCGACGCTCTTCGCGCGCGCCCAGTACCTGGAAGGCGTCATCCACGTCGCCCAGTCGGGTCTTGGGACCGAACGCAACCTCAACGCCGACAAGCTCACGCAGGCCGCCGATTCCTTCAAGACCGTCCTGCGCGTCCAGCGCGACGAAGGCGGCACCGAAACTATCGATCGGGTCGCGGCGGACGCCCTCTTAGCGCTCGGACGCCTCTTCTATTCGACCCGCCAGTACGACGTCGCGGTGTCCTACTATGACGAGGTCGCGGTCGAGAACCCGCACTGGCTGGAGGCCATCTACGAGGTCTCGTGGGTGCATTTCCAGCTCAAGAACTACCCGAAGTCACTTGGCAACCTGCACACCGTCAACTCACCGTACTTCGCCGCGGAGTACTTCCCCGAGTCGCGCGTTCTCCAGGCGCTGATCCTCTTCTACAACTGCCGCTATGACGACGCGGACGCGATCGTGAAAGAGTTCGTCAACGACTACTACCCGCTGATGACCCAGTTCAAGGCCGAGATCAACCAGTTCGCGGACCCCAATGCGTTCTACTTCTGGCTCGCGCGCCTCTCGAAGGCGGGCGACACCGAGTACTCGCTGCGCTTCCGCCGCATCTTCGACGCAGCACTCGAGGACAAGAAGCTGCGCCGCAAGTTCGAGTTCGTCTCGAAGCTGAACGAAGAGGTCATCAAGCTCGAGAAACTCGGGGGCCAGGGCGCCGAACGCGGCCTCATCGGCCAGCTCAAGGGCGACATCGAATCGTACCGCAGCCTGGTCATCGGCGAGGCCGGCGCTCTCGCGCAGGCACGCCTCGTGCGCATCGTCAAAGACCTCCAGCGCCACCTCGGCTCGGCCCTCAAGATCAAGGGCGAGACGTTGCGCGCCCGCCGCGGCGACATCTCCAACTCCGCCGCCCAGGAGCAGGCGGCCGCGACGGCCGCGAATCGCGAGGTCGAGGTGGACGAGGAGCACATCGAGTGGCCCTTCCGAGGGGAATACTGGATCGACGAGCTGGGCTCGTACCTCTACGACATCAAAAGCGAGTGCGCCGCACCTGCGCAAGATGAGCCTCCCGCCCAGCCCTGATCCCCCCCTCATCGCTCCCCCTCCTTGCCATCCTTGGCAGTCGCGCCAGGCTGCGGTAATCCGCTTCACGATTGCCGCGAAGCGGCTGTCCTCGTATTACCTCTGACCACCGGTCCGAGGTCCCACTCGCGCTGACGGCATCCAAGCCCCAGGCCGCAAGAGGTCGAAGATGAAGAGACACCTACGACTCCCGCTCGTCGCCGCCTTCGCCGCGCTGAGTCTCGTCGCCTCGTACGCCGGCCCGGCCGCCGCGGTCGAACCGATCCCTGTCAAGCCGCCGGCGCCCAAGACCGAAGACAAGAAGAAGTCGACGGGCCCCGGGCTCGGCAAGCAGACACGTCAGCGCGACAAGCAGCTCGACGCCAAGCAGACCGAGAAGTCGCTGAAGGAGTCAATCCGCAACCAGGAGCAGATCCTGGAGCTCGAGGATCGGAACTCGATGTCGTTCCCGAAGCACTCGATGGCGCTCGCGGACTTCTACTGGGACCTGGCCGAGTTCTACGGCAACCGGGTCAACTCGGAGGAGATCGAGAAGCCGCTGTTCGAGGCGCAGCAGCGCAATGACAAGAAGGAGATCGAGCGATTGGCGCGCGAGCAGCAGCGCCTCGTCGACCTGAAGAAGAAGTTCCAGGAAGAGACCATCAAGCGCTACAAGGACCTCACCAAGCGCTTCTCCAAGGCCGAGAACCTGGATGAAATCAGGTACTTCCTGGCCTACAACCTGACCGAGATGGGCCGTGGCGAAGAGGGCATCGAGGAGTACACCAAGATCATCGGCGAGCACCCGACCTCGCCCTACGTTCCGGACGCGCTCGTCAACATCGGCGACTACTACTTCGAGCTCAACGACTTCGGCAACGCGATCAAGCTCTACCAGAAGGCCGAGAGCTACACCGAGGCCAACATCTACGGCTACTCGATCTACAAGCAGGCGTGGTGCCTCTACAACCTCGCCGACTACAAGCTCTCGCTGCAGCGCTTCATCGACGTCATCGAGCTCGCCAAGGCCCAGGTGCTCGAAGGAAAGAAGGGCGCCATCGCGCTCCGTCGTGAGGCCCAGAACGAGCTCGTGCTGCCGTACTCGAAGGTCGGCAAGCCCGGCGACGCGGTGAAGTTCCTGATCGAGAAGGCCGACGCGGGCGAGCGCTACCTCTCCATCGCGGGCCGATTGGCCGGCATCTACACCGAGCAGAACGAGTTCCAGCGCTCGACCGAGCTCCTGCGCATCCTGATGGACGAGTCGAGGAAGGGCGCCATCGAGGGCAAGGACCAGAGCTACATGGTCGTCCAGTTCCAGCGCCAGATCGTGAACAATGCGATCGAGCCCGGCGACAAGAAGGCAACGGTCGAGGAGATCGGCAACCTCATCCGCGTCTACCAGACCGACCTCGTCAAGGCCCCAAAGGACTTCCAGGACTCGGAACGCGACGAGATCAAACGCATGTTGCTCGAGGTCGCGCAGGCCTATCACAGCGAATACAACAAGACGAAAGAGAAGAAGACCCTCGAGTACACGCAGCAGCTCTACGACCTGACGCTCAAGGTGTTCGGCAAGGACGACGAGAACGCCTACCAGCTGCAGGTCAACAACGCCCTCTTGTTGTGCGCGACCGAGAAGTACGAGGAGTGCGCGGCCGAGTTCGAGAAGGTCGTTCAGATGAAACCAGATGGGCAGTACGCCGACCTCGCGGCCGAGCAGGCGGTGCTGGCCTACCTGGAAGTCCTCAAAATCAAGAACAAGCAGGACGCGACCAAGCTCAAGAATGAGGCCGAAGAAGACCTCAAGCCGATCGAGCTACCGCCCGAAGACAAACGCTTCGCGGTCGCGGTCGATCGCTGGATGGGCATCATTGCAAAGAAGGGCGAGAACCCAGAGACGACCAAGAACGTGCCCTCGGCGCGCTTCGCATCGGCCAAGCTCTACTACAACTACAACCAGTTCGGCGAAGCGGCGACCCGCTTTGGCACCTTCCTCGAGAAGCACCCGGGCCACCCGGCCGGGAACGACGCGCGACGGCTCCTACTCTCCGCTTACAACCTCGCCGGCGACGTCGACAACCTGCGCCTCTGGGCGAACAAGTTCGACACCGCACCGGGCGTGAGCGAGGACCTGCGGGCCGACATCCAGCGGGTCAAGAACGCCTTCAACTTCCAGGAGTGCCAGAAAATCCAGGCGGCGCAGCAGTACACTGAGGCGGCTTCCTGCTTCGAGAAGTATGCCCGTGAGTTCCCCAACGAGAGCCGCTCGGTCGATGCGGTCTACAACGCCGCTATCGCGTACTTCGAAGCGAAGCAGGTCGTGAAGGCGCTCGAGACGCAGCAGACGATCATCGTGAAGTACCCCAAGCACGAGCTCGCCCCGAAGGCCGCCTACGCCATCGGCGAGATGTTCCGGCAGACCGCGGCCTACGACGAGGCATCGAAGTGGTACGAGTTCCTGGTGACCCGCTATCCGGACCACAAGTTGGCGCAGAACGCGCTCCGCTACGCAGCCGTGTTCAGGAAGACTCTTGGCCAGTACAAGCAGGCGATCACCAACCTGCAGACCTACCTGCGCAAGTACCCCAAGGAGGCGGACGCGCCGCGCGTCGACTTCGACATCGTGCTCATCCTCGAGAAGGAGGAGAAGTGGCCGCAGATGGTGTCGGCCGTCACCGCGCACATCAAGAAATACCAGAAGGAGCCGGCGAGCGTGCGGCTGCAGGCACTGAACAAGCGCGGCATCGCGCTCCAGCGCATGAAGAAGCACCGTGAGGCGACGGCCGCGTTCGAGGAGACGCTCGCGACCTTCAGGGGATTGGAGGACCGCTGGAAGCAGGACCTCGACGTCGCCGCCTTCTCGGCTGTCGCCGAGAGCCACTTCAACATCGGCGAAGTGCAGCTTCAGGACGCCCGCGCCATCAAGCTCGACGGCAAGACCGACAAGGCCGTGACCAAGGCTGTCACCGATAAGCTGACGATCATGGACAAGGTGAAGACCACCTACGAGCAGGTCATCGCCTATGGCCATCCAGGCTGGGTCATCGCCGCGTCGACGCAGCTCGGTCTCGCCTACCAGGACCTCGCGGACGCGATCGAGAACGTGCCCCTGCCCGCCTCCGTGAAGGGCTTTGCAGAGGCCGAGGATGCGTTCCGGCAGGACATGGCGGACCGCTCGACCAAGATCCGCGTACAGGCCCTCAGCAACTACCGGCGCGCGCTCGAGACGGCGCAGAAGGACCGCTGGTTCAACGACTACTCGGAGAAGGCCGAGCGTGCGATTGCGCAGCTCGACCTCGAGGACAAGTCGGTCAAGGAGTTCCGGTTGAGGCCAAGCCAGCTCACGCCCAACGGTGGTGTACCGGCGTTCGCGGGAGGTAAGTGAGATGCGGGTGACGATTCTGTTCGCGGCCCTGGTGGCCTCCCTCACGCTCGGCGGCACGTTCGTAGGGGCGGCCCAGGCGGGTGACTTCGACGACGGTCTGAAGATCGTGCGCGACCCGAAGTTGCTGGCGACCAAGTCTTCGGAGGCGGAGCGCTACTTCCGTGCCGCAACCAAGGACCCCAAGAGTGGCAAGGACGCCTGGTACAACCTCGGGCTGCTCCTCAAGATGAAGGGGGACGTCGCGGGCGCACGCGCCGCGTGGCAGAGCGCGGTCGGCCTCGACCCGAAGTACAACCCGGCCAAGGCCCAGCTGCTCGGCCTCGATCTCGGCGATGCGAGTCGGTCGGCGAGCGCGGTCGCCGAGCTCGAGAGGATCACGACCGAGGACCCGTTCCAGCAGGATGCACAAAACCTCCTGACGAGCTGGAAGCTCGAGCGGGCGACCGAGCTGCTGCGTACGGACAAGAAGAAGGCGGCAGAGATGTTCGAGGCCGCGCGACGCCACGGACGCAATGTGCTGGCGGGCGATCCCGACAACATCCACGCCTACCTGAACATCGCTATCACCTACTACCGCGAAGGTCTCTTCGACCAGGCGGGCCTCGTCGCCGAGAGCGCGCTCGAGAGTCACAAGGACGCGGCGGCGCTGCACAACGTTTTGGGCCTCGTGCAACTGTCGCGCGACAACCTGCGGGCGGCGACCGACTCATTCCTGGCGGCGCTGGCGGCCGACCCCGACAACGACGACGCCCGCCTCAACCTGGCGTCGATCGAACTCGGCTACGGCAACTTCGATCAGGCGTTGAAGCGCTTCGACGAGGTGCTGCAATCACGGCCCAACGACGCGGACGTGTTGATGTCCCGCGCGGTGGCGCTGCGTGGGCTCGGACGTTACGACGACGCAGAGAAGGGCTACCTCGCGGCGTTGGCGGTGCGGCCGGGCATGGTCGAGATCGAGTACAACCTGTGCATTCTGCACCAGCAGTACATCGCCCCGGCGGCCCCTCCTGCACAGCAGGCCATGAAATACGAGCTTGCAAAGACCCGCTGCGAGAACTTCCTCGCCAGGACCGACAAGTCCAACCCGAAGTTCGGCGAGGTCACCAAGCGCGTGAAGTCGATCGATGCGGTGATGCGTACCCTCAAGAAGGGGCCTTGATCCCCGCGATTGTGGCGCTGGCGGAGCTGTACTAGAGTGCCGCCCGGAACGGAGGTTGGACGATGAGACGAATCACCGTGTTGCTCGGCGTGCTGGCATCGATGGGCGTGATGGGCCTCACTGGCGCCGCGTTCGCGGCCCCGCCGCCTGGGGCTCCGCCCGAGGTCAAGGCCGAGAAGCGCAAGTTCAACTTCGAGGGCGACACCATCTCCACCGACTATCTGAAGCCGGGGACCATGCTCATCGAGGGCGTGTCGCGCGGTCGCCGGTCGAGCCTCATCGAGGTGCGCCTGGACTTCGTGAGCGAGATCCTCCGTTCGGCCGACGACATCTAGGCGCGGTTCGCGGCTCCCGCCGCAGCCTCGGATGCAGGTGCCGAGGTCATCTGCAGCGGTGGCGGAACTTTCCGGCGCCACAGGTGTCATAGACGTTGCGTCCGCTCATGACACTGAGTTTCCCGGTTCGACCGATGCGCCCATGCGGCTGCACCTCGAACCCATGAGGCCCGACCAGGGCAAGCGAGAACAGACCCATGGCCAAGAGCACGATCGGCTTCAGCGTCTACCTGAACGGTAAGCTCATCAACGAGGTCAAGTTCGACCGACCCATCATCAACGTGGGCAAGCTGTCGACCTCGACGCTGCGGCTCGACGACATCAACGTCTCGCGAAAGCACGCCGTCATCGAGCAGCGCGAAGACGGCAAGTGGCGCGTGACCGACCTCGGCTCGACGAACGGCACCGTGCTCCGCGGCGAGCGCGTGGTACAGGCCGAGATCAAAGATGGCGATCGGCTCGTGCTCGGCACGACGACGCTGGTCGTGCAGATCGACGAGGCAGCCGCGACGCGCGCGGCTCCCGTGGTAGCGACGAGTGGTGTGGCGGGCGACCGTGCGCCGGCCAACGAGGGTGAGGCGACGGCGATAGCACTTGCCGCTCACGCCGAAGGCGGCCCGCCGCCGATGCCCGCGGCCGCGTCGGGACGGCTCAAGCCCGAGGAGATCCGGGGCCTCGGTGAGGACTCCTTCTACAAGAAGAAGTCGGCGACTGAAGGTGCTAGCTGGGCCTTGGATATCGCGCTCCTCTGGGGCGAGACGGTGCTGTCGTCGAAGACGTTCATGAAGTCCCAGGACGTGCTGCTCGCCGACAATGAGACGGCGGACTTCGCCATCCCGCGCGAGATCCTGGGCAGCGAGACGTTCAAGCTCGTGCGCGGCACCGACGCGGGCTTCGTGCTCGACCTGTCGAACCCGAACATCACGGGTGACGTGCTCCTCACGGACAAGGTCAAGTCGGTCCAGGAACTGGCCGAAGAGAACAAGTCCCTGCCGATCAAAGGCGCGTTGCGTGCGCGACTGAAAGTCGGCGAGTTCACGATCCTGCTCGCGCACGCGCCCATCTTGAATGCGGCGACGACGAAGAAGGAGGTCGAGAAGGAGCCGTTCCTGTTCATCGGCCTCTCGGCGCTCGTGCAGATAGCGTTCCTCATCATCGCGTGGACGGCGCCCGATGACCTGCTCATGTCGACGCGCGATCCGCGCGCGCAGCGCCAGAAGGTGATTCAGGCGCTGAAGATAACGCCCGAGCAGCTCGAGGAGGAGAAGAAGAAGGAGGAGGCGAAGAAGGAAGACGAGATCCGCAAGGACAAGAGCCGCGTCGCCGACGAGGACCTCAAGGTCGATCCGAAGGACGTCATCCCCGTCGCCGATCCGACCATCAAGCCTGAGCGCACGAACCCGCTGGTCGACAAGATGCAGCGCAAGCAGAAGGAAGACCTGACCAAGCTCACGCCCGAGCAGCGGCAGGAGCGGGCCAAGCAGATCGCCCAACAGACCGCGATGTCGCAGGCGTTCCGCGCGAACAACCCATTGTTTGACAAGCTCATGACCAACCCGGATCTCGACTCGAAGCCGTCGCCGTTCAAGGCGCTTGGCTTCAATGATCCCAACGGTGCCAGCGACTTCGGTGACAGCGGAAACGTCAATCCGTTCAGCGGCTTCGACACCAACGGCAACGGCTTCCTACCGTCGGACGGTGGTGTTCCCAACGGCAGCCCGGACGGCGGACCCGTGATCGCCGACGCGCTCCGCAAGGACCTCAATGGTCGTGACCTGGGCCCGGTCGACTTCGACAACAAGCCGCTCGAACCGCGCCTTGTGGAGGCCCCGCCGCGAATCTCCGGCGAGCTCGACGAGAAGACGGTGCAGCAGTACATCCGCCGGTACCTGTCGGGCATCAAGTGGTGCTACCAAGACCGCCTGCAGTCGAATCGCAAGCTCAGTGGCAAGGTGACGCTGGCGTTCACGATCCTGCCCAACGGCAGCACGCACGAGCCGCGCGCGGCGAACAGCTCGCTTGGCGACGCAGCCCTCGAGCAGTGCATCGCGACCAAGATGGCGCGCTGGCGCTTCCCGCAACCGAAGGACGGAGGCGTCGTCGAAGTCGCCTATCCGCTCATCCTGAAGACCCAATAAGGGTGGACATGCGACTCTTGCGACTCTCTTGTATGGCGCTCGCACTGAGCCTCTTTGCGCCGGCCGTCAGCGGCTGCAACAAGGACCGGGCCGAGGGCATCAAGCTCCTCAATGATGGCATCAAGCGCGAGGAGCAGGGGGATCGCGAGATCGCCTATGTGCTCTACACGCGCGCCAACGGCATCGACCCGACCAACCATCGGGCGCTGTTCCAGATGGCGATCATCGAACTGTTCGATCGCAACCAGCCGGACAAGGGCCTGGAACATCTCCTCGCGGCCGAGAAGATCGAGCCGACCGACCGCGATGTGCTCTATCAGCTCGGCCGCTACCACGCGACGTTACCCAAGCCCGACCCGGCCAAAGCGCTCGGCTACCTCGACCGGGCGCTGACCGAGGACCCGAATTACGCCCCGGCGATGTACCACAAGGGCGTGATGCTCGCGGCGAAGGACGATGCCAAGGGCGCCGACAAGGCGTTCCGCGAGGCGATCGCGATGGACCCGAAGTACTCGCCCGCCTGGCGTGATCTCGGCGAGCTGTACGAACGCTTCGATCAGCAGCCGTCCGCTGCCCAGGTCTACGAGAAGGGCCTCGAGTACGCCGACGACCTGGCGGATCTGTACAACAACCTCGGCATGCTCAAGATGGAGGATCAGCAGCCGAAGGAAGCGATCCTGATGTTCGACAAGGCCGTGCAACAAGGCGGCGATCGGACCGACATCATCTTCAACCTCGCCTTCGCATTTGTCGCCTCGAATGACACGCGCAGCGCCTTCCGTTACCTCGGCGAGTACATCAATCGCAGCGGGTCGGAGAACGCGGAGAACATCAAGGTCGCCCATCTCCTGCGCAACGCGATGCTCGAAGAGCTCGAGAAGGAGAAGATAAAAAAGGAGAACGAGGCGCCCTGACGGGCCCGCGCCTTTGGTCGACGCGTAACCGCAAATGGAGAACTGGTACCGGATTCAGGCGGCGTTGTTGGCGGCGGTCGTCTGCCTGGCGCTGGCGATTGCGGTGCTCTTGCGCAGTCGGCCGACGGTGCCGCCGTCGCGCTTCGCCGCGCTCGCGCTGAACCTCGTCGCCTGGTTCGTGGCGGATGCACTGGTGCTGGGCGAGATCCTGTCCGACGCGAGCGGGCTCGCGTTGCGCGGGATCCTGGCGGCTATTCTGCCGGCGTCGTTTGTCGGATTCTTCGCGGCGTTTTCGGCCGAGGATGATCGCTTCGCGGGCGCATCGGTGTTGCTCGGGCGCGTGCTGAGCGGGCTCGGGATTGCGACCGGGATCATCTTGTGGGCGACGAGCTCGCTGTTCGCGGATGCGGAGGCGCATCGTAACGCGTTCGTCGGGCTCCTCCGCTTCGGCTTCGGCGCGACGCTGCTAGCGCTCGGGCTTTCCGTGGCCCTGATGATCCGGCGCACGCGTGGGGTCGAGCTGCGCTCTGAGCGCACCCGCCTCGTGTCGCTCACGGTCGTGAGCGGTGCTGTCTTCTCGCTGGCCTTGCTGGCGTATGCCTTCGATGTCGGCGTCGCGTGGCTCGGCAACATGCTCGTCGCGGTGTTCATGTTCTTCGTCTACCAGGTGATAACGCTCCGGCGGATCCTGGACGTATACGAGTTCGTTGGGCGCGTGCTGGTGCTGGGCGGCTTCGCGCTGGTCCTGTCGGTCATCTACGCCCTCCTCGTCGCGTGGTGGCGTCACGACTTCGGGCTGTTCCTGTTCAACACGATCATCGCGACCATCGTGATCCTCATCCTGCTCGATCCGCTGCGCTACTTCGTCGAGGCGCGCCTGAACGAGCTCGTCTTCCGGGAGCGCTTCGAGTTCACGAAACAGACCGAGATAATTCGCAAATCACTGGCCAACGTGATCGACATCGGCGGCATGACCGACCTCTTGATGAGTCGGCTCGAGGCCTCGCGCCAGGTGACGCATGCGAGCGTCTGGCTGCGTGACGAGGACGGGCTCGCGATGAAGCGGCTAGGCTTCGTCGGCACCGCGCCGCCGCCGTTGCTCGACGCGATCAAGGCGCGACCCTTCCTGGCGCGGCTCCTCCAGCAGAAAGTGATGACCATCGAGGGCCTCGAGTCGGAGCGCGAGGCGCTCGAGCTCGAGCGTGAGCGAGCCGCGGAAATCGCCGAGCGGGACCGTGCGAATGAGGCGGGCATCGGGCTGCAAACAACCGCGACGCCAGAGGTGCCAGCTGGGAGCGGTGCGCCGGAGCCGGGCGGCGGTGGTCCGGCGTCCCTCGCGAAGGCCGCGCGCGGCGAGGCGGCGCATGTAAGCGCACCTCGCCCGGTGCCGCAGGGGGCGGCCGAGCTGCAGGGGCGGATCGAGGTGCTCGACGCGATGATAGCGACCATGAAGGAACTCGAGGCGCAGCTCGTGACAGCGCTGGTAGGGGCGAGCGCGCGGGCTGCGAGCTCACCGCTCGAGATCGATTCGGGACCGGAGCTGTTGGGCTTCCTGGTGGTCAAGAACGAGCGCCTGCGAGAGGCGTGGTCGGCCGACGAGACGCGCGCCATCGTCGCGCTCGCGGCGCAGGCGACGATCATCATCGAGAACTCGCGGCTCTTCGATCGGATCCGCGAGCGCGATCGGCTGGCCGCAATCGGTCAGATGGCGGCGGGTCTGGCGCACGAGATCCGCAATCCTCTTGGGGCGATCAAAGGGGCGGCCCACCTCCTGGCCGAGGTGGAGCCCGAGCAGCGAGCGACCTTCCTGCAGATCATCCAGGAAGAGGTGAACCGGCTCGACTCGGTGGTGAGCCAGTTCCTGACGTATGCGCGGCCGCTCAAGGGCAAGCGCGACCTGGTCGACGTGAACCATGTGCTCGAGCGGACGTTGACGCTCATCGCGAGCGAGGTACACAGCTCGCGGGTCGAACTCATGGCGGCCCCGAACCTGCCGTCGATCCGGTCCGACCCGGAGCTCATCCGGCAGGTGACCCTGAACCTGTCGCGCAATGCGATCGAGGCGATGTCGCCGCAAGGTGGCGGCAAGCTGACGATCGCGACCTCACTCGCGTGGCGTGGGGCGAGCGAGCGAGCGGGCGGCACCCGTGCGAGCGGCACGGCCGAGCCGGGTTCGTACGTGCGGATCCGGTTCGAGGACGAGGGCCCGGGGATCCCGCCCGAGGTGATGGAGCGCCTGTTCATCCCGTTCTACACGACCAAGCAGACGGGCACCGGCCTCGGGCTGGCGATCTGCCAGCGGATCGTCGAGAGCCTGGGCGGCACGATCGAGGTCTCGAGCCGGGTCGGACGTGGGGCGACGTTCACGGTATTCTTACCGACGACCGACGCGAACCTCCGCACCACCGTCGGATGACGGTCGCCCGAGGAGCCCCGACGAGGCTGGCCTGGCCGCGCGGAGGAGCAGCAACCAAGGCCCGCATGTAATCGAGCGGGGAATCTTGGGTGGGATAGCCCTGGTTTCGCTATGCTTGGAACGCGTGGCAAAGGTCTGCCGGGGAGGTTCTCGATGCGTGGTAACGGTCTACTGGTCGTGCTGTTCGCTGCGCTGGCGGTCTCACCGCTGACGGTCGGTGTCGGGTGGGCGGAGCCGGGGACCCCGGCGAGGCTCTGGAACGAAAAGGCGTACGCGAAGCCGCTCGATCCCGATGCGCCGGTGTCGATGCGCGCGTTCTCGCGGCTGGCCAAGGAGCTCTCGCCGGCGGTCGTCAACATCAACGTCGAGCGGCGCTCGCTGCCCCTGCCCTTCATGCCCAACGGCGGCAGCGGGTTGGGGACCGGCTTCATCATCGAGTCGAGCGGCTATGTGCTGACGAACAACCACGTTGTCGCCGAGGCCGACTCGATCGTCGTCCGACTCGCCAACGAGCACGAGTACCCGGCCCGCGTCGTTGGGACCTACGCGCTCCTCGACATCGCGCTCCTCAAGATCGAGCCGACCGAGCCGCTGACGGCGGCGCCGCTCGGCAACTCGGAGGCGCTGGAGATCGGCGAGTGGGTGATCGCTATCGGTAACCCCTTCGGACTCAACCACACCGTGACAGCCGGGATCGTGTCGGCGAAAGGGCGACGCGACGTATTGCCGGGCAGCGAGGCGAACCAGGCGCGCTTCATCCAGACCGATGCGAGCATCAACCCCGGCAACTCGGGCGGGCCGCTCATCAACATCCGCGGCGAGGTCGTCGGGATCAACACCGCGATCAACGCGGCTGGCCAGGGGATAGGCTTCGCCGTGCCGATCGACATGATCAAGACCGTTCTGCCCCAGCTCGCGCAAGGGCACGTCGCGCGCTCGTACCTCGGCGTGCTGGTCGGTCCGGTCGACAAGGAGCTCGCCGGGCGGCTCGGGCTCGAGCGGGGTAAGGGCGCGCTCGTGACCGACGTGAAGCCGGCGACCCCGGCAGCGGAAGCGGGCTTCGTGCGGGGTGACGTCATCACGCGCTTCGACGAGACGCCGATCGAGCACTGGGACGACCTGCCGTGGCTCGCGTCGACGGCGGCCGCGACCCGCTCGCTGAAGGTGCTGGTCAATCGGGAGGGTAAGTCGCGCGAGCTGTCGGTGACGCTCGCGCCGTTTCCGGAGGATGCGCCGCTGGCCAAGCGGGACGCGGCGAAGCTCGGGCTCGAGGTGGTGGCACTCGGCGACACACGCGCCAAGGAGATAGGCATCGAGCCTGGCCAGGGGGCGGCCGTCAAGGATGTGCGGGCCGGCGGCATGGCGGCGGAGGCCGGGATCAAGGCCGGTGACGTGGTCGTGCAGGTCAACTATGAGACGGTGGTGGGCGGCGCCGAGGGCTTCAAGAAGCTGGTCGCCACCATCAGCGAAGGGCAACCGTTGGCACTGACCGTGCGGCGCGGCGACCGCTTCCTGTTCAAGGTGTTCCCGCGCTGAAGGTGTGGAGATGGGGATAATCGCGCAACTGGTGTTCGTCTGGGCGCTAGGCTTTGGCGCCGTGCCCGGGCCGCCGGCGGTCGAGTCGCTCGCGGTGCTGCTTGCGCGGCCGCACGGCGCGGACGTGAAAGCTGACGTCGCGGCCCTGGTCGAGGGCTACAACAAGCTCGTTCCGGGCGGTCCAGCGGCGTTCTTGCTGCCCAAGGACAAAGCCGGCGCGTCGTTCCAACTGCCGGGGATCGGACGCGTGCAGGTGCGGGTCGACGACAGGCCGCTCGCGGAGGCCGAGGCGGCGTTCAAGCGCGGCATTACGTCGCTCATCTCCGACGCGGTGCTGGCACCGCATGTGGCACAGCTCGTGGTCGAGCTCACGCCCGAGGCGGGCACGGCGCGGGTCGCGGCGCTGGAGGCGTTGACGTCGCTCGGCATCGTCGCGTGTCAGCGCGATGCGAGCACAGCGGGTGTCTACTTCGCGGCGGGCCGGGTGCTGCAACCGGCGCCGTATGTGCTCGGGGCGGCGCGTGACAAGCTGCCGAAAGGCTGGCTGTGGGTTGGATTCGAGCTCGGCGGCAACACCTCCGAGCTGACCTTCACGAGCATCGGGCTCGCCAAGAAGGGCTTGCTGGAGCTGCAGCTCACGACCGCGCGCCGCGACGTCGGGGCCGCAATCGAGACGTTCTTCGACCTGGTGGCGCTGGCACTCGCGCGCGATCAGGACTTCCCCGATGGGCACGAGTTCGCGAGGAAGAGCGGCACGCCGCTGGTCGTGCGCCATGGCGAGGTGGGCGGGTCGCAAGTGTGGCGGGTCGCATACGTGCCGGGCAAGGCGCCGTGACCCAGCGTATGCGACCGCTCACGGTGGCAGCTGGAAGTTGTCCTTGCAGGCCTCGCGGTCGCCGAGGTTCACGCACATGAAGAGCCCGCTGATGTGGGTGCACTCGAGGTCGGTGTTGGCGGTGCCGGGCGGGATGAGCGCGTAGTGACCGGCCTTGACGAATAGATCGGGCTCGACCTCCCACTCATAAAGGGTCAAACGTCCCAGATCGACACAGCAATTCGAGTCACACACGGCGGTCATCATCAGGTGGCCGGGGTCCTCCGAGACGACCAACGCCGAGGTCCAGCCGTGCTCCTGCATGATGAGGGTCGAGTAGTAGAGGTTCTCGTCGGTGTGGCGGGCGCGGGGTTCCTTGAAGATGGAGGTGGGCGGCAGCCCACGTTCGACGAGCAGATCGTAGAGCGCGTCGGCCTCGACGTAGCCGTTGTGCACCGCGGCACCCGTGACGATGAACTGGTCCGCCCAATGGGCTTCGTAGAGCTGCTCGGTGATGCGGGCCCGATCGATTTGGCACCTGGACGGGGCGCCATTGGACTCCGAAGGGCAGCCGAGCACGATGATGACGTCGTGGGGATTGGCGACGCAGCCTTTGGCGTGGGTCCAGGTGCCGTACGGAAACGATGGGAACGGGCCTGGGTACTCGTCCTTCATCGTCGGCACCGGGCACGCGGCCGGGTCGACTGTCTCGGGTGCGAGCGTGTCGGGCTGGGTCTCGGGTGCGAGCGTGTCGGCGGTGTCGGGCGCGACGATCGTGTCGGGGGCGACGGTGTCGCCCGGCGCGGTGTCGGTCGGCGTGGTGTCGGCGACGTCGGGTGCTGGGACGTCGGCGTCGGGTCGCGCGGTATCGATCGAGGTGTCATCCGGGGCGGTGTCGGCGATGGCGTCGACCGGAACGACGATCTCGCTGGCGTCGGTGCCCTGGCCGGTCCGGGCGGCGTCGCCGCAGCCAAGGAGGGTCAGGCACCCGAAGAAGGTGATGGCGCGCATCATCGACACCACACGGTGGCCCATCAGGATTGGGGGACCTTCTTCCAGTCGTCCATGAAGCGTTGGAGGCCGATGTCGGTCAGCGGATGGTTGAAGAGCTGCTGGATGACCGACAGCGGCATCGTGCCGACGTGCGCGCCCGCGAGGGCCGACTGCACGACGTGCTGTGGGTGGCGCAGCGAGGCCGCGAGCACCTGCGTCTCGAACTCGTAGTTGTCGTAGATGCGCACGATGTCCTCGACGAGGCCCATGCCGTCGTTCGAGACGTCGTCGAGGCGACCGACGAACGGCGAGATGTAGGTCGCGCCCGCCTTGGCGGCGATGAGCGCCTGCGAAGGCGAGAAGCAGAGCGTGACGTTGGTCGCGATCCCGAGGTCGAAGCAGGCCTTACAGGCCCTGAGGCCGTCCTTCGTGAGCGGCAGCTTGACCACGACCTGGTCGCCGTAAGCGCGCAGCTTCTTCGCCTGGGTCATCATGCCGGCGTAGTCCAGGGCGGTGACCTCGAGCGAGACCGGGCCGTCGACGATCGCTAGCACGTCCGCGATCACCGCCTCGAACGGGCGGCCGGTCTTGGCGATCAGCGTCGGGTTGGTCGTGACGCCGTCGCACAGTCCAAGCGAGATGGCGTCCTTGATTTCGTCGATGTTCGCGCTGTCGATGAAGAACTTCATGCGGTCCTCTGGTGCTGCTAGCGCTTGAACTACGCGCTCCGCGAGCGGTTGTCGACAGGAGGCGCGCAATCGAGTGTCATGCCGGCCTCAGAGGCAGCCGTCGCAAGGATGGCGCCGCCTGGACTGAGGGCCGCGGGTCGGTGGGAGGTCAGCGTGAAGGGACTCATGGCGATGGTGGCGCTCGTGCTGCTCGGCTCCTCGGTGGAGGCGCGAGAGATGGACGGGCGCTTCGGCATCGGCCTCGAGCAGAGCATCGGCGGCGCGAGCGGCCTGGCGATCCGCTACTTCACGAGCGAATCGCTGGTGCTCCAGGCGACGCTCGGGGTCGACATCGTGGTCGTCAGCGGCAGCGTGTCGGCGGGCGTCGTCGGCTCGGCCGGCTTCGCATTCCAGCTCGCGCGCGGCCAACATGCGCACCTCTGGACTGGGCTGCGCGCGACGATCGGCTATCGCAGCCTCGACGCGTTCCAGATCATCGATCCGACCGCGACCAACAGCGACCTGCACCTGGCCATCGAGATCCCGCTCGGCCTCGAGGTGTGGTTGGCCGACAACTTCAGTGTTGGCGCAGCGACCGGGATCCTGATCAACGTCGTCCCGGGCGGCGGCGCGCAGCTCCACGGCGAGGGCCCGGGCTCCACGGCACCACCAGGCTCGGTCGGTATCGGCATCGGAGCGGGCTCCGTATCAGCCACCCTCTCTGTCCTCTACTACTTCTAATTGAGGAGGAAGAAGAGGGCGACGCCCACGCCGACGACGGCGGCGCCGATGAGCGAGTACACAAGCCCCTTGCTGGGCCCGTCGGGCGGGGCCGACAGCGAGCGACTCGGAAGCCCTGGCGAGGCTTTGCTGTCGGGCCAGTCGAGGGCGCCCGTCGAGCTGCCTTCGAGCATGCGCACGAGGCCCGACAGGTCGCCGACGTCCTCCATCGCGCGCAGCGTCGGAGCACGCTCCTTGACGTCGGACTCGACCGCGGTCGGACCGCCGGTCTTGGCCCAGACCTGGCGAAGGTCAAAGCGTGGTCGGTTCAACGTCGCGAGACCGAGCGTCGCCGGGTCGATCGGCTCGCTGCCCTGGATGCCGCGCACCTGAGGCGAGAAACCGAGCATCGACAGGTTGGCGATCTCCTCGTCGATCATCGACGAGATGCGGGCCTGGCGCTGGGTCGCGACCTCGGTCGAACCGCCGCCGCTGGCACCGACCGGCCCGAAGAGGCGGTCGACGAGCTGCGAGAGGTCGAACGAGGTCGCCTTGAGCCCCTGCTTGGCGAGCAGGTCGGCGATCTCTTCGCCCATCTCGCGAGCGGACGTGTAGCGCTTCTTCGGGTCGCGCGAGAGCGACTTGTTGATGATCGCCTCGAGCTCGGGGCTGACGTCCGAGTTGAGCTTCGAGAGCGAAGGCACCTCGGCCTTGCGCACCATGTCGACGGTCTCGACATCGGTCTTGCCAAAGAACAGGCGACGGTTCGCGAGCAGCTCCCAGGCGACGATGCCGGCCGCGAAGATGTCGGTGCGCAGGTCGGCCTGCTTGCCCTCGGTGACCTCGGGCGAGAGGTAGCTGTACTTGCCCTTGACGACGCCAGGGTCGGTGCGGGTGAGCTGCGAGGTCGCCTTGGCGAGCCCGAAGTCGGTGATCTTCACCTCGCCCGAACGCGAGATGAGGATGTTTGGGGGCGACAGATCGCGATGCACGATGCGCAGGTGCTTGCCCTCGAGATCGCGCTTGGTGTGCGCGTGCTCGAGCCCCTTGCAGACCTCGCTGACGATGTAGCAGACGGCCGCCACCGGGAGCCGCTGGCCGATCTCCGACGCGCGCTGGAACAGGTGCCGCACGTTGAAGCCGTCGACGTACTCCATGACGATGAAGTAGGTGCCACCCGACTGGCTGACGTCGAAAACCTGAACGATATTAGCGTGATTCAGGACAATCGAGAGGCGTGCTTCATCGAGGAACATCTCGATGAACTTCTGGTTCTTGGTGAGCGATGGGAGCACCCGCTTGATGGCGACGTGCTTCTCCATGCCCTGGATCGAGACCGACTTGGCGAGGAATATCTCGGCCATGCCGCCAGCATCGAGCTTCTTGATGACCTGATAGCGCTGGGCCGGGTCCTGCATCTGCGGGTTCGCGTTCGCCGTCACCGATTCCTGTCCTCGCAATGCGTCCGACCACACGGTGGCATCCACCAGGCTGCGGCACTCATGTGCGCGCGGGCCTGCAGCGCCATGCGCGGGCACCTTAGCATGGTGGCGATATCCCGCAAGGCTGGCTCAGGGCGGGGCCGTCACTGGGGCACCGCCGACCGGCCCGAGTAGGCGCCAACCTTCTGGCGTCTTGTCGAGAAACACGTCGCCGCGGTCGGTTCGAACGCGTGCGCGTTGGGTTGGTGGCGACGCGCGGGCGAGCTTCACGAGCTCCTCGGCTTGCGCGACGAGCGCGTCGCGGTGGCGCAGATAGAGCGCCTCGAAGCCCTGGGCATCGAGGCCTTCGCGGCCGTCGGGGTGGATCCACTCGAACGCGTCGCGCGGGCGACCCGCGGCGAGCGCATCGCGATAGGCGATGACCGCGAGCGCGGGGTCCGGCTCGGCCGGCAGCGACGGTGACGGGCAGCCACCAAGCGAGAGGGCGGCGAAGCAGATGACGAGCAGGTGCATCAGGGCGGGCCCTTGTCGGGGGTGGTCGTCCACTGTGGCGCGGCGACGACCTGGATGACGTCGAAGCGATCGATGGCGACCGCGGCGTCGCTCCAGGCGGGGTAGCGGGCGGGCTCGAGGATGCCCGGCCGGAGGAGGAAGCGCTTGTCGACGACGACCTTGCGGCCGAGATCTTCGTAGCGCGAACGGCGCTCGAAGCGCCCGAGATCGTAACGCAAATCCTGGTCGGACGGCGCGCGCAGAAAGACCCAGCCGGGCGGCACGGTGAACGTGACCGAGAGCGTCATGCGCGCCGCGCGATTGACGAGCAACGGGGTCGTGCGGGTTGGGAGCAGCACCGTGTCGTGGGTGAGGCCTTCAGGGAAGAGTGCGAGCGGGATCGCGCGCGCGCCGCGCTCGGGGCCTTCGGCGGGAGTGGTCGCGGCGCGGGCGCGCCAGCTCCAGACGAGAGGCTCGTGCACGTCTTCGAGGTGCTCGAGCGTTACCGCCTCGACGGTCGCTTGGGGCAGCGCCTGCTGCACGATCGCGCCGAGGATGCGTTCGCGCGCCTCGGGGCTCAGCCGGACCAGGGCCACGCGCCAGCTCGAGCCGAAGACGCCGTCGAGGCGCTCGTGACCCGTGGCGAGGAACGTCGCACCGGCAGGGTCGAGCGCGAGGGTCATGGCGACGCGTCGTTCGCCCCAGTGCTCGGGGTCGGCCGCGGGCCCAGTCTCGGGGTTGGGCGCAAGCGAGCGCGGCGTCGCGACCAGCGAGGGCTCTTTGAGCCAGCCGGGGGCGACCGTTGCAGGGTTCGCCGCGGCGCCGAGCGAGAGCCCGAAGACCCCTTCCAGTGCGGGCGGCAGGAGCCCGTAGGGCATCCAGCGGCTCACCGGGTCGAGCCAACGGGCTGGCTGTTCGATGGGGGCCCAGCGCACGAGCGGGTAGGTCAACCCGTCGGGATCTGCGTATTGCGGTTCGGGCCCTTCCCAGAGCGGGCGCGCGAGCACGAGCTCGCAGCCAAGACCCGCTTGGCGACAGAGCGCGGTCAGCAACAGGGCTCGCGAGCCGCGGCGGCGGTCGGCGACCCAGGAGGCTTCGGCGCCAAAGGGGCTCGCCTCGTCGGGCTCATCGATGGTGCGTTGCACCGTATCGTAGAGGGCCTGGAGGATCGCTTCCGGGCGGGCGTCGTCGGGCAGGCCCGCGGTGGCCGAGGCCAGCATCGCCGTGAGGATCGGCGTGGCCCGGGTGGAGAACGCGATCTCGGCTGCAAGCGCGTCCGCGAACGGCAGCCGCTCGATGCCGGACGAGACGAAGAGGGTCATGCGGCGTTGCTCTGGCAGCGGGTCGCCGGGCTCGCCGAAGACACGCGGCAGGTCGATCGCGGTGAACACCCAGGTGGTCGCATCGGGCCGCTCGGGCGGGCGTAAGCGCGGATCGACGATGAACACCGGGGGGCGGGCACCGGGCGCCGTCGCCAGGGTGAAGCGCGCGAAGCCGACCGGCCCGTCGTCGCTGTCGAAGGCGTAAGCGGGCGCGCGCCAGCCGGGTGTGAGGCGCGGCGAGGCTGCGAGTGGGTAGAAATAGGCCCATTCGGCGAAGTCGCCGGGGGCGAGGTTCGGTAGGCTCACGGTCGCCTTCTCGAGGATGTCCTCGGGCTCGATCGAGCGGAGCCGTGGGTCCTGTTTCCAGGTGCGCACGAACAGGATCTCGGCGTCGTCGGGGATCGGCAGCTCGCCCACCGATTCGACCGCGGCCACGTCGTTGACACGCACGATGCGATGCACGCGGATCCGCAAGGACCCATCGGCGTTCACGCGCACGAAGCGATCATCGAGCAACACGTCGCGCCCGTCTTCGATCGCGGGGGCACCCTTGCGCAGGGACTCGGCGATGATGGCACGGGCGTCGCGCAGCGGTAGTCCGAGGTCGGCAACGGGATCGATGCGAGGCATCGGAGGCCCGCCCAGGAGGCGCTCGGCGCGGCCGAGCAGCTCGCGCGCGAAGGCGTCGACACCCCCTTGCGCCAAGGCCTGCCGCGCGTGCTCGGCTGCGGGCTGCCAGGCGCCGCGAGCGAGAGCGTTCTGGGCGGCGAGGATCTCGCCGCGGGCACGATCGGGACCGGGGTCGAGACCGGCGGCACCACTTCGCGCGAGGAGCGGTGCGACGAGGCGTTCGGCAGCGTCGAGGTGGAACGTCTCGCGGGTGAGTTCGATCGCGCGTAGGCGTGCATCGAGGCACGGCCCGGGCAGCGGCGCGAGCGCCTCGTCGAAGCGCGCGAGCATCTCGTCAGGGCGAAGTCGCAGGCGCTCCCAACCGGTATCGAGCCAATCAGCCCGAGCGCGGCATGACTGGGGTAGCGCGCGCATGCGGGCCTCGGCGAGGAGCGCCGCGCGTGGCGGATCCGACTGGCTGAACGTCAGCACCGCAGCTTCGGCGAGGAGCCCCGCGGCGGGCGGCGGGCGGTCTGGCTTGTGGCCCGCGTCCGTTCCCGGCAGCGTCCGGATCGCATCGTCGAGCTCCTGGTCCTCGGCGTGCAATGTCGCGAGCAGGGCACGCGCCTCGACGAAGCTCGGCTCGAGTCGGAGCGCGGCAGCGAGCGTGGCCTTGGCGGCGGTGCGGGCGCGCTCGGGAGCGCGTGAGGGATCCATGACCGCGAGCCGCGCCTGGGCGAGCCGCGCGAACAGGCCACCGGCGGGCATGGCGGCGGCATGGTGAGCGGCCCCTCCGATGTCGCGCGCGGCGAGCGCGAGCTCGAAGGCCGCCAGCTCGAAGAGCGGCCCCTGAGGCACGGGCGAGCTTGGCGTAAGCGCGAAGCTGGCCGCCTCGGGCGAGCGCACGAAGACGCGCGCACGTGCCACCGAGGTGCGGCTCACGAGGTGGATCTGTAGCGGCTCGCCCGGCGCGAGCGTGATCGGAAACGCGACGCGCTCGGGCAGCAGCGCCTCGAGCGCTTCGTGGCGGATAGCCACATCCTGGCCGACGAACGCACGGATCGCGCACTCGCTGTCGACCTCGATGACGTGAGCGCCGGGCGGCAACGCGAGCTCGAAGGCGTACAGACCCGGACCCTCTTCGGGCGAGGCGATGAAGCCCGCCTGGCTTTCCAAGGCCACCTCGCGCTCGCCAAAACGCCCCGCGCCGAGCGGCGGCGAGCTCGTGCGCCCGGGGTAGCGCAGGAGCCGACCGGAGCGACGCCAGTGGAACGCGGTGCCAAGTGTCGCGCGTGCGGTCGCGAGAGCACCGCCATCCTGGAGCTTCAAGGCCAAAGTCTCGGCCAGCTCGGCCAGCTCCGGTGCCGCGCCGACACGGGTGAGCCAGGTCGCGCTGACGGGCACGCGCTCGGCGAGTTCACGCAGCGCGAGCGCGGCCCACGCACGCTGCCACGGCGCGCGTGAACGGGTCGCCAGCGTGAGCCAGTCCTCGGCGGCCGCGACGTCCTGTCCGAGGGCCTGCGCGAGACGGGCACGCATGGCGAGCTCGGAGAGGCTCGGCCGGTCCTTTTGCCGAAGCTCTTCGAGGACCGTCACGAGGCCGTCGGGGGCCGACGTGAGGAGCCGGGCCGGGCCCACTTCGGGCGCGGAGGCGCAACCGGACGACACGAGCAGCGCCAGCGCGAAGCGCCTCAATGGACGCTGCCGGTGGGTGGTGCGGCGGGGATGCGGGCGAGCACGAGCGGGGTCGCGACGACCGCATCGAAGGCGCGCACGAAGTCGCGAAGCCCTGCGTAATCGGCAACCGCGACCTGGTCGACGGCGTAGGTCAGCTCGGCCCGCACGGTGACAACCGCGCCCTCGTCGAGCCAGCTGACGCGATAGCTGCCGTAGGGTCCGCTCGCCTCGCCGCCGGGCGGCAGCTCGCGGGCGCGATGGCCGCTGGGCAGGATGTAGCGGTAGGTCACGTCCCAGCGCATCGGCGGCCCGAGCACCAGCGGCAAGCGCCGGCGCTCCTCGCTCGCGAAGCGCTCGAGGTGGCCGTCGATGCCGGTCGGGCGCGTCACGTAGAGGGTCCCGTCGGCGTCGCTCTGGAGCTGTCCAAAGCGCGGCACCTCGGCGTGGAAGACGAGCTCGAACGGGCGTGTCTTGTCGCGTGGATCGGAGATCCGGAAGTCGCGCAGCGCAAGCCCAGGAAAGCGGCGGTTCATCAGCTCGCCGAGGCGCAACTTCTGCGACGCGGGGTCGAGCAGCAGCGCGCGATAGGCCGGCGCCTGTGTCCCGAGGAACGCGACCGTGCCCTGGATGCCGGCACCACCGCGCTCGGCGAGGGTGACCGAGTACGTGCCGCTGATCCCATTGCGGCTTGGTGGGTCGATGCGGCTGATCGCGAGGTCGACAGGCCGCGCGGGCATTCCGAGGACAACGTCGCTGGCCAGGGGGGGCGCCGCGAGAATGAGGATCTGAGCGCCTTGATCGTCCTTGGGAAGCTCGCCCAGGCCATAGTAGGTCGCGGTCGGGTCGATCAGCTCGTCGCGCCCCCGTGCGTAGACGACGGCGTGATCGAACAGCGACAGCGATGGCAGCGCCCCCGCAAGGCGCCCCTGCTTGCGCGTGCGCACCAGCGTCACGTCGCCGGTGATCCCCGCCTCGGCCATCAGCGCCGACAAGAGCGTCGCCTTGTCTTTGCAGTCGCCGAAGCGCCGCGACCACACATGGTCACTGCGATAGGGCTTGTAGCCGTGGATCCCGAACTCGAGGCCGACGTAGCGGATCTCGCGCGTGACGTATTCGGCGAGGCGCGCGAGCACCTCACCGGGCGTCGCCTTGTTGGCGCGCGCGCTCGCGACGAACGCCTTCATCGCTGGGGTCAGGACCTTCTGCGGCTCGACCAGGCGGCGGTACCAGGTCGCCACCTCGGCCCAGCTCGTGAACGTCGTCGCCTGCCAGACCGGGCTCACCTCCGCGGTGCCCGGTGCCAATGACTCGAGTGGCAGCCCCGGCAACCCGGTGACCTCGACGCTGTGACGGGTGCCACCGTCGGGCAGCGTCGCCGACGCTTCGTGCGCGTCGAAGGTGGTGCCCTCGGGGTGGCTCAGCCGGGTGCGCAACACGATCCCGGGCGGGGTCTCGACGGTGATGCGATGCAGGTGCTTGGGCACGCGGTCGAGCAGCACCTCGAACAGGTCGACCACCCCGGGAAAGAGCTGGCCGACAGGATCGATGCGCCAGGTCACCTCGATGATGTCGCCCCGCTGGAGATGATCGAACGGGACCGCGAGCTGCCGCAGATCATAGTACAGGCCATACCAGTCCTCGGCGATCGACTGCAGCAACCGCTCCGGCACAGGCTCCGCAGGAGTCTTCGCGCTGATGGGGCTCGTCCCCCCCAGCGGGGCGCGCCGGATCGTCGCGTCGAGCACGCGCACGCTCTCCTGGGTCGGGTCGAAGCGGATGTTCAACGTGCGCGCCTCGCGCGCCTCGGGCACCGTCTGGGCACGCAGGATCCGGCGGTTCCAGCGGGTCGCGCTACCGTCGCCGCGGACCTTCACGAACTGCTCCTCGCCGAGCACCTCGAAGCTCGCATCGGGGTCGACGACGGGCGCGTTCGCGACCGCATCGACGTCGAGCGTGAGCGGCACCGGCTCGGCGCCCTGCAGCCGCTCGAGACAACGACGTGCATCCTCGTGGGCCGGGCTCACCTCGAGCGCGCGCGCATAAGCGAGCAGCGCCGCCGGGCGGTCGTCCAACGACTCGAGCACGCGCCCCGCATCGACGAGCGCGTCAGGCTTCCACGAGAGCCGCGGCAATGCCTGGCCGGCGAGCGCGCGCGCACGCATGCGATCCCCGTCCCGGTCCGCGGCGAGCAGCTTCGCAGCCGCGTCGAGCGCCAGCGTCGGACGATCGGGTCGACGCGCCGCGAGCGCTTCTGCGAGGGTCGCCGCGAGCACGCTGTCGCCCGCGGCGAGGGCTGCCCGGATTCGCGTCAACGCGAGATCGAGGCGCCCCGGATAGAGGGCCGCCAACTGAGAGACCAGCGCCAACGCGAGATCGGCCCGCCCGAGGTCGAGCGCGGCTTGAGCGACTTCCACCCGTGCCCGCTCCGGGAACGCCGCGAGTCGTCGCAGCGCCTCGGCCGGCGTGAGATTCGGGGCCGCGAGCCCATAGGCGATGAGCGTCTCCTCCGGCGTGTGGGCGAGGCGCGCGAGACGTGCCCGCATGAACGCTATCACCTCGGACTCGGGTCCAGGCGGGGCGAGTGCCGCCTCGTCGACGAGCGCACCGGCTTGGATGAGCTGGCCACGCTCGGCGGTGTGCTCGGCGAGCGCCAGGAGCAACGACGGCGCGCGCGTGCAGGTCGGGCAGCGGCGCTGCGGCGCGAGACGCGCAAGGAGGAGGCTCGCACGGTCCTCGGGGCGCCGGATCGCGGCGAGCGCGAGCAGCGTCTCGTGCGGCGTCGTGGGCGAAGTCGCGAGGCGGTCTTCGAGTGAGAGCCAGGCAACGTCAGCGCGGCGCGGCGTGAGATCGGGCAGGCCCATGAGACGGGCCAGCACGAGCCCATCGAGCGGCGGTTGGACAGCCCCGCGCCGAGCAGGGTTGGATCCACCCATGAGCTGGCGCACGTCACCGTTCCACGCGAGTACGGGCGGATCGGCAGCGACCTCGAACGCCCGCCAGGCGACCGGGCCCGCCGATTCGCCTTCGGCGGTCGCTACTGCCGACCCCGCCGTACTGCCATCAGCGCGCTCTGCCGGATCGAAGCGCACCCGCAAGAGGGCTGGCTCGGCCGGGTTCGGGCGCAGCGTAAAGAGCAACACATAGCGCCCGGGAGCCAACGCGAGTGGCACTTCGAGCTGGTCGGGCACGGCGCGCTCGAGCGCTGTGGCAACCCCGAGGAAACGAGCCTCGGCGCCGGCGATCGAGACCGCCAGGTCGCCGCTCGCACCAAGCCGGAGCAGGCCCGTGGTGGCGTGCGTCACCGTGATCGGCAAAGCGACCTGCAGCACGACCCGACCCGGTCCAGGCACGAGCTGATCGAGTGCGATGGCCCCCACCGGTCCTGCGGAGACGATGGACCAGCGACGGTCGGGATCGTCGTCGTCGAAGGGGGCGTCGAGCGCGGCCGCACCGCGCCGCACGAGGTGGCGATGCAAGGACAGGATGTCGCCGTCGGGTGCCAACTCGGGCACGGCCAGACCTTCCGTGATGACACCGCCCGGCGCCGACCCGCCGGTCAACGCAGCGAGCTCCAGGGCCGCGCGGGCAGCGCGCAGGGAACGGCCTTGCGACAGCTCGCGCAACGAGGCCAGCGCCACTTCCGGAGTCAGCGCGTCGAGGTGATCGAGCAACGCCAAGAGCTGCATGAGCCCTCGCGGGTCGCTCTGCCGCGCGACCTGGGCCAGGTCGCCCGCCACCTGCTCGCGCGCCAGCGGAGGTCGCGCCGATACCGGATGCGCCAGCAGCAGCATAGTGAGGATCGGGATGAGCGCGCGCAGGTCGGGCATCAGCTCCTGCCTATCAGAAGATGGCGCCGAGACCGAGCCCTGCGTTGCCCGACCGGCGGACAAAGCCGACCCACCGTGTGCGCCAGGCGATCCCCCCCGAACGCGTGCTGCCCGGGCGAGAGCGGGTGGGCCCACGGTCGCGCCGGGATCCGCTCCAGCCGGGAATGCACCGGGGTAACCTTGCCGATCCTCCCGGGCACGGTTAGACTCTTGCCGTTCATCCGACGACTCGCTGCCGCACGCCGGTCAGTAAGTCGCGCGTGCATGGCCCAAGTGGCGTGCATCGACACGCACCACAGGGTGCCTGTTCATCGACACGCACCAGACGGCGCGTGTGCATCGATACGCACCACAGGGTGCCTGTTCATCGACACGCACCAGACGGCGCGTGTGCATCGATACGCACCACAGGGTGCGTGTTCGCCGACGCGCCCAGCTGGGCGTGTCCATCGAGTGAGAGCCCGCAAGGGTGAATCGGCATAATTGCCCGCAGGGGCGCATCGACAAGCAGCCGCGACGCGTTGGCAAGTCGCTTGGCATCGAGGCCTGGAACAAAGCATGGCTGAATCCAGTGGAGAGCTCCTAGGTGGCCGCTACCGACTGCTCGGTGAGCGGACTTCATTCCCCTTCGGCACCTGGTGGGAAGCCGAGGATGATCAGGGCGCACGCACGCTCGTGCTGCGGATGAACGCAGAGGTCGCGGAGCCCGCGGCCAAAGCGAAGGCCGCGGTTGCCACGAGCTCCACCCTCGATCCCGCGCACATCGTGCCGTGGGCCGATGGCGGTGTGGATGCCAAGGGACATGGGTGGCTCGCGGCGCCGATGTTCGGGCCGTGGTCATTGACCGAGCACGTGACGCGTACCGAAGGCGTGCCGCCGGGCGAGGCCGCTCCGTTGATGCACCAGGTCGCGCGCGCGGTCGCGGCGGCTGAGGCCGCGGGCGTGATGCACAACACGCTGGCGTCGGAGTTCGTGCGCCTCGTGCCGCTGCCCGAGGGTGGCTATGGCGTCAAGGTCTACGGCTTCGGGCTGGCCGATCTGCTGCCGTCGTATAAGCCCCTGCGCAAGCAGGACGCCTACCTCGGCGTGCCGGACTACATGTCGCCCGAGCTGTGCGCGGGCAAGGCGGCCGAGGGTTCGAGCGCGGACCTCTACGCGCTCGGTATCATCATGTACGAGGCCGTGCGTGGGCGCCCGCCGTTCGCGCCGACGTTCGCGTCGGCGAGCGCGTCGACCACGCTCAAGCGTCACATCTTCGAAAAGCCGCTGCCACTGCACGTACGCTACGCGAACGCGCCGTTCATCAAGACGTACGAGAACATCTGCTTCAAGGCGCTGGCGAAGACCGCGAATCGGCGGCAGCTGACGGTGGCCGAGCTCGAAAAAGAGATCGAGCAGCTCATCGTCGAGGAGATGCGATCGCAAGTGGTGTCGCTGGCTGCCGTGAGCGGCCGTGGCCCGACGACATCGCGCCGCTTGCGCACGCAGATCATCGCCCAGGTCCCGGTCGAGGAGCTGCGGGTCGGAGTGAAGGTCGACGCAAAGGCGCCGGCGGCGTCCGTGCAGAAAGCTGCTGAGCCGGTCGCCGCGGCGACGACGCGCGCGACGGAGCCTGACAAGGCAGCTGAGTCGGTCGCAGGAAGGGCCGCTGAGTCGGTCGCCGCAAAGGCCGCTGAGTCGGTCGCCGCAAAGGCCGCTGAGTCGGTCGCCGCAAAGGCCGCTGAGTCGGTCGCCGCAAAGGCCGCTGAGTCGGTCGCCGCAAAGGCCCCCGTATCGCCTTCGGCTGCCTTGGCCAAGGCCCCAGAGCCTACCCACGAACCCGAGGAGCAAGAGGTCGACGAGGAGATCGTGGAGATCGTGGTGATCGCGGAGTCGCCGTCGTCACCGCGCCGCGGGGATTCGACGCTCCTGTTCGCGGGCCTCGGGCCGGCCGTGCGCGAGCTGGCGGAAGCCGCGCGCAAGGCCGATGAGGACGAGGACGGGTCGACCGAGGAGGAGGCGGAGCCGGCGGGGTCAGCGCCCAACCAGAATCGCGGCAAGGGCAAGAAGGGCAAGAAGGCGCGCAAGGGGTCGAGCGTCTCGCACACGGCCCACACCGAGCGTCAGGTCGAGCGGCCCGAGCCCGTTAAGGTGGCTGCGGCGGCCGCCGTGAGCACGTCGCCGTCGTCCGCGACGATCGTGACCGCGAAGGTATCGGAGACAGCGACGGGTGAAGGCCCCGGGATGGCGTCGGGCGTGAAGGGCGATGCCTCGGGCGCGCGTATCCGCAAGAAAGAAGAAGCGACCACCGACAACCCAACCAAGCCGAAGCCCGCCACCAAGGGCAAGGAAGACCAGGAGGAGTGGTTCGGCGATGAGGAGACGAGCACCCGCAAGGGCTCGCGGGCTTGGATCTTCCTCCTGCTCGCGGCCGCCGTGGTGATAATCGTCGTGATCCTCCTCATTTCCGGGGGCAAGAGCGATGGCGGGACGCCACCGGTGGGCATGGCGCCCGGCGGCACGCCCACGACGGCGCAGCGTTATCCCTTGGGGAGCGAGCCGTTGCCCCCAGGCGGAGATCCGGCCGGAGGTCCTTCGACGGTCGCGGTGACGCCGGAGCCACCGAAGGCCGTCGAGCCGGCGATCGCCCCGAGCGCAACGTTGACCGCGGCTGGTCCGGCGGTAGCGCCGATCCCGCCGTCGCTACCGGCACCCGAGCCGGCCAAGGTCGAGGCGCCGAAGGTCGAGCCGATCGCCAAGGTCGAAGCACCGAAGATCGAGCCGACCGCCAAGGTCGAGGCACCGAAGGTCGAGCCGGCAAAAATCGAAGCGCCCAAGGTGGAACCGGCCAAGCTCGAGCCGACGAAGGTCGAGCCGGCCAAGGTGGCTGCGCCGGCCAAGGTGGCTGCACCGACCAAGGTCGAGCCGACAAAAGCGCCGACCAAGGTCGAGCCGACCAAGGTCGAGCCGACCAAGGTCGAGACGCCTGCCAAGACCGACCCCCCGGGCAGCCCCGAAGATCAGTTCCGCGCCAAGGCAAAGCACTACATCGAGCTCGGCATGCAGGCCTACAAGAGCGAGAACTACAAGCTCGCTATCGGCTACTTCAAGAAGGCGCAGGAAGCGGATCCGAACAACATCCAGGCGACCCGCTACTTGAAGCAGGCCCAGGAAAAAGCGGCCCAATAAGAGTTCTCCACAGCGGTGGACCCTTTGCTTCGGCCAGCAGCTCGCGTCATGCGAGCGCGAGCGCAAGGAAGGCCGCGGTGACAACGCTGCAACGCGGCGCGTCAGGCTGTGGATAACCTGTCGAGAAGGTGCGGATTCGCGTGGGTAGCCTCGCGAGGCCTGCGCGAACGAATTCGCGTGGGCAGCCTCGCGTCGCGAGGTCTTCAGTCCAGGCTTCGCCATCCTGCCGAAGGCCTTCGCGAACGAATTCGCGTGGGCAGCCTCGCGTCGCGAGGCCTTCAGTCCAGGCTTCGCCATCCTGCCGAAGGCCTTCGTCGACTCAGGTGGGGCGACTCGCGAGCGCGCGGGAGATCGCGTCTTCTTGCATCGCGAACAGCTGACGGATGCCGCCATCGGCGAGCGCGAGCAGCGTGTCGAGCTCGCCGCGGCTCATGGCGCGACGTTCGCCGGTGCCCTGCACTTCGATGAAGCGCCCTTCGGTGTCCATCACGACGTTCATGTCGACGTCGGCCCGTGAGTCGAGCGGATAGTCGAGGTCGAGGCGGGCACGGCCGTGCACGATGCCGACGCTGATGGCGGCGATGGGGGTGAGCACGGCCGCCCGGTCGAGGAGGCCGCCGTTGGCGAGGCGCTCGACCGCGATGCGGGCCGCGACGTAGCCGCCCGTAATCGACGCGGTGCGGGTTCCACCGTCGGCTTCGAGCACGTCGCAGTCGACCCAGATCGTGCGTGGCCCAAGCCGGTCGAGGTCGAAGCCGGCGCGGAGCGAACGGCCCACGAGGCGCTGGATTTCGGTCTGGCGGCCGTCGGGCTTGCCGATCGGGCGCTTGATGCGGCGCGGCGAGGAGCCCGGCAACATGCCGTACTCGGCCGTGAGCCAACCGCCCTTGGCAACTCGGAATGGCGGCACGTCGTCGTCGGCGATCGCGGTGCAGAGCACGCGGGTACGACCACATTCAATGAGGACCGAGGCGAGCGGTGCCGCCGACCAGTCGGGGGTGATCGTCACCTGGCGGAGGGCGTTGTCGGCACGTTCCATCGTTGTTCCTCGGACGGGGTCAGGCGGCGCGGCTCAGAAGGTGAAGGTCGCGCGCAGCCAGAGTTGGTCGGCGCGGCCATAGAGTGCGCCGAGCCCGCCGTATCGCCCTCGGCGGCCGTTGCTGGCAAGCCCCAAGTCGAGCCCGTCGCCGCCCAAGAGTGCCAGTCCGAGCCCGAGGTCCAGAGCGGCCGAAGCGCGGAGCGCCAGCGCAGGCGTGACCCACCAGTCGTCGCGCAGAAGGCCGATGCGGGTATCGACGTCGAGGCGCAGCACCCCGTCGTAGGCGAGCAGCAACGCGAGGCGAGCGCGCAACCAAAAGTCATCGGGCCCCTCGTAAGCGCTCGGGGTAGGCTCCGCGCCGGGCACGTGCGCGCCCTCGAGCCCGAACGTCAGCTCGAGGAAGATGGCTGGCTCGATCGCGACGTCGAGCGCCCAGCGCAGGGTCGGCCGCGCCGACGAGGGGCTCTCCGTGGCGGCCTCGGCGGGCGCGTAGTAATGGCGTTGGTCGAGGAACAACGCGGCCTCCGCCGCCCAACGCAAGGGCCCCGTGGGCAACGCGAACTCGAGCCCGAGCACGTGCTGACGTTCAGGTCGCGCGCTCGCGGCGGAGAGCGCTTCCGGCAGCGGTGGCGGGCGATCGAAGCGCAGCATCCAGCCGAGCCCCAGATCGAGATCGCCAAGCCGTTGGGTGACGCGCAGCGCGAGTTCGCTCGAGTGCCAGAGGTCCTGGGTCGGGGCGGTGGCTCGAGCGCCGGGCGTCTGCGCCGCGACATGGAACGGCGTCCACAAGGCGAGCAGCTCACCCTGCCCTAGCGTCTGCCGGAGCGTGAGGCCGAAGGTCGGCACGCGCTCGCCACCTTCGGGAGGCAACGGGCCGTCGCGCCAGTCGACGGGGCTCACGACATCGAATGGACGCGCGAGCGTGCGGCCCCAGCGGGTGACATCCATGCCGAGGGCGAGCGAGGGACCGCTCGACACCTGCCAGCGTACCAGCGCGCGCCGGACTTCGGGCGCGAAGTCATTGGCGGCCGCTGCGGAGCCGATGGCACCGTCGCGAGCGATGTCGAGGCGATGACGCAAGCGCGTCTCGAGCGCGAGCTCGAAGCCATCGCCTGCGGACCAATCGAGACCGAGCGCGAGCGTCGATCCGAGCCGCAGCATGGGCGCCTCGATGGGTGCCGCGTCTCGGGCCGCGGGCGGGTCGAAGGTCAGCGCAAGATGGCTCGTCCAGCGCGCCCAGGTGGCGGCCGCGGAGGACGTCGAAGCGAGTGCGGGCCCGATGACGATTGGGTCGACGGCCAGCTCGGGGCCGACCTCGGGCTCCAGCTTGACCTCGCCCGGGTCGGCCAAGAGGAGTGCTGCGACGACGATGGCCGTGAAGCTCAACGACCGAGCGCCTCGGGCGCGAAGACTGCGTCGGGGAAACGTGCCGACGGGGCGAGCCCCGAGATGTCGAGGGTCGTGCGGGTGCCGCGCGCGACGTCGCTCATGACGAGGCGGGTCGGCATGAGGCGGGTAGCGCCGGCCACCTCGACAGGCTGCAGACGCTTGGTCTCGAGCAGGCGTGCGAGGGTTCCATCGCGGTAGAACTCTACCCGCAGCGGCACCCGCGCGTCCTTGGCGATCCAGGCGCTGACGCGTGACCAGCCGCCGGGGGCCGGCTGCCCGCTTCTTGCGGTGATCTCGATGCGATAGGCGACAATGCCAGCGAGCGTCTCTTCGCCTGCCAGCCGCACGTCGGCCGCACTGAGGTCTTGATCCTCGAAGTCGGAGAACGCGAAGTCACTGCCCTGAAAGCGTCCCCCGCGATCGCTCGCGGCGATGCGGCGCAACTGAGCCGAGCGCGGCAGCCACAGGTATTGCACCGGGTCGGCGTCCCGCTTGGCGGTGAGTACCAGCAGCTCGACGCCGTTGTGGTCGGCCGGCGCCAGGAACGTCATACGCATCTTGCGCCAACCGTCACCGCTCGCCGTGCGTGCGCGGAGCGTACGCGACACGATGCGTCCAGACCTGTCGCGCAGCTCCATCGCGATCGTCGCCTCACCCGCCGCGAGCCCGAGCCGCTCGGTCGAGAGCGCGGTCGCGATCTCTCGCGCATCCGGCGCGGTCGCGCGCGCAAGCGACGAGGTGATGATCAACGCCAACGCGACGGCTCCGCCGAGGGCGCGCTGGGTGTGGTTCGACATGATGCGATTCGCCATGACCGCATTGCGCCCAAAGCGGGCCCGGGATGCAAGCGCGACCTGACCATGGCGAGGTGCGTGTCGCTGAGCGGCGTCCAAAACCGATCGCCTGCGCGCGGAACTCGATCGCCGAGTGCCCTTGCTTCCTCGCTGCCTGGTGTTTCCTGAGACTGGGTGCGGCTAGACGAACGCGACGTGACCGGCTGACGGCCAGCCCAATCAGGGATGCTTACGACGATGTTCAAGGAGCACCTTCCCACCAGGACCTGTCCCGTCTGCCTGCGTCCATTCCAATGGCGGAAGCGATGGCGCAACACCTGGCCAACCGTCATCTATTGTAGTGAACGATGCCAACGGAACCGCAAGCAGCCCACAACATCCGCCTGATCCTCGGCGACCAGCTGAACGCGGCGCACACCTGGTTCAGGCAGGTCGAACCGAACGTGCTGTATGTATTGATGGAAGTGCGACAGGAGACCGACTACGTCCGGCACCACGTCCAGAAGGTGTTGGCCTTCTTTGCTTCCATGCGTCGCTTCGCGGAGACCCTGCGTGGGCAGGGGCATCGGGTCTTGTATGTCGCCTTGGATGACGACCGGAACACCCAGGACCTACCAGACAACCTGCGTTGGATTCTTCGCAGCGCCGGGGCCACGACGATTGGTTATCAGCGTCCGGATGAGGTCCGCCTCGATGGACAACTGCGGGCGTTCAGTTCGACCTCCGGGTGCGTTGTGGAGGTGGCCGACACGGAACACTTTCTCACGCAGCGCGGTGAGCTGGCCAAGCTCTTCAGCGGCAACAAGCAGTACCTCATGGAGCGCTTCTATCGGGTCATGCGCGAACGCACGGGCCTTTTGATGGAGGGTCCAGAGCCCGAAGGCGGTCAGTGGAACTTCGACAAGGACAACCGCGGCCGACCGCCGAAGGGGCACGTGGCGCCTGCCCCGCTGCTTTTCGATCATGACCTGCGTGACCTCCAGCGGCTCATCGACAAGGCGGGTGTCAAGACCCTCGGCTCGGTCGACAGCGCGCACGTCACCTGGCCTCTGGATCGCCCCGAGAGCCTTCAATTGCTCGCCTACTTCTGCGAGCACCTGCTGCCCCTCTTCGGCACCTACCAGGACGCGTTGATGCCGGGCCAATGGGCGCTCTATCACGCCCGCCTGAGCTTCAGCATGAACCTGAAGCTCATCTCGCCACTGGAGGTGTGCCAAGCCGTGGAGACCGCATGGCGGGCCGACCCCAAGCGCATCACCCTGAACCAGGCGGAGGGCTTCATCCGACAGATCATCGGCTGGCGCGAGTACATGCGCGGCATCTATTGGGCGCAGATGCCGGGCTTCGCAGCGAGGAACTTCTTTGGCCATGACCGGCCCCTGCCCGCCTGGTATTGGACCAGCGAGACGCGGATGGCATGCCTGCGCGAGGCGATCACCAGCAGCCTAGAGAATGCCTATGCTCACCACATCCAGCGTCTGATGGTCACCGGCAACTTCGCCCTGCACGCGGGCGTGCACCCAGATGAGGTCGACCGCTGGTACCTGGGCATCTACATCGACGCCATCGAGTGGGTGGAGATCACCAACACCCGCGGCATGAGCCAGTTCGCCGACGGCGGCATCGTGGGCACCAAACCCTATGTCAGCAGCGGGGCCTACATCAACAAGATGGGCCACCATTGCGCCACCTGCTACTACGATGTGAAGGACCGCACCGGCCCCCGGGCCTGCCCATTCAACGCCCTCTATTGGCACTTCCACGCGCGCAACCGGGAGCGGCTCGAGAGCGACGAAGCCCGCCCCGGCACCATGGTGCGCATGGCCATGACCTATCGAACGTGGGACAAGCTGGACGGGGCTACGAGAGCCGCACTGCTAGCCAAGGGCGATGAGCTGTTGGCCAACCTCGATGACCTGTGAGCCGCGCGAGCATCGCATGAAGCGAGCCGGCCAGCGCTGGGCTCACGACCGCGCCAACCGCCTAAGCCAACCACGCGCCCAAGTACGTTGCTTGGGATCGACGGCGCAGCATAAGCGCGCTAAGTTGCGGCCGCCGCTAACAGGGAGTTGAGCATGTCCGACGAAGCGACCGAAACCCAACCCGAAACCGCCCCGGCGCCGGCGCCGCGCTACGACATCCTCGCGGTGAGCCAGAATCGCGCCTTCAACGTGGTCGAGCAGGGGCTGAAGGCCCTCATCAACTTCCTCCAGGCTTCCGGCTATGTGCGTGCCTACGACGAGGCGATCGCCGAGGAGTGGACCGAGGTCTACTGCAACGTCGGTCCGAGCTCGCACGAGATGTTCATGAGGGGCGTCAACGTGGTGACCGAACCGCTGTTCCGCGAGGTCGCGATTCATGGCGGGATCCGCCCTGTTTACGTGCCCTTCGGGACCGAGGACAAGGAAGAGAGCTGCTACTTCTGGATCGAGGTCCGAGGAGCGCTCTTCAATGAACTCACGGGCAAGGTCAAGAACAAGCTCAAAGACATCATGATGACGCGCTTCGACTTCTACGCGCGGCCGCATGAGGGCCTACCGCCGCACGCCGTGGTGCCGGCGGACGAGCAGCCGATCGACAAGAAGAGGCGCAAGGAAAGCCCGGCGACTCGGGTCGGAACCGCCGTCGAGGAGTTCTGACACGCTCGTGGTGATGGTCTGTCCGGATTGCCTGGCGGAGCTCGACGCCCAGCAGGAGTCGTGCGCCTCCTGCGGCTACGTGCGGCCGAGCGATGGATGGACGCCCGACCCGTTGACCGGTCTCATCGTCGGGGGCCGCTACCGGTTGGAAGGACGTATCGGCGCAGGCGGCATGGCGAGCGTCTTCCGGGCGTCGCGCATCGGCGCGCTCGGTGGCCAGGTCGCCGTCAAGGTGTTGGCCCCACGCTTCGCGCGCACGGTCATCGCGCGGCGCTTCGAGCGTGAGGCGCAGGTCGTGGCGCGGCTCACGAACCCACACGTGGTGCGCGTCTACGACTTCGACAGCTTCTCGTTCGTACCGGCCGGCAAGGGCGCCCGCGAGCAGTCGCTCTATTACATTGCGATGGAGCTCATCGACGGGCAGACCCTAGGGCAGCTGCTGCGGGCCCAGGGCAAGGTCAATTTCCTCTGGGGTATCGACATCTTGCGACAGCTCGCGCGCGGTCTGGAAGAAGCCCACGCGCAAGGGATTGTGCATCGCGATCTCAAGCCCTCGAACATCATCCTCGTGCAGCAGCGCGGCTCGACCCACCTCAAGATCCTCGACTTCGGTATCGCCGCCCTGTCGGTAAGCGACCAGGCCTCGAGCGGGCAGGACAAGCTGACCCAGACCGGCTTCGTCAGCGGCACGCCGGACTACATGGCGCCCGAGCAGGCGGTCGGCGACCCGACCATCGGCACCGCGGCGGACATGTTCGCCATCGGCGTCATCGCGTTCGAGATGTTCTCCGGGCGTAAGCCGTTCGAGGGCGCGACGATGGAGTCGCTGCTCGCGCGCGTGACCAAGGGGGCGCCGGCCCTGCGTGAGGTGATGACCGACGCATCGTTCCCGCCCGAGCTGTTTCGCATCGTCGATAAGCTCCTCGAACGCGATCCGAAGCTGCGCTACCAGAACGCAGGCGAGTTGCTCGACGACCTCGGGCGCTTCCCGACGTTGCAGACGACGCCCGACTTCGTGCCGCCGGCCGAGCTGCTCCTGCGTTACGCCTCGAGCAGCTCCGAGCCTGCGTACTCAGGACCGGCGAGCTCGCTCGTCGGGGTCGGGTCGGGAGCGGGTGCGATCGGACAGAGCACGCGTACGGTTCACGGCGTTGGTGCGGCTTTGGCGGGGACGGGCACCGCTGCGAAGAAGAAGTCGACCTGGTGGGTGTGGCTCCTGGCGTTGCTGATCCTCGGGGGCGCCGCGGCCGCGGTCGCGGTGGTCCTGATGAAGGGCCCGCCGGTCGTGTCTGGGCCGCCCACCCCCACAGAAGTGAAGGCCGAGACGCCGTTTCTCGAGGGCCCACGTCCCGCGCTGGAGCCCGGGCTGCGCGCGACGACGCTGACGCTTGGACGAGACGTCATTGCGATCGCCGAAGCCACGGAAGCGGGTCCGCTCTATCGGCCGATCGCGTTGCGGGTGGCGCTGGATCGCGACGGCAAGCCGATGCGCATCGTGCGCGGCGCGCTCGCGGTCAAGCTCGTGCGCGGGGCAGTGGACATCGGCACGGTCGATGGTGAGGCAGGCGCGGACGGGCGGTTGGCGATAGCGCTGCCGCCGCGTGCGGTGGCTGATACGTTCGCAGTCACGCTGGAGCTGACGCTGGGCGGCGGCGAGCGCTACGAGGTGCGCCTCACCTACGACGCGCGCAGTGGCAGCTTCTCCCTCTCACCCTGAGGCCCCGGCCGCGGTCGCGCCTGTGTCGGCGCCGCCTCCTCCCGGCAGGCACCTCGATGCCACGAGCTTCGCTCGCAGCGTCGAGCCTGCAGGTCGTCCGGAGGCATCCGACACCGCCGCACCCGGACGTGCTGCATGGCGACACGGCTACTGCGTGATGACGATGCAGTCGGCCGAGGGCGTCGCTTCCTCCCAGAGGGCGAGCGTCTTCCTGCGCACCGACTTGCCGTTGACGACAGGCGCGTTGCCGGTCGTGAGCGGGCCGTTGGGACCGAGGATGTTGTTCGTGTTGACCGCGCCCCAGGCGACCACGTCGACAGGCGTCGTCGTGACGGTCACGGCCGTCGCCGCGACCTTGTAGAGGGCCACACCGTCGAGCGCCTCGTCGGCGTCCACACCCGCGTTCTGGATGTCGGGAGTGAAGTCGTTGACCATGTCGTAGGCGCCGATGCCGAAGTTGGCGGTCGGCCCGCCGATGATGAAGCACTTGCCGGCAGGGACGCTGCCCGTGAGCTGCAACGTGCCGCCGCCGTTCGTGAAGTCGGCACCGCGCCAGGCGAGGCTGTAGCCGGCCAACGAGATGGCCGCGTTCGATCCGTTGTAGACCTTGACCCACTCCTGGCCGCCGTCGGCACCGGTCGGGTTGTAGTAGACCTCGGCCAGGATGAGCCCGATGAGCGGCGCCTCGACCACGGTGAGAGCGGCCGTCGCCTCGGCACCACCGGCCGCTGCCTTGACAGTCGCAGCGCCCGTCACGTTGCCCGCATCGACGTCGAAGTCGACGCTGTTCATGCCTTCCGGCACGACCACCTGGGCACCGGGCAGCACGAGTGCAACACCGGTCGAGGAGATCGCGACCGGCGTGCCACCTGTGCGCGCCGGCAGGTCGAGCGTCACGGTCAGCGTGGTCGAGCCCCCGAGCAGCACACTCTCCGAGCTCGCTTCGAGCGAGACGACCTTGGGCTGGGCGTTGGCTGCGAAGACTGTCGCGGTAAGCTCGCGCGAGATGACGCCGGTGCCGTCGTCGTAGCTCGCGGTGATCCTGGCCGTGCCCTGGGCGACGCCGGTCACGACGACCGACGCGCTCTTAGTGCCGATAGGGATCGTCACGCTGGCGGGCACCGTCGCGACACCGGGGGTGGCGCTCGTCAGGGTGATGACACTCGCCTGGGTCGCGTCACCGCTGAGCGACACCTGGACCGAGCTGGTCGTGCCAGCGTAGAGCGACACGGTCGGCTCCGCGAAGCCAAGGAGCAGCGGCGGGCCGCTGGTGACGTCAGCCTCCGACCTGGGCAGGAGCTTATTGCGATTCCACGCGAGCCGCAGCACGCCGCGCAGCACCGGGAACGTCTGGCCTTCGACGGGCGCCGGGGTGATTGCGTAGATCGCGTCGTCGACGCGCAGGTCGCCGGTCACGACGAACTCGCCGACCACGTTTTCGGTCGCGGTGCCGTTGACGCTGGCGGTCGGCGTGATGTCGATGACGGTGACATCCTGGACCTCGACGAGAAGCGCCTCGTAGGCCTTCTCCTTGGCGCCGCCCTGAGCCGTATCGGCGGGGGCGATGACCAGCGGCTCGGGGATCGTGCCGGCCGTCGGGAGGACCGTGAACGTCGAATCAGCGAGCCGGATCTGACCGAAGTAGTCGTCGACGCGACCCTGCACAGCGACCCACTGGCCGGCCGTGGGCTTTTGGCCGTCGCTGCCGACGAACACGTAGAGGCCGCCGAATTCCTGAGCCGGACCAGGCATTTGGATGGTGTAGAAGTCGGAGCCGACCGACACCACGACGACGTTCGGGAGCGACACCGACTTGCCGGCCGCGACCTCCGCCTTCTTGACGGCGATGATCGTCGAGGGGCAGCCGGCACCGCCGACATTCGGGAAGTCCGGGCACTCGTCGCAGGCGTTGCCGATGCCGTCGCTGTCGCTGTCGGCCTGGTCGTCGGGCAGGCTCGGGCACTTGTCGGCGTCGTTCAGGAAGCCGTCGCCGTCGACGTCGTCGGGGTTGACCGAGGTGCACGCGGTCGTGTCCGCGTCGAACGGGCAGACGTCGCAGACATCACCTTCGCCGTCACCGTCGGTGTCGGGCTGGCGACCATTGTCGAGTGGGCGGATCCCGTTGAACCAGCCGGGGCAGTTGTCCTCCCCGTTGGGCACGCCGTCGCCATCGTCGTCGCTCACGCCGCCGACACCATCGAACTCGCCGGGGCGCGCGGGCACGCACGACGGCTCGCCGGTAGGCACGCCGCAGAAGAACGCGTCATAGGTCTTGGAGGGATCGAGCTGCGCCTTGAGTTCGGCGTAGGTGTAGGTCTGGAAGAAGCTGGCGCCGGCCGGCTTCTGTTCCAGTTGCTCGGCGAGGCACAGGGTCTTGTCGACGGCGCAGACGGTGATCGTCTCGCACGCGGCGAGCTTCTTCTTGCTCGCGTCAGTCGCCGAATACACATTTGGATCGTAGTTCGCGTAGTCGAGCTGGCGCTCGGCGAGCGCGTTGACGAGCGCGGAATCACCATAGAGCGGGCGCCCGCGGCGGAAGTAGGTCGTGCCCCCGATGGTCGGCGGAGCTCCACCGCGCAGGACGAGCGCCACGTCGCTCACCTCGGCGTCGAGGATCGCGCGATAGCCTTCGTGCCCACGAGCGTCCCAGATCGCGATGTCGGCGAGCTTGCCCGGCGTGAGTGAGCCGAGCACGTCGCTGAATCCGAGGTTGGTGGCCCCCCAGGAGGTGACCATGGCGACCAGCTGGGCGTCGCTGAAGTAGTTATCCCAGCGGGCGTTCCAGTCCTCCGCGCACTGCAGCTCACGCAGGATGTTGATCGAGCCCGTGTAGGTCCAATCGGTGCCGAGGGCTATCTGGCCACCGAAGCGATGGAACAGTGGTGCGAAGGCGGTAAAGCCGTAGAGGTCGGTGTTGCTGCGCGGCGACCAGACGAGGCCGGCGCCTTCGCCGACGAAGATTGCGATGTCGGCCGCGGTCGTACCCACGGCGTGGATGAAGCCGGTGTTGTCGGCGACGACGTCGACGCCGCCCTCCTGCTGACCGTCGAGGCATAGCTCCTCGTTGCGCGCGCCCACGTTGACGCCTTCGGCAACGTGCGGCACCCAGGCGACCGCGTCGAGCACGCTCAACGCAGGCTTTTTGTCGTAGGCGCAGCCGCTGTTGATGATGCCTCCGCCCGTATCGCCGAGGGGGAAAGTCTCGTAGTCCGCCGCACCGTGGTTCAGGCCCTCGAGGCGCGACGCGGTGTCCAGGTTGCGCACGAGGCCGGGGGCCGCGCCCGAGGCGAAGTAGCTGGTCGTGCCAGCGAGGACCTGGCGCAGCTCGACCCACGAGTCACCGAGCGGACTGTCGTTCGAAGGACTCGGGATCTTCGGCTTGCCGGCGCTGCCTTTGCGCCACTCGTGACGGTGGTCGTAGCGGACATCGCCGTGGCCTGGGGGCTTCCCCTGGGAGAAAGTAATGTGGTCGTGGGCATTGATGAGGCCCGGCGACACGACCGCATCGGGGCATGCGAAAACGGTCGCGCCGGCCGCCGCGGGACCCGTCAGGCAGTCGCAGCCGGCGCAGCTGATGAGGCCGTTCTCGATGAGCAGGGCGCCGCGCTCGAGCAGACCCCCGGGCATCACCAGGTCGGCGCGGATGAGAAGGGCGCTGGTCGAGCCGCTCGTGACGGTGCAGAGTTCGCCAGCCGGGGCGGCGGGGATCGGCTCGTCGCAGCCTTCGGGCGGAACGATGACCTCGCCGTCCGGGCGGGTCGCATCGGTCTCGGCGGTGGTGCCGTCATTGGTACCGTCATTGGTACCGTCATTGGTACCGTCAGGCGTCGTGTCGGTGCCGTCGCCGACATCGCCGATGGCATCGCCGTCGTCCGAGATGTCAGCCTTCGTCGCCGGGTCGTCGCCGCAGCCCGCGGCACACAACGAGAGGACGGCGGCGGCCGGCAGGAGCCGACTGGAGTAGAATTCGAAGTCGAAGTCGAAGGCGCGTTTCATCCGGCACTCCCGCGGGGGTCGCTTGTAGGTAGACCCAAAGCCGCTGGCAGCGGGATACCAGAAAGCCCCTACCCGTCCCAAGCCGGATTCGCCGCGCACGGCAGAATGTTGCAGTCCGGTCACAGGGTCCTGATCGCGACGCCGGATGCGGGCCTTCGCGAGGAGCGTGAAGCCTGGACCGCGGCCCATCACAAGGCCGACGTTGGCAGTTCCGGACGGGTCGACTATGGTCCGCGCCGGAGGCACCGATGAAGGTTCTGGAAGAGGTCGTGCTGGGCGGCAAGAGCGTGACGTTCGAGGCGGGGCAGATCGCACGACAGGCGCACGGCGCGGTGGTCGTGCGGCACGAGGGATCGATGGTGCTCGCGACCGTGGTGGTCGATGCCAGTGTCGCCCGCAGTCCAGGTTTCGCCGTCCTTGCGAAGAAGGCCGGCAGCGACGAGTTCGTGCCGTTGACGGTCGAGTACCGCGAACGCATGAGCGCCAGCGGCCGCATCCCGGGCGGCTACGGCAAGCGTGAGGCGCGCATCGGCGACCACGAGGTGCTGACGAGCAGGCTCATCGATCGCGCGTTACGGCCGCTCTTTCCAAAGGGCTTCACGAGCGAGGTGCAGGTGCTCGTCACCGTCTACGGGGCGGACCCGAAGTCGGACCTCGAGTCGCTGGCGCTGCTCGCGGCGGGGGGCGCGATGCACCTGTCGCAGCTGCCGATCGAGGCGGTCGCCGGGCTGCGCATCGCGAAGCGTGGGGATGTGACGGTCTTGATGCCGACCGACGGCGAGCGTGAGGCGGCCGATCTCGAGTGGATCGTGGCGGCCACGCGGGAAGGTCTGGTGATGGTCGAGGGGGGCGCGAACGAGGCGTCGGAGGAGGCGGTCGTGGCCTCGCTCGAGGAGGCGACGGCAGCGGTCGGACCCGTGTTCGAGGTGTTCGAGCGGCTCCGGGCGGCGGTCGGTCGTGACAAGGTCGCGTTCGTCGCGCCGGGCGGACCGCCGGCAGCGCTGCTCGCGGATATCGAGCGCCATTTTGGTGAGCGGCTGGTGCTGGCCTTCGGCGCGCCAAAGACCGAACGACGGGCGAGCGTCGCGGCGATTGGCAAGGAGGCGATTACGCTGCTTGGCGCGAGCAATCCTGGCGGCAACGTCGAGGCCGCCGTCGAGGCGCATTGGCGTGGGCTCGTGCGTGGGCGGACCGCAAGCGGCGAGCGCATCGGTGGGCGGGGGCTCGAAGAGGTGCGCGCGATCGCCTCCGAGGTCGGCTACCTGCCGTCGAACCATGGCTCGGCGCTGTTCACGCGCGGCGAGACGCAGGCGCTCGTGTCGGTGACCCTCGGCGCGACCGACGAGTCGCTGGTGTACGAGACGGTGCTCGGCCGCAAGAACGAGCGCTTCTTCCTGCACTACAACTTCCCGCCGTTTTCGGTCGGCGAGGTGAAGGGCAGCCGCGGCCCTGGGCGGCGCGAGATCGGCCACGGGGCGCTGGCGCGGCGGGCGCTCTCCGCGGTGATGCCGGCCCCCGAGGACCTGGCGTTCACGGTGCGGGTGGTATCCGACATCCTCGAGTCGAATGGCTCGTCGAGCATGGCGACGGTCTGCGGCGCGTCGCTGGCGTTGATGGACGCGGCGGTGCCGCTGACGGCGGCGGTCGCGGGGATAGCGATGGGGCTCGTCAGCGAAGGCGAAACGCACGCGCTGCTGTCCGACATCACCGGCGACGAGGACCACCTGGGCGACATGGACTTCAAGGTGGCCGGCACGCGCGAGGGGATCACCGCATTGCAGCTCGACATCAAGGTCGGCGCGGTGAGCCACGCGCTCCTTGGCAATGCCCTGGCGCAAGCGCGTCGTGGGATCTCGCAGATCCTCGATCAGATGGCCGCGACGTTGGAGGCGCCGCGAGCGATGGTGCCGGGCCACGCGCCGCAGGTCGTACAGCTCAAGATCCCACCCGGCAGGGTCGGCACGCTCATCGGCCAGGGTGGCAAGACCATTCAGGAAATCCAGAGCGCCACCGGCACTCGAATCGACGTGAAGGACGACGGGCGCGTGCGCGTGAGCGCGCGGCGGGCCGGCGACCTGAAGGCGGCGGTCGCGCGCATCGAGGCGCTGACGCTCGAGCTGAAGGTCGGATCGACCTATCAGGCCGAGGTCGTCACGCTGAAAGAGTACGGCGCGTTCGTGCGCATCGGCGAGCACGAGGGGCTCGTGCACATCTCGGAGCTGGCGCCGACGCGCGTCGAGAAGGTCGAGGACGTGCTGCAGGTCGGCGAGGTGATAACCGTCAAGGTGATCGGCGCCGACAAACGGGGGCGACTCGAGCTGTCGAGGAAGGCGGTCGACGCCTGACGAGGGCGCAGGACGTGGGTGCGTGCGCGACATGTCCGGAACGTCGGTCGTTGGACGCGATGACCGGGAACAACGTCGGGGTTGCTGCCGGATCGTCGCGGTCGCGACGGTCGGACGCCGCCGAGGCTGCGACGTCGTAGATGGCGACGATGTGGTCGCTCTGCACCTTGGCGAGCGCGCGTGCTTGGGCGATCACCGCGGCGAGACCGCGCGAGCGCGAGCGGAACAGTTTCACCGCGACATCGCGCTCGAGCAGGCGGTCGCGCGCGAGCCAGCATCGGCGGTCGCGCCTTCGTCCGATAGCAGCCGCACGAGGTCGTGACGTGCTTCGCCGGGGTCGAGTCGATAGGGATCCTGCGGAGTCCTCTCGTCGGGCTCATCGCGATTGGCGGCTCGAACCGCAGCGACCAGCGCGCGCAGGATTGGGTCGATGCCATGCAGCGTGAACTGTGCTGCCGCTAGATCGGGGGGCATGTCGTGCACCAGCTCGAGGAGGTGCTCGATCACGACTCGTCCTCGCCGGGCGTGCCGTCATCGGATCAGCCCGCGGTGCTCGCGCACAGCGAGAGGTAGGCGATGCCGATCTGATGGTGTGCGTTGACGGTCGCAAGGCCGCAGCCCCCTCACTCGACGAGGCCGTGCTCGTCCAGCGCGCGGCGTACGGCGCCCTTGAACGGGTCCCGCGCGAGGTCGGCGGTCTCGTGCGCCCACTCCCAAAAGACCAGGACGACGCCCTCGCGCTCGGCCCGCGCGTCGAGCTGGGCCTGGATAGCGTCCGCCTCATCGCGCTCGGTCACGCTCGATTGCGGCTGTCCGGCCCGATCGGGCGCGCTGATGTAGGCAAAGCCCACCCGCTCCTCGGCGTCCCATCCATCGAGCACGACCGTGACCGGGCGGCATGTGTCTGCCGTGAGGCATGTGTCTGCCGTGAGGCATGTGTCTGCCGTGAGGCATGTGTCTGCCGTGAGGCATGTGTCTGCCGTGAGGCACAGATCGAGGTCGTCGATCTGGCGCGTCGTGTCGCCCGCCTCGATCCCGCGTGCGCTCATCTCGTCGCGCACGATCACTATCGCCTCCGCCTCGGGCAGCACCCAAGCGCCGTCCGCGTCGCACGCCCCCAAGCCGATCGCTGCCCACAGTATTGCGTTTCGCCTGTGGGGTCAGACGGGCCCGCAGGGCCACGTTGAAAAGAGATCCGAAGCCCCAAGCATCGGCCTGGGCAGCGTTACAGCTCGCCGAGGTGATCACCGTCAAGGTGATCGGCGCCGACAAACGGGGGTGCCTCGAGCTGGCGAAGAAGGCGGTCGAGGCCTGACGAGGGCGCAGGGCGTGGGCGTGGACGTGGGCGAGGGCGCGGGCGCGGGCGCGGGCGCGGGCGCTGAGGTGGGCGTGGACGTGGACGCGGGCGAGCGCGTGGACGCGGGCGCGGGCGTGGTCGCGGCTCACACCCGCGAGCGCCGCCGTAGCCTCCAACCGATGAGCCCAATGAGCGGCAAGAGCCCCCAGCCAAGAGCGCCACCACGACAGCTCGAGCTCGCGTCGGAGAACCCGACCTCGTAGGTGCCGCAGGCGTCGCCGATAGCGTCGCCGTCGCGGTCGGCCTGGTCGCCGTTGGCAGCTCGCGGGCAGTTGTCGGCGCCGTCGACTATCCCGTCGCCGTCCGAGTCGTCACATGCGTCGCCGATGCTGTCGGCGTCGCTGTCGCTCTGGTCGTCGTCGACCCCGGGGCAGACATCGCAGCCGTCCACGACCCCGTCGCCGTCGCTGTCGTCACCCAAGGCGCAGGCCTCGCAGGCGTCGCCCACGCCGTTGCGATCGGTATCGGCCTGGTCGGCGTTGTCGTGCTCGGGGCAGTTGTCGTCCGCGTCGAGCACCGCGTCGCATCGCCGTCGTCCTCCTTCGCGAGGAGCTCCTCGTCGCCGTCGTCGCAGTCGTCCGCGCTCGCGACCCCATCGCAGTCCGCGTCGCCTCTCCGGGTCGGTGACCCCGGATCCGCGTCGTCGCAGTCGTCGGCGGTGCGTGTGCCGTCGCAATCACCGTCGACCGCCCGCCAGGTGCTGTTCGGGTCGCCGTCGTCGCCGTCGTTGCCCTTTGGGCACGTCGCCGTGCGCCCGCCGTAGCCATCGCCATCCGCGGCCGACCTTCGGGCGCACGCGCATCGTGTGCACCCCCGCGCCTAGGGGGGGTTGATGTAGGACGGTCCGCGCGGCGCGGCATCGCCCATGGCGATCCACGCTTTGAGCTGCGCTATCGCGCGGTCGCGCTCCGCGACATCGCGATGGAACGTGATGGGCGTGCGGTTGACGATGCCCGCGTAGAATGAGGCGTAGTCCTTGATGCGGAAGCCGTATCCGTTGCCGACCGTCGCCTCCTCGCTACCCTGGTAAACGAGCGGCGCGTGCGCGTCGTCCAGCAACGGCGTCAACGCCGGCAGTGACTCCATGCCGAGCTCGATGAAGCGCTGCCCGACAGGTCCGGTGTCGTTGCTCTCCCAGAGGAGGCCCCACGAGTTGGCCATGCCGGTCCGATTGTTCACGAGCGCGTCGGCATAGACCTGGGCGACGGCGGCCCAGCCGACCTCCTTCAAGAAGGCCATATCGCGCTCGAACAAGACCTCGCTCGCGAGGAACCGCGCTCGCCGATCGCCGCGCTCGTCACCCACGATCGCCACCAGCCGGCGGTAGCTCTCGGGGAGGCTCCAGACCTTGTCGATGGCCTCGTCGCGCGTGTCGTAGTTCCAGAAGTCACCAAAGCGCCCGGCAACCAGGTCGCGCGCGAGCCCGTCGTCAGTCGTTCCTGCGTCCATCACGTTCACCGCCGTCTGGTTGTCTGTCTCCTGGAGGTCGAGCGCCCGTCGCCCGCCGCACCCACTCGCGCTGACGAGCGCGAACGAGACGACGCCATAGGCCCAGGCGTCACGTCGCCGAACTCGTGCTCGCATCAGGCCCACCGCTCGCTCATTCCGGGGTCAGCTGCGTGGAGGTCACGAGGCCTTTGAGGCCCGTGTGTGCACCGTCGACGACCTCGATGAGCGACTTGTCGCCGCGCACCGCGTCGATCTTCGTGCGCGTGCCCTTCGGGATCACCTTGAGGAGCTTGGCCTCCTTCTTCTCGAACTTGGACTTCAGGTCCAAGACGCTGCCCGAGCCGTCTCCGCCGCCTCCCACACCTCCGTCATCGTACACCTCGGTCGCGCTGGTCGTGAGGTTGACCTGGATGTTCGGGAGCTGCTTCATTGCCGCGCCGTCGCCTGCGTCTTCGACGAGATCGGTGCGCAGGTAGACGATGTTGTTGTCGGGGAGCTTGCACTTCAGGTGGTAGACGTCGCCCATCGCGACGGGGGCGACCATCGTCAGGATGACGGTCTTGTCGATGGTGCCGGTCTTGGCCCCGGCGCCGTTCAGGACGTCGGTCCCGTCGGACTTCACCCGCATCGAGCCGCGGACCTTCGAGCCGTTCCACTTGGCGGCGGCGCCCATGAACTCTTTCGAGGGAACGCCCATCGACGCGATGTCGAACGGAACTGCCGTCAATGCGCCCTCGGCGCCCTTCTTGAAGCCCCACTTGATAGAGCCGTAATAGGTGCCTTTCTGCGGGCCATCGAGCGCCAGGGCCGCGGTCTCGAACTCCTTGCTCGTGAGCGGACCGCCGACGATGGTTGGGCTGTCGGAGAGGCCCGCGTCCTCCACGTCCCAGTTCTCGCCGTTCTTCGTGCGAGAGCCCGTCTGGAAGGTTGCGTTCGAGCCGACCTGCGTGGGGTTGGCGCCATCGTTGTTGTCCTTGGGGGTGTTCTCGAGCCCGCCGTCCGCACCGAGCGACGGCGAGCCGTAGACGGGCGTGTTCTTGTCGGACAGGCGATCGATGGCGTGGCCGTCGTCACTCTTGCGCGAGCGCGCGGTCGGGTCGATCGAGTTGGCGACCCCTTCTTTCTGATCTTTGATGGTCTGCACCAGGCCGATCCTGGTCGCGTCGACCGCGTCGCCCGGCGTGAACTTCACGACGATGTGCTGCTTGGTGGTGCCCTCGAACTCGTAGCGCTCGTCGGTGAACGTGCCCATGTGGGTCAGCTTGGCAGACCGCTGCACCGGGCCGTCGTCGGCCTTGCCCGACTGCGAGCCGCCGGCCATCGTGTCGAGGAGGCCCTCGGCCGACTTGCCCTGCACGACCGCATCAGCGACCGCGTCCGCATGGCGCTCGTACGGATCGCCGCTCTGGCCGACGCCGCCCGAAAGCTGAACCCCTACGCGCTGCTGGACGATGTGGGCCGCCTCGTGCGCGACCGTGTGCAGGTCGGTCCCGCCACCGCCGAGCGCGACGTGGTTGCCGCTGGCGTACGCGTTCGCGCCGATGGCATCGGTGGCCTCGCGCGCGGCGCCGTCGGTGTGGGCCTGGACGGCCGTGACGTCGTGGCGCCCGAACGAGCGCTGGATGGCTCCCAGATGCGGCAGGGCTCCGCCACCACTTGCAACGCCCTGCTGCGCCGCAGCTTGGATGTCGCCCGTCGACTGGCCGCTAGGGCGATCCCGCTGGACCGGCGAGAGCGCGGCCTCCTGCTCCGAGAAGGACTTGCCACGGAGCTGTACTGCCATGCTCGACATACGCGACGTGGCCGGCGAGGGCGTGGAGTTGGTGGTCTGCGGGCTGGGCGTGCGCTCAGCCTGCGGTGCGGGTGTGGTGCTGGACATGGGGGCTCCAACGGAGGCGCCGGGTGGGATCGTCGAGCGGGGTGTCGCTCGACAGACCTGCCCCAGCAAAGTCCCCAGGGTCAATGCTGATGCGCGGTGAATTTTGCCGAGCAGACAGCGCAAAGGTGGTTCGCCGACCGGAGGATCGACCCACAGAACTCGCCGACGGCAGCCGCAGGCTCGGCTGCTATGGCTCGCAACGCATCTCGGCGATGAGCGCAGCGATGCAGCAGGTGAGCCTCTTGGCGAACGGCACGTGCAGGAACTCATTGGGACCGTGCGCGTTCGACTCGGGACCGAGCACTCCGGTCACGACGAACTGGGCCTCGGGGAACTCGGCGCTC
>Ga0105044_10000480_pt1 | contig 48888 bp, 46 predicted proteins | sample MAT01_FD_78092 | JGI IMG/M metagenome (GOLD analysis project Ga0105044, IMG submission 78092) | Freshwater microbial communities from Lake Fryxell liftoff mats and glacier meltwater in Antarctica - MAT-01 | ecosystem: Environmental > Aquatic > Freshwater > Ice > Liftoff microbial mat | place...
ACGTATATTATTCATGTCAACGTTCCCGGCGCAGGTGAGAAGATCCTCAAATGGTTTGGTGTAATGCGTCCGATTGACCTCGATAACTTCTGATGAATCCCCTTTTCTGAACTTATGAAAATGATGAATAAACTAGTAGCCCTTGCAATCGGACTGGCAGCAACTGCCGGAACTGTTCAGGCTGGCAATCCGGATCGCGCTGGTTCGGCTGGGGCGGGTCACCTTCTGATCAATCCTTGGGCAAGGAGTTCCGGATTAGGCAATTCCTATATGGCCTCCGTTCGGGGTGCTGAAGCGGGATTTCTCAACGTTGCGGGACTTGCATTCGTTCGTAAGACTGAATTGATTTTCAGTAACAATCAATATCTCGTTGGTACCGGAATTAAAATTAACTCCGTTGGCTTCGGTCAGCGAGTAGGTGAAACCGGGGCATTCGGTATTACAGTGACGAATATGAATTTCGGAGATATTCCTATTACTGAGGAAAATCTTCCGGAAGGTGGAATCGGTTCATTTTCTCCGAATTACTCGAACATCGGATTGTCCTATGCCAAAGGCTTCTCCAACAGCATATACGGCGGAATCACCGTGCGCATGATCACCGAGGCGATTTACAACGTTCGCTCTCAGGGTGTAGCTTTTGATGCAGGTATACGTTATGTAACCGGCGAAAAAGACAATGTGCGTTTTGGAATTTCGCTTCGCAATGTTGGTCCCCCGATGCGCTACCGCGGCGATGGTCTTAGTGTTACAGCCACCATTCCTACAAGTGGCGTGAACACCACATCCCTCACAGTTGAGCAGCGTTCGGAAAGGTATGAATTGCCTTCTTTGGTAAATGTGGGCTTAGCTTACGACTTTCTTTTCGGAGATAAAATGAAACTGACTGCAAATGCTCAGTACACTTCCAATTCATTTACCAAAGACCAACTGGGCTTGGGAGCGGAGTTCATATTTCGCGAGCGCTTTATCCTTCGTGGAGGATATCAGTGGGAAGAAGGAATAGGATCAGACGAGGACCGTACGTCAGTCTTCACTGGCCCAGCGGGCGGATTAACTGTTCAGATTCCCACGGGCGAAAATGGAACTATCATTGGTTTGGATTATTCGTATCGTGTAACCAATCCATTTGACGGAGTGCACAGCATCGGTGTGCATATCTCACTTTGAGAATCTAAAAAAAGCGTATATTTGCGACATCAGAAAACCCTCTTGCGGGGTTTTCTGCTTTTAATATCCATCCATCAAAAGCTGCCAGACATGGGTCAGATCGCATACTATACCGCCCAGGGGTTAAAAAGACTCAAGGATGATCTCCATCAGATGAAAACCGTAGAGAGGCCGCGCATTTCTCAGCAAATTGCAGAAGCTCGGGATAAGGGTGACTTATCAGAAAATGCCGAATATGATGCTGCTAAGGAAGCGCAGGGCATGCTCGAAGCTCGTATTGCCAAAATGGAAGACCTTATGGCGCATGCGCGCCTAGTTGATGAATCGCAGCTCGATAATTCCAAGGTATTCATTCTTTCGCGGGTGAAAATCAAGAACGTCACCACAAAGGCTGAGATGGAGTACACTCTCGTAGCCGAGAATGAAGCCAACCTCGCCGAAAAGAAAATCAGTGTGGATAGCCCGATCGGAAAAGGACTCCTTGGCAAGAAAATCGGAGATATTGCAGAAGTTCAGGTCCCCGCAGGCACACTGAAACTGGAGGTAATGGATATTACCCGTTGAAATGAGTACCCTATTCTCCCGCATAATTTCTGGTGAAATTCCTTGTCACCGTGTCGCGGAGAATGAGCGATTTTTAGCCTTTCTGGATATTCAGCCTGTAGCCAAGGGTCATGTGTTGGTCATTCCAAAAAAGCCTACTGACTACATCTTCGATATGGTAGACGAAGAGTTGTCTGCGATGCACGTATTTGCGAAAGCAGTAGCTCACAAAATCAAAAAAGTGGTGCCTTGTCTAAAGATTGGAGTGGCTGTTATCGGGTTGGAAGTGCCTCACGCGCACATTCATCTAATCCCTATGAATACGTTGAGCGATATTAATTTTCAAAACGAGCGGCTTAAAATGAGTTCGTCTGAATTTGATGCATTGGCTCAGGCTATTTCACAGGCCTAATATGTCATCGGTTAATCAAGGCCGTCCACACACTTAACCTTCCTCCTTCGCAACGCGTCCATATTGGACGGACAACTCCACCATGCGCGGAGATGTTATTATAATCTCCAAAAAAGACGCGATCTGTCGGCTCAAAAGGACTTTCACTGATTCGCTCATTGGTCCATCTAATACCGCCGTCTGAAGAGGATGCGAGATACACATCTGTGGCCAATCCTTCGTTTCGTCGTCTGTCATAAAAGACAATATGCAAGTCTCCATTGGTCTGATCCACAGCCATCCAGGGGAAAAACTGATGTGCTTCACCCGCATCACTATTTACACGGATAGGATCAGACCAACTACTGCCTTTGTCTGAAGAATAGCTGAACCAGACATCTGTGTTGCTTTCTCCATTGCGCGTATCAGACCAACACAAGTAAAGGAATCCATTTCTATTTCCTCCTGAAAGGTCGGACACCAAAACCGGCATTCCGTTGGCACGCATAATCCCCGGTATAGTCTGATTCCATCCTCCATAAATTGTTGCGGCTGGAATATCCTTATCGAGCCATTTCTTGCCCCGATTCAGAGAGCGATCAAACCAGATTGTTTCGTTGAGTGCCCAAGCTACGTAAACTTCATTCTTCATTCCGGAAGCAGGCACAGCCCCTTCGGCCGTTCCATCATCGTCCAAACAATTACCGGCGAACTGATTAATCCGTAACGCCTTCTTCCACTTTTTCATCTTTCGGCAAGAGCGCGAAAAAAGAATGTTGGTACTATCGGTTGGATTCGTGCTCTCATACTTGTCGAACTGTGTCCACGACATATAAATATGTCGGGAATTGGGAGTGCACACCGCCCATTCCTTATCCTGATCGCGGGGAGGGTTATTTCCTGCAGCCTTTCCATCATCCCAGGTTAGACCACCATCATCCGACCGTTGACATACGATACAGTCCAAAAGAGATTCAGAACCCCAGCCTTTTCCAGCAGGATCACCCAAATGGCAATAGAAAAAATCCCCTTTCATATTTCCAGTCACGCAGGGATCACCATAAACTCCTAATGGAGAGGTGAGCTGACCCGAAATCCACGTCTTTCCAGAGTCCGCGCTCACGTGAAAACCATCCAGAATAGTACCTGCAACGATACGTGAAGGATTGTGTGCGCTCACATGAATGGAAGGTTCACACGGGGGGTACGAAAAGCCATTGTTATCCTGAGCAGTAATGCGAATATTCAGGAAAGGAGATTGAGAAACACCAGCATAAGTGAATCCCAGAATAAAAAGTAACAGACTAGCCTTTATCAGCATGGTACCATGTTGCGTATTCCTTGGCAAAGTAGGTCAGAATAATATTTGCACCGGCACGATGAATCGAGAGCAAGCATTCTTTAACAGCCCGCTCATAGTCGATCCAACCATTGATTCCGGCTGCTTTGAGCATCGCATACTCTCCGCTCACATTATATGCTGCAATAGGCAAAACTGAATTCTCACTGAGTTTCAGAATCACGTCGAGATAGCACAGCGCCGGTTTTACCATCAACATATCTGCACCTTCTGCCTCATCCAATACAGCTTCTCTGAGTGCCTCTTTTCGATTGGCGGGATCCATCTGATAGGATTTTTTGTCTCCGCTTCGCGGCGCAGAATCAAGTGCATCGCGAAACGGTCCATAAAATGCGCTTGCGTATTTTGCGGTATACGACATAATACTGACACCCGTGTATCCGGCTTCATCAAGTGCCTTGCGAATGAATCCCACGCGACCATCCATCATGTCCGATGGACCAATGATATCTATTCCAGCCTCCGCTTGAGCAACTGCCATTCGTGCAAGTATTGGAAGCGTTTCATCGTTCACAATTTCTCCATTTCGTACAAGGCCGTCATGACCATCACTGCTGTAAGGATCCATGGCCACATCGCTCATCAGAATCACCTCTGGAAAACGGGCCTTTATAGCTCTGATCGATTGGAGATAGAAATTAGACGGATCGCTGCTCAGAGTCGCTTCAGTGTCCTTCAGCGAATCTGCAAAAGCCGGAAAAAGCACAAACGAGCGCAATCCTAGGGATACACATTCTGCGATTTCATCTATTAGCCGATCTGCAGACCAGCGCGAAATACCTGGCATCGAGTGGATGGGGCTGCATTGGTTTTCACCATCTATCATGAACAACGGATACATCAAAGAAGAGAGCGGCAGTCGTGTTTCACGAACCATTTCGCGCACAGCCTCTGATTTGCGGTTTCTGCGTGGGCGTTGTTGCATTTTTAGTTTTTACTAATAGAATCAATTGAAGCCTTGAAACCATTCATAGTGTTGAAATTCTCGTTCATTGCGTTGAGTATATCTTCATCAGTAGCACTTTCGCCAAAGGGATTTTCAGATCCTGTGGGCAATTCACCTTCAGGAATCATTGGCATCGCGGAGGAGAAATCAGACAGTTTCGATTTCCATGTAGCCAAACTTGAAACTCGTGATTGAACTCCACTGAACTCCTTCATAAATCCACTATCAGTCATCATTGCTTCATTCTGACTCATCGTAGAGATGGTCTTATTAAATTCCTCAACCGACGAATCGATCAAAGAATCCAGCTTGACTTTCTGTTCCATAATCTTCTTTTGAATATCACGCGCCTCACCCATTCTGCTACTTTCCTTGGAAGCACAGGCAACGCATGTCAGGCAAAGGGCGCAAAAAAGAAATAGATACAGAATGTTCTTCATGATACATTTTTTCGGTTTGGATTTTTTGGTACGGGATCAACTCCACTAGTTCCCCAGGGATGACATTTACTCAGGCGTTTGAGTCCCATTCTCATTCCTTTCCAGGTGCCCCACTCATTCATGGCGAGCACCATATACTCGCTGCACGTGGGCAGGTGTCGACAGTTCTGACCCAATAGAGGTGAGATCGCCGCCTGATAGAATCGAATAAGCAAAATGAACACTTTTTTCACCGCAGTAATTACGGCTGCAAAGCTACCTAAAAGAAGACAGGTGAGCTGTTAAGCCCCGTGAAATGAGCGACAGTATGGTTTCCGAAAACCTAGTTTCCGCCACCAATTTCAAACTCGGTTCCATCTACTGTAACGGTGAAACCTGCGTTACAATCTCCGCTTCCAAAATTGATCACTCGCTCAGCAATTCCTTCGGGAACAATTTTCGAACTGCCACTGATAATCCATGGGCAACTCAACGTAACACGGAGAGGCGTAAGTATCTGGGTGGTGTAAGGAGTGCCAAACCGATTGGTTCCACTTCCTGATCCTGTGATTTCATATATATCATCCCACACCTGAATTGTTTCAAAACCTTCTACCCACGTGCGGGTGCGCTGCGCGGTTAGGTCGAGCGTGTAGGCATTTCCCGGAGCAATGACAGAGCCATTCACAGAAACAATGAAATAGGGTTGATCATTGCCGTTCAATCCCATATTGGTAATTGTCTTCACCCCTTCAATCAGAAATCCGTTCACCTTATAATTTTCGGGGGTTACGGTGATCACTGTGCCTTCATCTCGGTACTGACCAGTAAATGTCATGTGTAATTTTCCATTGCGGACCCGGCCATCCATTCCGATGCACTCATCCGTGCCGAAGTCCACCATTACAGTCATTGGAGTAGATTCGAGATCTACGATAACCTCATTAATGCAACCAATTTCATACTCTCGGATTCCTTCCGTCCCTTCCGCCACATCGTGTAAGACCTTTAGAATATCAGTAAACAGCGACTCCGCATTGCTGTTGTCGCGCGCCACGGTATTATCTACTGGCGTAACATCCTTCTTACAAGAGGCGAGAATGGCAAGTGTGAAGAATACAAGAAGAGACCTTTTCATGGTGGTAAAAATTGATTTCAGGATAGACGGTTCAAATCGGTTAGAGTTTAAAGACCATTTCCCTTTTCTATGAAATGTGATCAGATTCGCTTTTTGAATTTCTTCTTGATTTTCTTCTTGCCTTTGTTGCGGAAATCATCCTCCTCAAAGTCCTGGTATTTGACACCTTGAATCGTTTTCACGGCGTGCAGTTGAGTTGAATCTTCTAGGGCAATAAGTCCCTTACTCAAATAGCGAAGATCCTTAATGACCACATCATCGGTTACCGTATTGCGGTTCCAGTTGAGCGCGTTCATCTTCATCAGATTGGCAATCGAAAGTTCGAACGCCTTTCGTTCCTCGACTTCTTCCAGCACAACACATTTCTCGATCATACTTTGAACATAGCGACCGTAGTGACCGAATTTCACTTCGCCTTGCGGGTAAGGGATTCGCTGCGGCGGACTATCAAGCTCCGCTGCTTCCGGACGAGGATATGGACTATCTACATCGAGTTTGAAATCACTCATAATGAACAAGTGATCCCAGAGCTTATGATTAAAATCTTCGATATCCCGGAGATAAGGGAAGAGTTGGCCCATTACAGATAGGATCGCTCTGCAGCACTGATTGCGCTGCTCCCGGTCTTCGATAGTCATCGCAAATTCTACCATCTTCTGAATGTTGCGTCCGTATTCAGGGATTGTCAGATCAGGGCGCTGGCTATTGAGGTCGAGGTTATGCGGGGCGGTCTTTTCGCCAGGTAGACGGAATGAACTGGAAGCTCTCATGAAATAATGTGTCGAGGAAATAAGGCTGACGATTCGTGTCAGCCAAGGACAAATATAAGAAGAATAAGGGCTTCATCCGGTTTTGAGCCTCTTGAACTATATTTGAAAGAGCGATTCTGGTAGCATCCGGATCGCTGGTTAAACCGCTAATGCTGAACAATCTTTAATCTATGATTCCATCACTGATCGCCTTGGGCGCCCTGATCTTGATTGTGTTCTACATGATCTCCGTGTACAATGAGCTCACCAAAGAGCGGATATTGGTTCAAGAGGGTTGGAGCGGCATAGGCGCATTCCTTCAGCAGCGACTGGATGTGATTCCTAATTTGGTGGAAATTGTCAAGGGATACGCCGGACACGAAAACAAGACATTAACTGATGTGGTGAGGGCCCGCAATGAGTCTATCTCCGCGCTCACGCCTGAAGCTCAAATCGAAGCGGCAAAGCACATGAGTGCTGCGATGCTCAACTTCAAAGCACTTTCGGAGAGCTATCCGGATCTTAAAGCCAACGCCAACTTTCTTAGGTTACAGGAGCAACTCTCCGAACTTGAAGAACGAATCAATCAGAGTAGAAGGTATTACAATGGCACTGTGCGGGAGTACAATCAAAGTCTTGCGGTTTTCCCGAAGAATATGATCGCCAGTATGTTCGAGTTTCAAGCATCACCCTTTTTTGCTGAAGACACTGCTGCTCAACAAGCGCCGAAAATCACATTTTCCTAAGACTCTATTTTGATTGCCCAGTTCATTCAACGAATTTTAGCGCTATGGATGCTTCTTTGTGCATCCTCCGTTTTAGTTGCACAAGATCCTTACGAAAATAAAAATCAACTTGATGAATCTGATCGGATTACCCACTTTCATTCATCCCTCACAGTGGATGTGTCAGGAGTCCTGCATGTAGTTGAAACGATTCGGGTTTTCAATGGAAATGGCGGGGCCAACAGCGACAACGATGAGATACAGCGAGGAATTGTGCGATCCTTTCCTACCCGCTACACTGCGCGGAATGGACTGCTCTCAGACGTTCCTTTTGAAATACTCTCTGTCAAAAAAGAGGGTGTTTCTGAACCCTTTCACACGGAAGAATCGGGTAATGGAATTGTCATTTATATAGGCAATCCTGAAACCTATCTCGAACTTGGATTTTACACGTATGAGATCACGTACGAAACAGATCGGCAGCTTATTTTCCACAAGGAAAAAGATGAACTCTATTGGAATGTAAATGGCAATGGATGGTCGTTCAGCATAGATTCAGTACGCTGTGAAATTACGTTTCCGGTGCAGAGCAAGGTCATCGAATATCAATGCTACACGGGCACCCAGGGCTCTACCGATCAATCATGTCACAGCACTTTAGATGCCCCAAATAAAATTGCATTTTCCACGGTTGAGCGTATTGGTGCGTACGAAGGTTTAACCGTTGCTGCGGCCATTTCAAAAGGAGTACTTGCCACCCCCACTCGAGCTCAATCTGCGCTAAATCTACTCCGCGACAACTATATTATTCCACTGATGATCATAGGTGTCGTGCTACTCTTTCTTTTGCTCTACCGGGGCTGGAACCGCCATGGACGTGATCCGAAGGCGGGTACTATTATTCCACAATTTGCGCCTCCCAAAGATTTTTCGCCTGCAGATGTGGGGTATCTGCTTCACCAAAAGTTTCAATCCCATCTCTTTAGTGCGTCTATCATAGACCACGCTGTGCGCGGTTTGGTGACAATTGAAATCAGCAAGGTAGGAGTGCTGAAACGATCTACCGTTTACCATTTTCATCGTCCGGAAAAATTTCCAGCTTCAACAGCGAATGGAATTACAAGGCACAATCTTTATGGTTATGACATTCAAGATTTGTATGGTCAAAAAGCAGAAAAAGGGGAATACAATGCTGTCATAGCAAAGGCTTTTGCGGCACTTCATGCTGAACTCAAGAACCGCATTCTTGAATACAAAGGGAAAGGAGCCACATTTGAGGGATTACTTCGGTTGAATGAGAATTACATAGGATTAGGGGTATTGCTTCTGTTTGTAATGGGCATTGGCTCCATTGTAGTCTTGGCCATAAATTTTGCCTGGCTCGCCCTATGGATTACGATTGGACTCTTTACCATCGCTTTGATCACTCAAATCGTCTTTTCCCGCATTATGAGCGCATACTCCGAAGAAGGACGAAAAATTGTTGATCATATTTTGGGTTTTAAGATGTATCTGGAAGCGGCCGAGCAACGAAAGTTCGACGCGATGAATCCACCTGAGCAAACCATCCAATTATTTGAAGAATATTTGCCCTATGCGATTGCTCTGAAGTGTGAAAACCAGTGGGCTGAAAAGTTCGAAAGCATTATTCAACACGCCATTGATCGCGGTGAAGAGCCCTCCTACTACCGCCATAGTGGTGGCGGTCATTTCAGCGCTGCGGTTTTGGCTTCGGGCATTTCATCGGGACTTAATTCCACGATATCTTCTGCAACCACGCCACCTTCATCGAGCAGTGGGGGAAGTTCGGGTGGCGGCAGTTCGGGCGGAGGAGGAGGAGGCGGTGGTGGTGGGGGTTGGTAGGCTCGTAAAGCATTCTTACACCACTTCGCTCTCTCTACTGCGCACCAAGAAGTGTAAGCTTAGCAAATTTGAGTAGGAGTTGTTTTTGACCTGCCGCTGGAAAAAAGATTATGGCCTTGACATCAGGCAATGTTCCTTCCAATTGCACCACTTTGCCCTTTCCAAATTTCTCATGAAGCACTTCAGCACCCACGAAGATATCGGCAGGATTCGCGTAGTTGCCATCGCCTGACGTGGCAAGCTTAGAGGACACCGCAGTCAACGGTTTGAAATGAGTCGGGGGAGACTTTGGTTCGGGAAGATCTGGCTCTATTGGCTGCGCTGATTGCCGTCCCCCGAACGAAGATCTCGCTACCCTGAAATCGATCCCAGATGGCTTTGGAGATGCCGTGCGCTCTGGTGCCGGAAGTTCGAGGTACTGTTGATCTATTTCTTCGATAAACCGGCTTGGTTCACAATTGCTCAACTGACCCCAGCGATAGCGTGTTTGAGAATAACTGAGCGTGATACCCTTTTCGGCCCGAGTAAGCGCCACATAGAATAATCGGCGCTCCTCTTCCAATTCCTCCCTCGAATTGAGCGCTAACTGAGACGGAAACAAATTCTCTTCAAGTCCAACGATATTTACATAGGAAAACTCCAATCCTTTTGATGCATGTATTGTCATCAGGCTGATCTTCTCCTTTTCGCCCTTATCGATATTATCCGCGTCTGTTAAAAGTGCCACGTCGACCAAGAAATCACTCAGCGTGTTCACAATCTCCGGAGCCAGAGGATTTTCCCGATCAGAGAACTCCCTAATACCATTCAACAATTCCTGAAGATTGTCATAGCGCGCCACGCCTTCTGGGGTGCGATCGCTGTATAAGTCTTTCAGCAAACCGCTATTGTCTGCGATCTGATGAGCCATGTCGTAGGCATTTCGTGTTTCCAATTCCACAGCAAAATTTCGGATCATCATGCCAAAATCCTGGAGCTTTTGGTATGCGGAAGCTCCAATCCCCAATTCATGAGAGGCTGGAATCATCTCCCAGATGCTCACGTTGCGCTCATTGGCTGCAACAAAAAGCCGGTCTAGAGTTGCTTTACCAATTCCACGGGCGGGATAGTTGATGATGCGTTTGAGCGATTCCTCATCATTGTGATTCGCGGTAAGTCTGAAATACGCCAACAAGTCCTTGATTTCCTTTCGCTGATAAAAACTTGTTCCTCCATAAATCCGATATGGAATATTCAACTTGCGAAGCGATTCTTCAAAAGCGCGACTCTGTGCGTTGGTGCGGTATAAGATGGCAAACCTGTCGAAGGTTTCTCCATGTTCCCGATGAGTTGCCAGAATCTGATTGGCGACAAACATTCCTTCGTCATTGTCTGTAGTGGATCGATACACCCGAATACGATCACCTTCGGCGTTGGCGGTCCAGACATCCTTCTCGATGCGGTCTTTGTTTCGCTCAATCACACTATTCGCCGCATTCACTATCGTGCGTGTACTGCGGTAGTTTTGTTCCAGTTTAAACAGCGCATAGTCCCGATAATCCTTTCGGAAGTTGAGCATATTCTGAATGTTTGCTCCGCGAAATGCGTAAATGCTCTGGGCATCATCTCCAACTACGCACACATTTTCATGCACTGCACCCAGTTGTTTGATTATCATGTACTGTGAAAAGTTCGTGTCCTGATACTCATCCACCAGAATAAATTTAAAACGGTGCTGATACTTATGTAACACGTCCACATGATCACGAAGGAGCAGGTTGGTCTTGAACAACAGATCATCAAAATCCATTGCACTCGCCTTAAGCAATCGTTGATCGTAGGTTGCATAGATATCTACCATCTTGAACTTTCCGCTTTGGTTGTCCTCGTTGATTAGATCCACATCTTGGCGGTAATCTTCGGCGGAAACGAGGTTGTTTTTGCAGGAGGATATCCGATTTTGAACCAGTCCGGGTTTGTAGATTTTATCATCGAGACCCATTTCCTTAATGATATCCCTGATCAGCCCTTTGGTATCCGCAGTATCGTAAATCGAAAAATTTCTTGGATAGTTTATTTTTTCAGATTCAATGCGTAGGATTCGTGCGAATATGCTGTGAAACGTCCCCATCCAGATGTTTTTGGACTCTTGCTCACCAATGATGTGAGCTATACGTGCCTTCATCTCTTTGGCGGCCTTATTTGTAAACGTTAAAGCCAAAATGTCGAATGCATCAATACCCTGATTGATTAGGTGAGCAATGCGAACAGTGAGGACACGTGTCTTTCCGGAACCTGCGCCGGCAATGACCATCATTGGACCGTGCATGTGCGTTACAGCGTTGTGCTGCGCTTCGTTTAAATTGTCTAAATAATTCGTCGTCATCCTACTGCGAAAATACGTCCTGCGCAGCGACTTCCCCGGCAGATTTCTATAGGAATTATCCATAATCCAACGTACGTCATCACCCGGCGCCATTTGGATTATGGGCTACCTTCGCAGCCCTCCGGCCTGATAATTGGTCAGCCGAAGCGTTCTTAAAAAACACTGACTTATGCCACATATTCTGATCATTGATGATGAAGCTGCTATAAGAAGCGCTCTGCGAGAAATCCTAGAATACGAAAAGTATACAGTAAAAGAAGCTGAGGACGGTCCGTCCGCATTGAAGATGGTGGAAAAGGAATCGTTTGACCTTATGTTTTGTGACATCAAGATGCCTCGAATGGATGGCATCGAAGTCCTTGAAAAGATAAGGGAGCGGGGCATAGAAACTCCGGTGGTGATCATTACCGGGCACGGGTCGGTAGAAACCGCTGTGGAGGCATTGAAAAAAGGAGCGTATGACTTCATTCAGAAGCCACTTGACCTGAATCGGATATTAGTTACTGTGCGAAATGCCTGTGATCAAACGGCATTAGTGAAGGAGACCAAAACCTTGCGGCGCAAAGTCAATAAGGTACTCGGCTCCGAAATTGTGGGAGAAAGCGAGGCTATCATGGAAATCAAAAAAATGATCGACACGGTAGCCCCAACTGAAGCTCGCGTGATGATCACAGGAGGCAACGGCAGCGGAAAAGAACTCGTTGCCCGACAGCTTCATGAAAAGAGCGAGCGCAGTGCCGGACCATTTATTGAAGTCAATTGTGCAGCCATTCCTTCCGAATTAATTGAAAGCGAGTTGTTTGGTCATGAAAAAGGCGCCTTCACTTCCGCTATAAAACTACGCCAGGGTAAATTTGAATTGGCAGACGGAGGAACCTTGTTTCTGGATGAAATAGGTGATATGGCGCACGCCGCTCAAGCCAAGGTTTTGCGGGCACTTCAGGAGAGCAAGATTGCTCGGGTTGGAGGCGATAAAGACATGAAAGTAAATGTGCGAGTGATTGCGGCCACCAACAAAGATCTGCGTCTGGAAATTGCAGAAGGACGCTTTCGAGAGGACCTGTATCATCGTCTGTCTGTAATCGTGATTCGCGTTCCATCTCTCAGCGACCGAAAAGAAGACATTCCACTGCTCGCCGATTACTTTCTCCGTCAGATCTCTGAAGAATATGGGCAGCCGAAAAAAGAGATCAATGCATCAGCGATCAAAGCTCTTCAAGAACTGGACTGGTCGGGCAACGTACGTGAATTCAGAAACGTGATGGAGCGATTAGTCATTCTCTGTCAGAAGTCTATTGATGACAAAGCTGTGAAAGCCTACGCTACCCCTCACTTTCGCTAGCCCTTTCCTTCTTTCCTTTAAAAAGGAAAACCAAATTGGCCACGCCAACTGAAACGGAGCCTACAATAAGGAATGACAAGTTCGGTGTGCGCGCAGGTGTAAGAAACGTGAGAATAATAATAAACACGGTATAAGCGTATAGAATTAGTGCGGTGCGGCGATGCGATAATCCCAATGAAAGCAATTTGTGGTGAATGTGATTTTTATCCGCTGAAAATGGAGATCTCCCGGTAGCCATTCTAAGCACAAATACCCGAAGCGTGTCGATGAGTGGATAAGCCAATATTGCCATTGCGAGAACCGGTTTGGACACACTCATCATAGCCGAGCTCATGCGATAGGGCGGAAACTCAATCATCTTCATTGTGAGCACGTAGATGACAACTCCAATGATTAGTGACCCCGAATCTCCCATGAAAATGCGTGCAGGTTGGAAATTAAACAGTAAAAATCCGAATAATGATCCTCCAAGTCCGACGGCAAGAAGAGCTAGTGGAAGATCCCCTGTGCGGTAAAACCAATAGGCGAAAGTGGTGCTCGCAATCAACCCAATTCCTGCGGCCAGTCCATCCACTCCATCGATGAGATTGATCGCATTTACAATAACGATGTAGATGAACAGCGAAAGAGCGATACTGATGGTATAAGGTATTTCATCCACATTCAACAACCCCCAGAATTGCGTGATTCGGATATCGGCCATCAATACCAGAATGAGCCCTACCACCATATGAATTAGCAACTTCTTCGTGGGAGAAACTCCGATGATATCATCTTTCAATCCCATGAAAAAGAGAATGAACATAGAGGCCACTAAAAACTTGAATTCGTTCAGTGCTCCCAGCACATCATAGTTCTGGCCCAATTGCCACTCCGCCCTAGAAGGGAACCAAATGCAATAGGCAATGATAGTACCGGCAAAAATGAGAATGCCCCCGATAGTGGGCACACTGCGTCTGTGCAACTTGCGGGCTTCGCCAGGTTCGTCGACAAGATGCTTGAGCTTCGCTACTTTGATTAGCGCAGGCATCGCCACAACGACCATAAAAAATGCCGTGAAAAAAGCTAGTATAAGGTCGCGCAAGAGTTACTTTTTTTTGATGGGAAATCCGAAACCAAGAGTTCCCAAATCCCATACTACAAAAGTACAACGGGAAACGCTCATATCGGTGGTTCAGCCCTAAAAATCGAAGTATCTGTTCTGAATTGATGTTCTGAATGTGACGTTAAAAAAGCCTGTTTTCTGCTGAGAAAAGGGAGAATAAATTTCGTGCCGAAACAGATAACCTACAGCAATACGTGCATTCGTTTTGGGATTTAAAAAATAGCCTAATGAAAACTCAGCCTGCTCCATCCTTCGTTCACGAAATAACGCGATCGTTTGAATGCCGTCTGGATTCGAGCTCCAGTTCCCCCCTGGACCCTGAGTCTGCCGCACCACGTTGTACTTGGCCTGAAATAGTATTCGGCGAAAACGATAGTTTAGAATTCCGAGATACTCATTCATTCCGGGTCCAGATGGGTGTCCGAGCGGCTGTGAAAATTGAGAATAACTCTGGAGCACATTGCGATGCGTATAAAGGAAATCACTTGCTGTATTCCATTCCGCCTGAAAGTCTAGGTTAGCCAATAATGCATTGTAAATGCGCAAACCAGCCTGATAACCGAAGCGCGAATTGGATGGGTTATCCAACGCAATCTGACCGTACAACTCAGCCCTGCGAGCAATCATAAGCCGGCCGTTCAATCCAACTACTACATTATTCTGTGAATCAAATCCCTGCGAAATCAAACCCATCCCAGTGATTGGCACGTACGCCGCCAAGGGCAAGGGTTGCACTCCCGTGCTATCCCAGCGCTGCCACATGACCGATTCAAACAAACCAATTTCCAATTGAGGAATAGGTTTTAAACTCAAATAATGGAAGGTTGCCACTTTGCGCTGAAACAGAGCTTCCGGAACCTCACCAAGCGGAAGTCGATCCAGATTCTGAAGGATTGCCATGTGGGCAGAATACTCTAGTTTACCACCAAACCATTGCGATTGAGCGCGGAGAAACGGGTAGTTAAAGGCGGCATCTGACCAAAGCATACTTCGATAACCAAACCCTATGAAATGCTTTCCATATCCCATTTGAAAATTCCACCGGTCGTTGGGACTAAAACTCAGCGTTCCAAATGACACACCATAATCAAAGCCATTCGTTTTGAAGACCTTTACCCGACCCATTCCGGGCATGATGCCAGCGGCCGTCACGAATTGCCTTTGATAGTTGGGAAGCAGCGTCTGCGTTTCGTAAAAACCAGATTGAAAAGAAACCTTTTTACCAAGATTTGCTTGAACCAGAATTCCGCGACTGTTGACGGATAACCGAGTGGTATCCGCGTACTGAGCTGTATCCATCAGTTCCGTGCCTAGACTGAACTCAAAAAGCGGGTCAATGGTGCATCGAAAATCGCCTGATTGAATATCTACAAAGTGGTCCCTGAACATCATCGCGGTACCCTTGTAGTAATATTTCACAGAATCCTTTTCGTATCCAAATGTGTTTGTGACATCCACCCGACGAAGCAATCCAGGACGCGCACCCATATGAATGGTGGAGACAGAATCCTGAAAAAGTTGTCGTTGGATTTCTGAATAAAAAAAACGGTCGAGAAGAATGTTTTGCTGTTGCGCGTGCAACAAACTCGGAATCACCGAAGCGCAAAGAGCTACAATGATCAGGGCAACTCTCACGCGTTGATCGAATTCAGTTGACAAAATTCCTGATAGACCTTCTCAATCCCCTCACGCAACCCAATGGTGTGAATCCATCCGAGATTATGTAATAGCCCGACATTCATAAGCTTGCGCGGAGTTCCATCGGGCTTGGTCGAATTCCATTGAAGTTCGCCGGTAAATCCAACGATGTCCTTAATCATTTCCGCTAGTTGGCGAATACTCAGATCTACTCCGGTTCCCACATTCACAAATCGCTTTTCATTGTAATTCTGCATCAAAAAGAAACAGGCATCCGCGAGGTCATCAACATGCATAAATTCGCGCAACGGAGAGCCAGTTCCCCAGACTTCGACAGACGGAAGACCTTCTGTTTTTGCCGTATGAAATTTCCGGATAAGCGCAGGTAACACATGTGAATTCATCAGGTCGTAATTGTCGTTTGGACCGTAAAGATTGGTCGGCATAGCCGAAATGAAATTGCATCCATATTGATCGCGGTAGGCCTCACACAATTTTATTCCAGCGATCTTTGCAATTGCATAAGGCTCATTTGTGGCCTCGAGTTCACCTGTAAGCAACGACTCTTCACTTAGCGGTTGAGGAGCCAATTTGGGATAAATACAAGAAGAGCCAAGGAAGAGCAATTTTTCAACCCCACTTTCATACGCCGAATGGATAATATTCGACTCAATCATGAGATTGTTGTACAAAAATTCCGCGCGATAGGTATTGTTTGCATGAATACCGCCCACTTTGGCAGCAGCAAGAAACACATGGCTAGGTTTTTCAGTCTGGAAAAACTGACGGACCGCAGCCTGATCGATCAGATTAAGTTCACTAGACGAGCGCAGGAGTAGATTAGTGAATCCATCTTTTTGCAAACGTCGAACAAGCGCTGATCCTACCATGCCGCGATGGCCGGCTACAAATATGCGTGAACTGGGGTTCATGCCGCGAAGGTAATGAGTCTAAGTGGTCGGTCAGCCTTGAGCAGCGCCCACTACATGCAATCCGAATACACCGTTCTTACGGGCACCCCAGATGCGAAGCCAAACTGGCAGCACTGCTTCAGTGCCGCGGGCTGAAGAGATATCTCCTAAATCCAACAGATTTGAGTCTTTCCAGCCAAATGAGAGCAACAAGGAACGTACTTTTTGCTTGGCTTCTTGGCTATTTCCGCAAAGGAAATTGGTATGATCTCCACCAGCAAGAGCGGGGTTGACCATCAATCCAGCCCACATGGTATTCAAGGTTTTCACTACGTGCGTGCCCGGCAAAAGCTTTTGAATCTCTTCTCCCAGTGAATTTGTATTACTAAGAGCTGGGATAAGTGAAGGCGGCTGTCCATTGCTAAAGTCGAGTGGATTCGAAACGTCCACGAGAATCTTCCCCACGAGATTTTCTTCCCCTGCCAGTTGAAGTGCAATGAGGGTAATTTCACCTTTAGTGCAATTGAATACCAATTCACCAAACACAGCGGCATCAGAAAAACTACCATTTAGCGCATTCTTTTCATGTTTCTTGACAAAGGCGCGCGCCTTATCGTTGTCAGAAGAGCGCGATCCCATCATCACTTCGTGCCCGATCTCCACAAGTTTTGAGGCGATGGTCTCACCGACTGATCCTGTTCCAAGTACTGCAATTTTCATAGCTCGAATATAGCCTTTCCCCCAACCGTCGATCAGAAGTTGTGTGGATTTTTGGATGAACACTACCGACGCACATCGAGTGCATCGCGCAATCCATTGCCGATCATCATAAACGACAACACAAGGAGCATGATCATCACACCCGGAATGAGGGCCAAGTAGGCCAGGTCCGTAGTCAGATAGGCATAGTGTTCGCGAATCATATTTCCCCAGCTTGGCACCGGTATTTGTGCCCCAAGCCCGAGAAAACTCAGGCCTGCTTCAATAAGAATTGCGGAGGCAAAATTCGCCGCGGAAATGACGATAATTGGCGACATTACATTGGGGAGAATATGACGGAATATGATCCGTCGATCAGGAAAACCCATTGCCCGTGCAGCCTCCACATATTCCTTCTCTCTTGCTGAAAGTACTTGTCCGCGTGTGATGCGGGCGACTTCCACCCACATTGTCAATCCGACTGCAAGGAACACTTTCCAGAATCCAGTACCAAATGCAAACGTGATGGCCATGACCAGCAGCAATGTGGGCACTGCCCAAACGACATTTGTAAACCACATGATCAGCGCATCCACCCAACCCCGGTAATAGCCAGCGAGCAATCCGAGAGTCAAGCCCACAAGCAATGAAATAAACACGGCCACAGCTCCCACCGCAAGAGACACAGAGGCGCCTGCCATCAGGCGTGAGAGGAGATCACGTCCATATTTATCCGTACCCAATAGAAACGTTCTTGAGCGAACCAACTCACTTTTCACAGACCAAGCCACTGGAGCACCAGCCTGCGCGTCCAGTCGGTAGAAGTGAGCGGACAAAGCGGTGGAATCCGCTTCATCAATAGGCAATACAGTCGTAAAATCTGACTGCGTAATCGCCCCGTGCACGACTATGTCGGTATAGCCCTTCTTTCGACCTCCATTCCACCATGCTGTCCAGATACTCTCCTCTATAAATCCCACTTTTGGTATACGCACCACATCAATCGTGTGCCCAGGCGCCTGGCGAGAGAGCGACAAATTCTGATCATTGGCATTGACCGTTCCATCAGGTCGGATGAACGGCCCCAACGCTGAAACCAAAGTAAGAAGACCAATAAAAACAAGCCCGCCAAACGCCAGCGGATTCTTCCGAAAGCGCGACCAAAGAGTCGAAGTGGTGGAGTGAATCATGAAGCGGAGATGCGTGGTTCTGAAGAGCGCAAACTTATAGTTCTTCCTTTCCATTTTGGGCGGTAGAAAAGTCCGGCTATTGAAATAAACACAGAATAGATAGGGTAAATGAGTGCAAGAAGCGGAGCAAACCACAAGAGTCGTCCCTTATTGAGCCAGCGCGCGGCCGGAAAAGCAAGGGTCACATCCGCGGCAGTTTTGAGGGCAAACCAAATGAAAGCCGAACCATAATTCATCGCTCCAAAAACCGTTAGAACCATCACTAGTAAGCCCGCGAAATTCGTTAGCCAGACCAGACCTGTAAACAAGAGAGTGATGGGCTCACGATATGCCACGGACTTCGACGCCCAGCGAATACGTTGCTGCAAAATTCCCAGAATACTTTCGGGAGAATTTGTCCATGCAGTGGCTGCTTGATCATGAAGCCAGTGGATGGGTCCAGTGCGAGCAGTCCTCAATCGCAGCAAAAAAAACATATCATCGCCACTCGATATCTGATCCGAGTGATGCGGTCCCATTTTCTCCCAAACAACTTTCGGGAAAGCCAGGTTAGCACCACTGCACATCAACGGTGTGCCGGCCCGTGCAGAAGACGCAGTGACTGCCAAAAGTGAAATGAGTTCGAGTGCTTGAAGTCGCTCAGCCACGCTCTTCTCCGCAGTGGTCATTACAGGCAGTATAATCAGCTTACTTCGATTCGCGCGATGATGATTGCAGATTGAATGAAGCCACGACGGACCCACTCGCACATCACCATCAAGCGTGATGATCAACTCACCGGTAGCGGCGTGAATACCCTCTCGAAGTGCGCATTTCTTTCCCCCACCTCCGGTGAATGAAACTAATTTGATGGCCGAATCATGTGCTGCGAAATCCTTCACGATGAGGGAAGTGCGATCTACAGAATGATCGTCCACAACCACTATTTCAGGACGGTCCTCCTCGCCTAATTGATCTTGAAGATCCTTGAGAAGTAGGGGCAGCGCGTGTTCTTCGTTGCGCACAGGAATTATGACGCTCACACGAAACGAACGAAGCGATTTACGCTGCGGTTCCGGTGCCCGAAGCTTTCCCCACCACACACGCAGCAAGATGAAAATGAAAATATAGATCCCAAGGACAACGTACATTGGAGCGAGTACCTTTACTGCACAAAGAAACCCAATTGGCAGTCAAGGAACGCATTATCATGGGAATTGACCCGGGAACGACTATTCTGGGTTATGGGATCATCAAGGCTGAAGGACAAAAAGTAACCATGGTCACCATGGGTGTGCTTCGCTTGGAAAAAATCGAAGATCATCATCTTAAGTTAGAAAAAATATTTGTGCGATGCACTGAGTTGATTGACGGATTTTGTCCGGACGAACTCGCTATCGAAGCGCCTTTTTTCGGAAAAAATGTCCAGTCCATGCTCAAGTTGGGCCGGGCACAAGGCGTGGCCATTGCAGCCGCATTGAATCGACAGATGCCGGTAGTAGAATATGCCCCCCGAAAAATCAAACAGTCCATTACTGGAAATGGAAATGCGGCTAAAGAACAAGTGGCCGCTATGCTTCAAACCATTTTTTCGATTCCTGATGCAGACATGCCTCATCACATGGATGCGACAGATGGCCTGGCGGTGGCGCTTTGCCATTTTTACCAAAGCAATTCTCCGCTAGCAGGCGGAAAAGCCTATACCGGTTGGAAAAGTTTTCTCAAAGACAATCCGGGTCGGGTCAAATAGATTCCCCACATCGGGTGTTGAACAATAATCCTTGAGGTCTGCCAATTGAGAGAAATCCCAATCATCTTTGTTTTCACATCACCATACGAATGAAACGCATTGCAGTTGTTTGCGGTGGATATAGCGGCGAGTCGATAGTCTCCATGCGGAGTGCCGACATGATCATGACGCATATCGACCGATCAAAGTTCAATCCGACCAAGGTTGTTATATCCCGCAAGACTTGGCATGCGGAGATCGATGGCGCAGAAGTCATGGTAGACAAGAATGACTTTTCGGTCACACACCTCGGAGAAAAAATCACGTTTGACGGAGCCTTCATTATCATCCACGGAACACCCGGCGAAGACGGTTTGCTGCAAGGATATTTTGCGATGTTGGCCATTCCGCACACCACAGGAGATGTGCTGAATATGGCCACTACTTTTAACAAAAAGGCTACCACGCGGATACTCGGACAGTTGGGCTATTTGGTAGCAAAATCAATGGTACTTCGAAAGGACGAGCCCTACAGTGCTTCGTTCATTTCACAAAGTCTTGGACTGCCTTGTTTTGTAAAACCAAATTGCGGAGGTTCATCCATAGGAACATCTCGCGTGAACACTTCTGACGAAATTCATCTCGCTCTTGACAAGGCGTTCAGTGAAGATAGTCAGGTGATTATTGAGCAGTTTATCCAAGGCACAGAAGTGACTTGCGGAGTGATCAAGCTTATGGGGAAAGCCACCGCATTGCCCATCACAGAGATCGTCAGTAAAAATACATTTTTCGATTTTGAGGCGAAATATAATGGGGCTTCAGAAGAAATAACCCCAGCCCGTATTGAGCCAACCATCTATGACCGCATTCAACGCATCAGTGAAGATATCTATCAAAAAATGCATTGTCGCGGAATGATTCGCATCGATTATCTCATTCCGGAAGAAGGGCCATACGTTGTAGAGATTAATACAGTGCCCGGCTTTACAGAAGCGTCCATTATTCCGCAACAAGCCGCGGTAATTGGAATATCCAAGACCGAATTGATCTCTGCAGTCATCGAAAGCTGCTTCTGATCCCATCCCAAACTACCTTTGATCTATGTACAGATTACTTCTTTTACTTCTTCTCCCGCTCCCTTCGCTTGCACAATCATCCCCTTACCAATTCACTGTGGTGAAAGACAACACAGCAGGAGCGGTAGAAAACCAATGCGCCACAGGAACATGCTGGAGTTTCGCAACCATTTCGTTTCTGGAGTCTGAGATCCAGCGCAAAGGCGGGCAAATAGTAGACCTTTCAGAGATGTTTAACGTGCGAATGACATACCCCAAAAAAGTAGAAAGCTATCTAAGGTATCAGGGTAAACAGCAATTCAGCATGGGCGGTTTGAGCCACGATGTATTTGATATTGTATACGAATATGGTCTTATGCCAGAGGAAGCCTATACTGGCAACGCAGTGTATCATGACCACTCCACGCTCGATGCACTTCTCGAAGGAATGGTGCAAAACATTTTAGATAAAAAGCTCTACGTATCCAACCAGGAGTGGAAAAAAGCTATGAACGGTATCCTCGATGGAATGCTAGGCACGGCACCTTCTGAATTTTTGTATGGCGGAAAAAAATATACCGCTCAAACTTTTCGAGATGCCATGGGCATTCGTACCGAAGACTACGTAGGTCTTACTTCATTTACCCACCGTCCTTATTATTCACCAATGGTTGTAGAAGTTCCTGACAATTGGTCGCATGCCTCTTATCTCAACGTACCCATGACTGAGATGATTGAAGTGATGGATCATGCCCTTAAAAATGGCTATACCATTTCATGGGATGCGGACGTGAGTGAACCTGGATTTTCATTTTCACAGGGCATCGCGGTTATGCCTGTAGATGAGATTGGAAAGAATCAGTTTTCGCGCACAATTATTAGCGAACTCAAACCTGATGCTGCGCTGCGCCAGGATCTGTATGAGCGTCAAGAAACCACTGACGACCACCTCATGCATATCACAGGTCTAGCGAAAGACCAGCAGGGCAATGAATATTACATCATCAAAAACTCATGGGGAAGTTCGAATCCATACAAGGGTTTTCAATACATCTCCAAATCCTATTTCTACTATAAGACCATCAGCATCTATGTGCACAAGGATGGCATTCCTGTCCTCCTGAAGAAAAAATTCGGGATGTGAAAAAGAGACTTCAAGGCTCATGTGGGTTTAATTCTACGTCATGAAATCACTTTTCAGGAAACAGAAAGAGAACAGTGCACTCGCTGTGAAACGTCCGCTATGGCGTCGAGTATGGCAATTCATGTGGAAATCTACTCTGTGGTTTTTCATTATTACCCTCTCGTGGGTCATTGCGTATAAATGGATCAATCCTCCCACGACCTATCTCCATCTCAAGGAGTCGTGCAATTGTCCGAAGGGCACTGAATTCCGAAAGGAATGGGTGGATGCGGATCAGATTTCGCTGAATATGAAGTTGGCTGTCGTGGCTAGTGAAGACAACAACTTCATGAAGCACGATGGATTTGATTGGGGAGCCATTGAGAAGGCGCGTAAGCACAACGAAAAAAGCAAACGCCAAAGAGGAGCATCTACCATTTCGCAGCAGGTAGCAAAAAATGTGTTTTTGTGGCCGGCACGATCGTGGATTCGGAAAGGCTTCGAAGTCTATTTCACCTTTCTTACAGAACTCTTTTGGTCCAAGGAAAGAATCATGGAGGTCTACCTCAATGTGATTGAAATGGGGCCTTGCAAGTTTGGAGTAGAAGCTGCTGCTCACGATTACTTCCATAAATCAGCCTCCCGACTTACCCGTGATGAGGCAGCTCTCATTGCCGGAGCGCTTCCAAATCCAAAGAAGATGAATCCTGGAAAACCAGGGAACTACCTGGTGAGACGCAAAGGACAAATCACTCGGCTGATGCGAATGATCGGGGATGGCTATTTCGAGCGTTACAACAAAGAGTGGCCGGAAGAAAAACGCGTAAAAGAAGAAGAAGACATCCGCAAGAAAATAGATGAGCTGCCACCTTCAGAAAAATCCTCCAATGAGATTGAAGAAGAGTCGGAAGAAATTCCGGTAGAAGAAGTGATTCCGGAAGATCCGGAAGCGGAGGCAACGCAGGAGGCTCAGGAAGTTCCTACCGAAGAAGTAGTCCCTAATTAAATGCCAATCATCATACCGCCGCGAATTACAGGATTGCCATAAGGAGATAATGGGTCGCCGATGAGATCGTAAAGCAACTGAATTCCGACCCGCAATGCTTTTCCTCCTGTAAAATAACCTCCGCCCACGAGCCAGATCGGCACATTGCGGCGCTGGAAGCCCAACTCTGGAGTAAATGCCTCACGATTCAACATTTCATATTCGGTAGTGAGAAATAATCCATCGGCTACGAAAAAGCGTGACCACACGCTTGCTCCATAGATGGACTGCGATCGCCCTTGCGTGTTGAAGTACATATAATTCACACCGATCCCATTCACCCAACGCTCAGTGGTACGATAACCTACCTGCGGGGCAATTTGAATAAAGGTGATGATGCCGAAACTAGCTCCCAGTCCACCACCAAACGTAAGACGATCCCGAAAGGGCACTTTCGGTTTGGGTTGAGCCGATGCAGGTGCAGAAGAACGATAATCATCTTCAGTACGCTGAGCAGACCCAAGTAGGGTAAGCAGTGTAAACAGCAAAAATATAAACGACTGTTTCATGGCGAATCCAATTATCAAAAAGGGCCCCGCATTCACAGGGCCCCTTAGTTGTTCACTCTTTTCCTTGCAAGAACAGAGTTGGACTATCGAACAAGGACGGTGGTTGCTGCCAAACCTTCCTGACCGTCGGAACAAATGTACACACCTTGTGGAATTTCGATACCATAGAGAAGGACTTTGTGTGAGCCTGCAGAAAGATTTTCAGAAAGCAAGGTGTGAATGATCCGTCCAGACAGATCACTGATGGTCACTTCAGTAAATCCTGACCGCAACAGTTCAATGGAAATTACTGATTGATCGGTCACTGGGTTCGGCATACATCCCACGCCGATGGGTTCAATGTTCGTCTGCTCAGAAACCGAACTCGCCGCAAAGCCTATAAAAGTCAGGGTCTGATTGCCTGTATTAGGAATCGCGAGGGTATCAATTTCTTTCGCATAACAAATGTCAGCCGGTGACGAAAGTCCTGGTGCAGTGATGATCTCCCCAGCGCTAAACACATTATCATAGCGGGTAATGCGCGCTGTCGGCGACCATGAACTGATATAAAAATTACCGTCGTTGTCATCATCAATTCCATCAATGTTGGAGATCGAGGTAGATATTAACTCTGTGACCACATAGTCACTCAGATCAACCTGCTTGATTTTCGCGTTCGATCCCCAACCTGCAAATACCAGACGGTTATCATCGGCGTCGTATACAATACCATTAGGCGTATTGACTGTATTTGCGACAATTGTGGTCACCACGGGATTTGCCATATCTGTCACATCCAATTCGTGAATTCGCTTGCCTCCAAAATCAGTCACCCAGATCCGGTTAACTCCGTCGCTGGCCATGCCATTCAAAAATTGCGCACCGGAAATACTCACATTCATTACTTCCAGCCCCGTGATGAGTTCATAGGCACGCACGGAACTACCCACAATGGTGAACAAATTCCCATTCATGACCTCCATTCCATAATCGGAACGAGGAGCTGTTCCAAAAAAGGCCACTTCCTCTCCATCGCCGTTTGCTTCAATTACTCTGTTTCCATTAGAAACCAGAAAACGACTGTTCACCGCATCGTACTCTACGGACTCAATACTTGAGAACACTTGAGCAGACACAACACACACGCACAAGGATAAGAACGAGGTAAAAAGTGACTTCATCTGATTTTCTATTTTTGGCAAAGATGATCGATCCTGTCGACGACTTGGCATTCAAATGGAGCGAATCTTTCACTCCCAATTTGGTGAGCACTTAAGCCTTGCCCTTTACCAAGGAATAAAGCCGCTCAGTAGCGCTGAATCCGAGCAATCGAAACATACTTCGGTAAACCTTTCCATTGCCGTTGCGCAGAGGGGGTTGAAACGTTTCAGTCAGGTGAACGCTGAATAATCTAAGAGCTTCCTTTCGATCATAGCGGTAAACACTTCTGATGGCGTCGAAAATGGATTCGTTCGCAGTGGCAATGCCTTTGATATCTTTCAGTTCAACGAGGTATTCGCGAATACGCAGCCGAAGATCCAAATAGCGCAGGGCATTTTTGCCTGCATTGGATTTAGAAATAGACCCCGACTCACGCTCAAGTATGTAGGTCTGAACTGTCGAGTCAAACACTACAGTACCGCCCGATTTCAATAGGCGAAACATGAGATCATATTCCTGCGAGCTGCGCAGTGTGACATTCCATCCGCCCGCCTTGCGAACGGACGCAGCAAGAAAAAGGTTGGAAACGGTATTCCCCAGATTTGTATTCAGCAGCAGCGACCAGATTCGATTCTGATCCGAACTACTATACATGCGTTCATGAAATATTTCCCCCGATTCTTTTACCCGGGCAAAACCTCCCACAATGAAATCGGGTAATCCACTTTCTTCGCCAAGCCTAACCTGCGTGCTGATTTTGCCCGGTAATAGCCAATCATCTGAATCGAGAAACTGAATATAGGTGCCATTGGCATGTTCAAGTCCGTGATTGCGTGCAGTCGAAGCGCCCGAATTCCTCTGATCAATCACAGCAAATGGAAATGCGCTTTTGTAGGTGTCGCAAAGCGCCTGTAAGACAGCCAATGTTTCGTCCTGACTTCCATCATTCACACAAATCAATTCGATATCCGCGTAGTCCTGCGCAGCCACAGAAGCCACCGCGCGGTTTACAAAAGCTGCTGCATTATAGCAAGGAATGATAACGGATACCTTCATGACCAACTCGTTTGACGGCAGCAATTTACATGATGTGCAGTAGCTTCGCGGCATGAAAGCGTTTTACTCCGGATCATTCCGATTGGGTATTCTGGGAGGGGGCCAGCTCGGACGCATGTTCATTCAGGAGGCTGTCAACTATGACGTGCGCATAAGCGTACTCGACCCTTCGGCAGACGCTCCCTGCGCAGGCCTTGCACATACTTTCATAAAGGGTGACTTTGCCGACTACGATGCGGTGTATTCGTTTGGTAAAACAGTAGACCTTCTCACGATTGAAATCGAGCATGTCAATATTGAAGCACTTGAAAAACTCAAAGAAGAAGGGCTGATAATATATCCCGATCCTGCTGTGCTTCGGGTGATTCGCGACAAAGGACTTCAAAAGCAATTCTACCATCTCAATCATATTCCAACCGCTCCGTTTCATTTAGTTGAAAACAAAGAGGAAGCCGCTTCATTTGTTGCAGAATTTCCGTTCATGCAGAAGTTGCGGAGAGGTGGATATGATGGAAAGGGCGTTTATCCACTTCGTGTAGCTGACGATCTGAAAGGAGCTTTCGACGCGCCTTCTGTGTTGGAAAAAATGATGTCTTTTGAAAAGGAACTCTCCGTAATTGTAGCAAGAAACGCTAGTGGCGAAATACGTACCTTCCCATTGGTTGAAATGGATTTCAATCCTGAAGCAAACCTTGTAGAACTCCTTTCATCTCCTGCACATACCACTCCTGAAATAGCTCGTGCGGCTGATGAAATGGCGCGATCTATCGCAAACCATCTCGAACTAGTGGGTGTACTTGCGGTTGAATTATTCCTGATGTCGGATGGGTCGCTTCTCGTCAACGAGATTGCTCCACGTCCTCACAACAGTGGACATCAGACGATCGAGGGAAACATTACTTCGCAGTACGAACAGCATCTGCGGGCTATTCTGAATTTACCACTCGGTGATACTTCACTCATTCATCCCTCGGTGATGATCAATCTGCTGGGAGAAAAAGAGCACATCGGTCCTGTGCATTATCTCGGACTAGAGACTGTGCTTCAGTGGCCAGGTGTGTATGTTCACCTTTACGGAAAAACCGAAACACGGCCGTTCCGCAAAATGGGGCATGTAACCATTACTCATCCCGATCTGAATGAAGCGAAAATCATTGCCAGAAAAGTGATGGATACGCTAAGGGTGGTTTCTGTCTAGTAGCAGCTTCGCCAAAACTTTCTCACATTTTTTCCAGTATGAAAAAAACGATGGATGAAATCCTGTCACTTCGGGAAACAACCAATCGCGCTCATCCTGTACGCCTGAAAAATGATCGTTTGTAGGATGTTCTTTAAAATAAATTTCACCCGGATAAGCTGATCCGAATAAGTCATTCCATTCGCCCGAAAAAATGCAAAGGCCATCAATTTCACGAGCAAGAGCACTTACAAAATTGAGTGTGTTTGGGGAAACCGGAAACTGAAGAAAAAAGGAAGGCTCGAGTATTAGCACACGATTCGCCTGCATGCTCGCACGCCACAGAGGATCAAGATTGTGAAACGTATACACGAGTGTAGGAAGTTCGGGATCTAACTCAACTACATCCGATTCTGGCAAGAGCGAATGCAGCTTCGGCATTTCTGCCGTTTTGAGAATTTCAGGCACAGCCTTCTCAGGCAATTCCTTATACGAGAAATCCAAAAAAGTAAGAGCTTGATTTGTGCGCGAATACCGATTGATATTTTCCTGATTCACCCAATATTTCTTTGAGCTAAATGCTCCCGCCACCCATTGCCAACTACAGGCATTGCTCGCCCAGTCAGCATCTAACAAATGATAATACATCCATCGTGCAGGCAAGAGCCAATGCGCACGACCAACATTGCACACGATGCTCGCGAGGTACATTCGATAGTGATTATGGATATATCCGGTTCGACGTAAAGTTTCAATCATTTCATCCACCGACCGAATACCCATTCGGCCGTTCAACACTGCCTCTGGCATCGAGGAATGTTCGACTTCCATCTGGGGATTCTTGAGATCACCCAGCAGATTCCCTTCCGTGTTTTGCCAGACTCTTTGAAAATATTCGCGCCACGCCATCTGCTGAATGTAGGGGGTCAATTCGCGGGCATTGAAACCATTTTCCAATAAACGCTCAAGAATAATTTTTGTAGAAATAACTCCTCTTGAGATATAAGGGGAAAGCGCAGTAACAGCGCCATCTCCGACATTTCGAGTTAGACTATAAGCAATAGGATCAATGGCATCAATCCGACTCAGAATGGACGGTCTATTTACAGGAAACGATTCTGTATACCTCGCTTGTGCAATCGTGCCGCTCATCGCACCACACCCATCCCGCCGTCTACGTGAATCACCTGACCAGTCATCCAGCCCGACTCATTGCTCAGCAAGAACTTTGCTGCGGATGCACTATCCGCTGCGGTGCCCACACGTTTCATCGGATGGCGCTGCGCACTGGATGCTCTTCTCTCTTCGTTGCCGAGTAACGGCGCAGCCAACGGCGTATCCGTAAGTGACGGAGCCACCACATTCACCCGCACCGTTGGAGCCAATTCAGCCGCAAGTGTGCGACCCAAACCTTCAATTGCCCCTTTCGACGCAGAAACTATTGCGTGGAAACCAAAGCCTGATTGAACAGCCACGGTGGAAAACAGGACCACTGAACCTGCCCCGGATTTCTTTAGGGCTGGCAACGCGGCCTGAATGGTTTTCACGGCGCCAATCAACTGCAATTCATAATCTACTCTAAAATCATCTGGTTTGGTCCGTGCAAAGGGCTTTAAATTAATGGCCCCGGGGCAATAAGCCAGACCGTTGATCGCCTCTGGAATAAAAGAAAAGTCGGGATTTTCATCAAGGACATTCAACCGATGCATCGGGACACCCAATGTTCCTGATTCTTCATTGGCCGAGAAATAAGTTCCGATCACCTCGTGTCCCGCGCCGACCAATTGGGCAGCCAATTCTTTTCCAATGCCCGAGGAGGCTCCAATGACGATAAATATTCCCATAACACCTTTAAACACACGCATGGCACGAAATGTTTCCCCTCCTTTCCCTACCCAATTTTTCAACATCCAACGCGCCTCCTCACCCCGCTGACTTAGTTTCGCCCTGCGATGAAACAATACCACGACCTTCTTCAGCATCTGCTGGATCATGGAGCAACGAAAAGCGACCGCACCGGAACGGGCACACTAAGCGTTTTTGGTTATCAGATGCGCTTTGATCTGGCGAAAGGATTCCCGGTGCTCACGACCAAAAAGCTACACACGCGCTCAATCATTCATGAACTTCTGTGGTTCTTGAAAGGCGAGACCAACACTGCCTACCTGAAGGAAAACGGGGTCAGTATTTGGGACGAATGGGCTGATGAGCAAGGAAATCTTGGCCCTGTTTATGGCTATCAGTGGCGCTCTTGGCCCAATCCGGATGGCACTCACACCGATCAGATTGCTAAGTTGATTGATGGCTTGAAACGAAATCCGGATTCTCGTAGACACATCGTTTCGGCCTGGAACCCTTCTTTCATTGACCAAATGGCGCTCCCTCCCTGTCATTGTTTATTTCAGTTTTATGTGGCAGATGGCAAACTAAGTTGTCAATTGTATCAGCGCAGTTGCGATACATTTTTGGGAGTACCCTTCAATATCGCTTCCTACGCGCTTCTTACGCTAATGGTAGCTCAGGTGGTCGGTTTGGAGCCCGGGGAATTCGTTTGGACCGGCGGAGATGTGCACCTTTATTCCAATCATGTCGATCAGGCGAAATTGCAGCTAAGTCGCGATTTCAGGGAGCTCCCCCAGCTCAAGATCAATCCGGAAGTAACTGATCTTTTCGCATATCGCTTTGAAGATTTTGAGTTGCTCAACTATGATCCACATCCTCACATCAAAGCGCCAGTTGCCATTTAAAAACGAATGTTCCGCCTTCGGAACACGAAATATGATGCAATGAAAATAAGTTTGATCGCCGCCATCGGTCGCAACCATGAGATCGGCAAAGACAATGATCTGCTTTGGCATTTGCCCGCTGACATGGCTTTTTTTAAAAATACCACGCTGCATCACTTTGTGATCATGGGGAGGCTTAGCTACGAAAGCATTCCTGCGCGCTATCGACCGTTCGCAGATCGTTCCAATGTCGTTATTTCCCGAAACAAAGCATACGAAGCACCAGGCTGTTTTCTTGCAGATAATCTTCATCACGCACTTCAGATTGCGCGAGAAAACCAAGAGACCGAGGCTTTCATCATCGGCGGAGCGCAAATCTATACTTTGGCGCTTAATCAGGAAGTTATAGATACCATGTATATTACTCGTGTAGACGCTTCGTTCCCTGATGCACAGGCCTTTTTCCCAACTTTTGAAATGAGTGAGTGGAAGCGCACCGAACTCTTTCATCATGACGCAGATGCGAAACATGCCCACACATTTACAGCCTATCGGTACGACCGAGAATGATTCCAAGACACGCTAAAGATTATTTACCTATAGCGCGACCAACTGGTTTTCGTGAACAAGTATGACTTGCGTCAGTTTGATTACTGATGAATGCTTTTTGCACTTTACTAATCTTCTCGACGCCTGATAATCAAAGGATTTCCTTTCCCATTCGGGATCAAAACATACTCATCCAGCGTGTGGTGACAATTGCGTGACAGAACCCCCTGTCATCGCAGAGTAATTTGCACACGAAATACAGCACTGAGTGAACGATATACGTGTCATAGCCCTAACCCACCGTGAGTTTCCCCTGGAAACAATTGGTGCATTCTACATGCAGCCTGAGGTTCGGGAAGAAATGCTTCACAACTTGAAGGCACAATTCGGCTTGACCGAGTTGATGTATCTCGCCACCTGCAATCGGGTGGAGTTCATTTTCAGTCTGAATCACTTTGTATGTCCTGGTGTTACAGCCGGAATTTTGAATGCGCTGAAGCCTGCGATGGATGAAGAGGAAGTGCGACAGATTGCCCATCGTGCTGAGCGGTACAATGGTGTCGAAGCGGTTCACCACTTACTTCGAGTGGCTTCTAGTCTTGAATCAGTAGTTATTGGCGAGCGCGAAATTATCACTCAGTTGCGCAAATCCTATGAGGATAGTTTGGCTGCCGGGCTTACTGGCGACAATCTGCGTATCGTGATAAAGCAGTGTGTGAAGACGGCCAAAGAAATTTTCACCTTCACTGATCTGAGCAAGAAGCCCGTCTCTGTGGTGTCACTCGCTTGGAAGCAATTCCGCGATTTTGGTATTCAACCGGAATCACGTGTAGTGCTAATTGGCGCTGGACAGATCGTACGCAACTTCTGCAAATTTCTTAATGAGAATGGCTACCACAACCTCGTGATTGCCAATCGCACCCAAGCAAACGCTATGAAACTTATTTCCGAGCAAGGAGGCGCAGCACTCTCACTCGATGAGTTGAATCAATACACAGGAGGTTTTGACGCGCTTGTTTCGTGTACGGCCTCCAAAGAAATTATTGTCGATTCCGCGCTCTACAAGCAACTACTTGCAGGTGATTCATCCAAAAAGCTTGTGATCGATCTCGCGCTTCCCGCAGATATTTCTCCTGAAATCGCCTCAGAATTTCCAGTATCGTACATCGGTATGGACACTATTCAACGTCTGGCTTCTGAGAATATCTCTTTCCGCGAGCAGGCGCTTCACGAGTGTGAGCCGATCATTGAAAACGGCGTAAAGGAATTCGAGCGACTTTTTGCAGAGCGAGAAGTAGAGCGTGCTATGCGCTCCATTCCAGATGCGATCAAGGAAATCAAATCCACCGCAATGGGTAGTGTATTCGCCAAAGATCTCGAACGTTTGGACGCAGAATCGCGTGAGGTTCTGGATAAAATACTGTCCTATATGGAGAAAAAGTATATCTCTGTCCCGATGAAGATGGCAAGAGAAGTACTTTTGGACGCAGTATCGAGGAACTGAAATCATTGAACAAGTCGATTCGAATCGGAACAAGGGGGAGCGACCTCGCCTTGTGGCAAGCTCATTTTGTGCAAACACAATTGGAGCATCTGGGTCAATCGTGTGAAATTCAAATCATCACCACCAAAGGCGATAAAGAGCAAGAACTCAGCTTTGATAAGATCGAAGGCAAGGGTTTTTTCACCAAGGAAATTGAAGCCGCTCTGCTAAATAAAGAAATAGATCTGGCTGTTCATTCTCACAAAGACCTCGAAACAACTTCTCCGGAAAGTTTGGTCATTGCAGCCGTCAGCGCACGAGCAAACCCCGCTGATTTGTTGATCATTCACCCCGAATCGGTGGATCTCAATCAGCCCTTTCGGCTGATGAAAGGAGCGGTGGTGGGCACTTCATCCGCGCGTCGCAAGTCGCAGATGAAACATATGCGAGCAGATGTCACACTCAAAGACATTCGCGGAAATGTGCCAACCCGCATTCAGAAGCTGCGCGACAAGCAATTCGACGGGATATTGATGGCAGCGGCGGGAATTGAGCGCCTTGCATTGGATTTATCTGATTTGCATGTAGTGCATCTCGATCCTACCCAGTTTATTCCTTCTCCGGCTCAGGGGGTACTTGCACTGCAATGCCGAGCTGAAGATTTTCTACTCCGTGAAGTGCTGATTCAACTGCACCACCCTGAAGTAGCTGATGTGATTCGCATCGAAAGAGAAGTGCTCCGCGGCATGAACGGCGGGTGCCACCTGCCTCTCGGCGTTTATACTGAATTCTCCGAAGGAGAATATGAAGTTCACGTGGCCATCGCTTCCGAATGGGATGCGCCACTTCGTAAAATTACATTTATAGGTGACGATGCCCAGGGTTTGATTGACCTCATCGTTGAAGAAATCAAACCACAATGAGCCACTCCATTTTTATCTCTCGCGAATTGAGTCCGACGGACCACTTGCACAAACTTCTCACTTCTGAAGGATTTGAAATCAACGCACTGCCGATGATTTCCACTAAAGGCATTGCCTTTGAACCCAACGAATTCCGCTCCGGCTGGCTATTTTTCTCCTCCAAGCAAGGCGTGAAGCATTTCTTTGAAGCAAAACCTGTGCTCGGCAAAGTATTGCTCGGAGCAATTGGTGAAGGTACCGCACGTAGCCTCCGAAAGCATGGAGAAGCATCGTTCATTGGGAAGTCTACAGACACTGAAGAAGTAGCCAAAGAATTCAAGAAAGAAGTTGGCCGAAAAAAAGTATGTTTTCCCATCTCTGACCAATCCATGCGCACCGTTCAGCAGGCTCTTCCAGAGGCGCAGGTAACCGATCTTATCTGTTATCAGACGGTGGAGCTCCCCAAGCCAATTGGAAATCCAGATGTGCTGGTGTTCTCTAGCCCGTCGAACGTGCAGGCATTTTTCAAGAGCAATAATGTAGTGCCTTCCCAGGCAGTGGTTTCCTTTGGAAAATCAACTGCCACTGCCCTCGCCGAACATGGTGTAGAAGATGTGGTGATCAGCAAAGGCACTTCTGATCAGGCTTTGCTCAAAGCAATAAAAGAAGCGATTGGGAGTTTATCCCCGCTTTGAGCCTGTAATCGGCTTGACCATTAACTTCGCCCTTGATGATGCGTTTCGCCACTCTCCTCTTTACGATCGCAGGTATTTTGTGCGCCCTCATCGCGAAGGCCCAGTCAACCAACTCTACACCAGCAGCGAGCGATGTCACGCCGAAATACGTGAATGAATTCTTGCACATCGGCGTAGGGGCCCGCGCTCTTGGAATGAGTCTTTCGCAAGTAGCAAGCGTGCGCGACGTGACCTCCGGCTATTGGAATCCAGCGGGGCTTGTCGGCATTCAATCCGACCTCGAAGTAGCCGCTATGCACTCTGAATATTTCGCAGGTATTGCGAAATACGATTACGCGGCAATAGGCAAAGCGATAGACAGCGTGAGTGCTGCATCTATTTCATTCATTCGTTTTGGGGTAGATGACATCCCGAATACCATTGATCTGTTTGACCCTTCGGGAAACATCAATTACGACCGCATCACCACGTTCAGTGCCGCCGACTACGCCTTTATCTTCTCATACGCCCGCAAGGGGTTGCCTTGGAAGCCCTCCTCGGCGTCGGCAGTGTCCCAAACAAAGGGTTTGCAAGGATTTCGCTGGGGCGCCAATGCCAAAGTAATTTACCGTCAGGTGGGTGACTTCGCCAGTGCTTGGGGCTTCGGACTCGATGCCGGCGCTCAGTTTGGATACAAAAAATGGCTCTTCGGATTCACTGCCCGCGACATCACTTCTACCTTCAACGCATGGACATTCACGCTTGATGAGCGGACGCAGCAGGTATTCCAACAAACCGGTAACGAGATTCCTCAAAACGGTCTTGAGATAGCTTTGCCTCGTCTAATCGGCGGTGTGGCCCGTCAGTTTGATATCAAAAAAATAAGTGTCCTCGCAGAGGCCAACGCCACTGCGACAACCGACGGACAGCGCAACACACTCATTTCATCGAAAGCATTTAATATCGATCCTTCGATTGGTGTTGAAGTAGGTTACAGCAATGTGATTTTCCTTCGAATGGGAGCAGGCAATGCGCAACGAATAAAGGATTTTGATGGCTCGGATCAGATGACCTTTCAGCCCAACATTGGAGTTGGACTCCGCATCAAACAACTTCAATTAGATTATGCACTATCTGATATCGGAAATGTCTCGGACGTGCTTTATAGCAATGTATTCTCACTTAAATTCCATATCTACAAGTCAGACTCGAAGTCTCGGCTATAGTTTTTTCCTTTCCTTCTTTCAGTGATTCGTGTGCGCAGGATTTATCTTCTGCTTCGCCAAGCGCAGCAGAAAATAAGCACTTAAAGAGAAAATCATCACGGCGAAGAGCAAGTGCAGCGGCTGCATAAACGCCGGCATGCTGAAATAAGCAAGTACAATTCCGGCGAACACTTCCAATCCTACTATTGCCGCGAGTGCGCGGCCCCATGACACCAATTCGTGGTGGCGCAATTTCCACCATACGAATCCGGACAGCACAACCACTAGGATAGAAAAGCTGCGGTGCACGTAGAACACGATGCCCATCATCCCGATCCATTGCGAACGATCGGAATTGGCTCCAGCAATCACATCTGTTTCTTCGCGCACCTGAATGCCTAGCATCATCTGAACAATCGAAAGCAAGAGTGAAAGAATAAGCAACGTGCACACCCCACGGGGAAGAGTGGATTCCCCTTTGCGCTCCGCGATGCGCACAAGCACACCCATGATGCAGAGAATGATGGCCAGAGAGCCGATCATGTGAAGCGACACACTTGAAGTGGCGAGGTTTCCGTCCACTACCAACTTTCCAAGCCAAGCTTCAAATCCTATGAATACCATGGAGCCGAGTGCGAGCATCAAGGTCAAACGGTCACCCGTTTTTCGCATGCGCTGAAACGCAAACACACACATCAATAGCACAGGAATAGCGAAGACTGCGGTGGCCAGACGATTCACGTATTCTATCCACGTTTGCACCGGATTGAAAATGGCGTAATCATGTTTGGGATACTTGTGCCAATTAGTACGTTGAAATTTTTCCCCAGACAAGAACCCTTCGTTCGCCACCCACAAGGTATCACTTTGAACCACCATCTGTCCTTTTTCATAAGTATGTGCAGCATGAAAAAGGAGAGGTTCAATATCAGTTGGCGGCACGAGGTAGCCAAAGCATTTGGGCCAGTCGGGACAGCCCATGCCACTTCCTGTAGTGCGCACCACACTACCTGCGACGATAACTGCAAAGAAGAGTATGAGAGAAATTCGCGCTGCCTTGCGCAGTCTTGAAGTGTGTTTCATCTGGGCGAAGTTAAACTCCGCTTGAGTACACTATTTTCAAATCCGGCTACCATCAGTCTACCAGATGGCGCAAACTTGAAAAAAGATTCAGAATTTGAAAAAACCGATTGAATTCTACCTGATAGGACTCTTCCATATCAGACGAGGCCCCTGATCCCAAGGCGAGCGGCTTAACCGTCTGCACTTCCATTGCAACTACGTGGTATTTATCCCCATCAGCAATTTCGTTGACTGCGGCAATCAATTTTTCTTCAGAAAGGGAAGCAGGATCAAATTCCACAGAAACCACATTCAGCGGACGCTCATCGGAGTAGTCGAGATCGGTTGACTTCACCCCTTTCAAAGCCTGCAACTCCTGCTGGATCTTTCCACCACATCCGTGCGAACACGTCATGCCGTCAATAGAAAGAAGAGCTACTGTCTTGGCTTGCTCACCTGCAATTTCTGTGTGAGAAATGGTAACCGCTGAAGCTACTTGCTCAGGTGCTCCAGGGCCACACGACCAGATCTGAAAAACCAGCACAAGGCTCGAAAAATAGATCAATGATTTCATATGATTGGGTATAAGACACCGCAAGGTAATTCACCGGATTGGGAACGGTGAGTTGAGTTCGTTAAATTTTATCAATTTGAATCCTTCTAAACTCCACCTTTGTCGCCGATGAACGCACCTGCCGGCAAGCGCCCACTCTATTTTTTCATCTTACTGGGACTGGCGCTCATCTGGGGAAGTTCTTTCATTCTCATGAGCAGAGCGATGAAAGCTCCCGACGAGACAGCAGTGCTCTCTCCGGTTCACGTGGCCGCTCTTCGTATGTTTTTCGCCGGCATGGTCTTACTTCCTTTTGTGCGGACTGCGCTTCGGTCAGTGCAGCCTGCCGACTGGAAGTGGGTAGCAGTGGTCGGCATTTGCGGCAGCGGCGGGCCTGCATTCATGTTCACCTATGCCTTGCAGCACATTGAAAGCAGCGTAGGCGGCATGCTTAATGCACTCACGCCTCTTTTTACCCTTCTAATAGGAGTTGTGATCTTCAAGCTAAAAGTGGCGCCGCGCCATGTGGCAGGTGTTCTTCTAGGTCTGGTGGGCGCTATCAGTTTACTCAGTCTGGTGGGCAACCAATCCGTGGATCGATTGGGCTGGGCGTTATTAGTGGTCCTCGCCACCTTATGTTACGGTATCAGCGTGAATGTGATCCAATTCAAGTTGCGTCATATTCCTGCCCTTCACCTCGCTTCGCTTTCCTTAGTCATGGTAGCAATTCCCTGCGGGGTGATCACTGGAATGTCCGAGGCGCCGCACATTGTCACGACACACTGGCACGGCTGGGCCTCACTCGGTTACGTCTTCCTGCTAGGAGCAATTGGCAGTGCGCTGGCCAACATCATTTTCTTCTGGCTGACCAACACCACTTCGGCCCTTTTTGCAGCTTCGGTAACCTACCTGATTCCGCTGGTAGCTGTGGGCTGGGGCGTGGCAGACAATGAACCCCTAACCCCTTGGCACTTGGTGTGCGGATTGGTGATTCTGGCTGGTGTGTGGATGGTTCGGATGCGAAAATGAGGGTAATCTCTTGGGATAAGTCGAAAAAGGGCTATATTTGCCCCCCCTTAAAAAGCAAATAACCCAAATCTCATACATCATGTACGCAATTGTAGAGATAGCAGGGCATCAGTACAAAGTACAGAAAGATCAACAGATCTTCGTCAATCGTCTGCAGGACGCTGAAGGCACGCAAGTGAGCTTCGATCGCGTGCTCCTCGTAGAAGATGGTGATAAGGTTTCTGTTGGCGCCCCGGCTATAGAAGGTATGAAGGTGACCGCCAGTGTGGTGCAACACCTCAAAGGAGATAAAGTGATTATCTTCAAAAAGAAACGCAGAAAAGGATACCAGAAGAAAAATGGTTTCCGCGCTTATCTGACAGAACTAAAAATTGAGAAAATCGGCTGAGTGTAATCACTCATCCTAATTCTAAGTACCATGGCACACAAGAAAGGTGAAGGTAAAGTAAAGAACGGCCGGGAATCGGAAAGCAAGCGCCTTGGCGTGAAACTCTTCGGAGGCCAGGTTTGTATCGCCGGAAACATTATTGTACGTCAGCGCGGCACGCACCATAATGCGGGTGTGAACGTAGGCGTAGGAAAAGACCACACTCTTTTCGCTTTGGCGAACGGTGTTGTAGAGTTCCGCAAGAAGAAGAACAACAAGTCGTACGTTTCGGTAGTAGCTCCAAAGGCTTAACCGGAGTTCAGACTCATCACATTAAAAACTCCTGGTCATGCCTCTGCGCGGGATCAGGAGTTTTTTATTGCCCGCTAAACTGAATCTCATTCACTAGATCGATTTTTCCAATGCTTTCTGTCCCATTTATCCGCGAACACAAAGACCTCGTATTGGCCGGACTGGCCAAGCGCAACAAGGATTTTGCTCCTGTCATTGAAGACATTCTCTCTACCGACGATCTGCGTCGAAAGACACAGAATGACCTCGATAATAACCTCGCAGAAGCCAACCGTATTTCCAAAGAAATCGGAGAACTGATGAAGTCGGGCAAGCGCGACGAAGCAGAGGGGCGCAAAGCACAAACCACTGTGCTCAAAGAGCAATCAAAGATTCTTGAAAGCGCTCTCAACGAAGCCGAAGAGAAATTAAAGCAATTGCTCTACGGATTACCCAATGTGCCTCACGTGAGTGTGCCCCATGGAAAAGTGGCTGACGACAATGTGGAAGTATTTATCTGGGGAGAAAAGCCTGCATTGCATGCCGATAAAAAACCGCACTGGGATCTTATTCAGGACTATGATCTGATCGACTTCGAACTCGGCACCAAAATAACAGGAGCCGGGTTCCCAGTTTATAAAGGAAAAGGCGCGCGCATACAACGCGCTATGATCAACTACTTTCTGGATCAGGCGCAGCAGGCCGGATACCGCGAGTTCATGCCACCGCTGATGGTAAATGAGGCCAGCGGTATTGGCACTGGACAGCTTCCCGATAAGGAAGGGCAGATGTACCACTGCACTGCCGATGATCTATACCTCATCCCTACTGCGGAGGTACCTCTTACCAATTTGTACCGCGATGTAATTCTCAAAGAAGACGAGCTCCCGGTGAAGATGACCGGATATACGCCGTGCTTCCGTAGGGAGGCAGGTAGCTGGGGAGCGCACGTGCGCGGACTAAACCGTCTGCATCAATTTGATAAGGTGGAAATTGTACAGATCGTGCATCCGTCCACTTCCTACGCCGTGCTCGAGGACATGGTGAATCATGTGAAAGGACTGTTGCAGCAACTCGGATTGCACTTCCGCATTATCCGTTTGTGCGGCGGCGACATGGGCTTCACGTCGGCGCTCACCTACGACTTTGAAGTATATAGTGCCGCGCAAGAACGTTGGCTGGAAGTAAGTTCTACCTCCAACTTCGAGACCTTCCAATCCAACCGACTGAAGTGCCGATTCAAAGGGGCCGATGGCAAAACTCAACTCGTACACACACTCAACGGAAGCGCGTTGGCATTGCCGCGCATTCTGGCTGCGATTTTGGAAAACAACCAGACGGCAGACGGCATTCGCATTCCGGAAGTCCTTGTCCCGTATTGTGGTTTTGATTATATCGGAAAATAGCTTCGTGGCCAAATCATTCACTTCACCACTGTGAATCGTTTTGGACTTTTTCACACCTGATCTTGCGGGCCGGACGTACCTTAGCACGTATGGTTAAGACGTTTCGAACTAGCTGGAATATTCTAATGCTTCTCGGAGGCATTGTCATCTTCACTCCTTCATGCACGCCGCCGGATTTTTCAGGTCCGACATCCACCGTTGATTCACTCAAAACCGAATTGGATTCTTCGTATGCACGGTTCTCTGCGGTCAACACTGATAGTCTCCAACACATACAAGATTCAATCGAAAAACACCTGGATTACATTCAGAAAAACTACGTAGGCCCTATGCTTCGTGGCATGGGCAAAGACCTTGGTGATTATCGCATGGTGAAAAAAATGGTGCCCTCTGCAGCGAGTCGCGCGGAGGAAGTTGAGCTAGGCATCGAATTGGCAAGGAACCAACTCAGTGGGCTTCGCACTGCGCTTGCCGATGGCTCAACGCACGATGCTCTGGGCAATAAACTCACACCGGAATACGTAACTACTTTGGTGCGCGAAGAAACAATTGCCGCAAGTGCGCTGATCAAAGAAATGAACCTCATCACCGAGCGAAGTGTACCGATGATTACCCATTTCAATACACTCTATCCGAAGGTGCGGTTTTGGATAGATAGTATTCCTTTGAAAACCGGCGACAACCTGATGTATTGATCAATTCACCCATGAGCACCCGAATATTCACCCTTCTCCCTTGGCTTCCCGCCGCATTGCTCACTGCGGTGTTGATGATCCTTTCTCCATCCGATGCTTCCGCGCAGGATGATATAGAGCTCGCAGAATATTATTACAATCAGGGACAATTCGAACAAGCCCGGTTGTATTACGATAAAATATATAAGACCAATAAGACGAACCGCGTGTACACCAATTACCTAAGCACGCTCATCGCTCTGGACGATTTTGAAGAGGCGGAGAAATTGGTCAAGAAAAAACTAAAAGCAGAGAGTGAAGACGGAATTCCGTTCGTGCAACTGGGTGAATTGTACAAACGATTCAACCGGACAGAGGAAGCCACTGCAGAGTTCAATAAAGCAGTAAGCAAATTCACTGTCACGCGAAGCAACGTAGTGCGCCTTGCCAATGAATTTACGCGCATCAATGAATATCAATATGCGCTGCGAGTATATGAGCGTGGCAAACAAAATTCGCCCGACGGATATACTTACACTTTTGAGATCGCCAACATGCAAGGCAATTTGGGCGACTATGAATCCATGACGGAATCATTTCTCGATCTCATTCAAGAAGAGCCCAATTATCTGCAAACCGTTCAGAACTCATTGAACCGTGTATTGAATGTACAGGAGAATCCGGAGAACATGGAAATGCTCAAAGGCAAGTTGCTCCGTCGCACGCAGAAGTATCCAGAGATGACCATTTATCCGGAAATGCTCACGTGGTTATTTCTACAGAAAAAAGATTTCCCCTCTGCATTCGTGCAGGCTTCTGCACTCGATAAACGATTGGGTGAAAGCGGCGGTCGCATTATCAATCTGGCTCAACTGGCCAATACCAATAAGGATTACGCCACTGCCAAAAAAGCGTATCAATACATCATCGACAAAGGTCCGATGCATCCCTATTACGTCACCGCCCGCATGGAAAAGATGCAGGTAATGGGCACCGAACTCGCAGATCGTCCAGGCATCGATCGAGTGCAATACGGACAACTCGAACAGGAGTACCTTCAAACACTGAGTGAAGTCGGACGCAACCTGGAATCAGCCATGATGCTAAAAGAACTCGGGCACATTCAGGCATTCTATCTAGACAAAACAGATGACGCCATTGCAAATCTTCGCGAAGCCAAAGACATTTCGGGGCTTTACAATAAGTCGCTCGCAGTCATCAAACTTGAACTCGCCGACATTCTATTATTCAAAGGAGAAATCTGGGATGCGAGTTTGCTTTACTCTCAAGTGGAACTCGACTTTAAAGAAGATCCTCTAGGACACGAAGCGAAGTTTCGCAATGCCCGCATTTCATATTATACCGGCGATTTTGAATGGGCACAAGGACAACTCGATGTGCTAAAAGCATCTACCACTAAACTAATTTCGAATGACGCGATTGAGCTCTCTCTGTTAATCACCGACAATTTCAACATGGACACCACGACGATAGCCATGGAAATGTTTGCACGCGCCGACCTGCTCGCCTATCGCAATCAAACCAGCGCTGCTTTTGTGACCCTTGATTCCATTCTCACCGAGTTTCCGTTGCACAGCTTGACAGATGAAATTTTCATGTTAAAAGCGAAAATTCATACACGCTTTGGTGAGTTCGCACAAGCAAAAGAACTGTATCAACGTGTCCTCGAATTTCACTTCAAAGACATCACTGCAGATGATGCACTGTATCGACTTGCAGAAATTGCAGATAAGATTGACAATGATTCAGTGAAAGCAATGGAACTTTACGAGCGGCTGCTTACCGAGTATCCCGGCAGTTTGTACGTGGTTGATGCGCGCAAGCGTTTCCGAGAATTGCGCGGAGATGTGCTGAACTGATTATCTTAGTCAGTGTCAAAGTCGGTCATTTAATCCACTAGTAAAAAGTAAGCTAGGCTATTTCACCTTCACCGACCCAAACTCCGATTTCACACTCACTTTTCCTGTGCCGCCTGAACCCACGCGGCCTTTGATCTCTTTGCTCGTGTAATCGTTCTTCGTTTCCTTGCCTTGAACGTAGGAGGGTAAATCAATTTCACCAAAGGAAGAGGTGATTTGAAAAAGAAAATCGCCACCGTGACTAAGGTCAACTGACACTTCTCCAAATTCAGCCTGAATGTCAACCTCTCCCGACTTCACATTGATCGGACCAACACTGAGGTTTCCAAATTCTGAATGGAGTTTGCCGGGGCCGCGCACATCTTTCACTTCCGCATTACCATATTCAATCTTCATGGTGCCGCCTCCAAACGTCTTGATTTCTGCATTGCCAAATTGAACCTGTACATCATTCATAGGAGAGAGCAATTCACTTGCGGTGAGATTTCCGTACTCCGTTTTTACCCGAAAAGAGCCATTCAATTTCGTGATGGATAAATTGCCAAACTCCACCTTACCCCTTACAGATCCTGTGGCCGGCATCTGGATAGCGACTTCCACTTGAAAGCTCTCTGAATTTCCACAGTTCACCTTTTCGATGTCTGTTGTTACGATCACGAGATCCATCGATTCTTCGACCGACGCGGTTATGCGGTCCAAAATCTCCTGATTGCGCTTTGCTGTTTTGCCATTCGCGGTGATGGTCACTACCACTTCCATTTCATTCTTCGACCATGTGGTAATGGACACCGAAGAAAAATTGACATCGAGTTCGAGCGCTACACCAGGATTTACCACAAACGATTTGCGAATATCCTTGGGAGACGCAGCATGCGCCTGAAGCGTGATGCTGCAGAGGGCGCAGAGGATTCCAATGTTAAAGATCAATGCCTTCATTTTGTTTCTTTTTCACGTTATTAGAAATTTCCACATAGCTCTGCATCAGTTCCATGATCTGCAGCCGGTAGCGGTAGTTAGACACCATGGCATCCACTACAGGTTGATTCGACGGACTTTGCGCTAATGCTGCCTCGAGTCCTTCATATTCGAGTTCTAAAGCCTCGAGCTGAGTGCGAAGCCGCACACTCATTTCATCCTCGTTGCTGAGCACGGGTGTCTTCTCCTTGAGACGTTGCTCGTAGAACGACTCTACGCGGGCCATTTCGTACGACAGGTCAGAAAGTCGCATGCGCGAAAACTCTTCGTTCGTCTTTTTGATTTCAGACACCACCAATGTAATGATTAGAGCAGCGACCGAAGCGGCGGCCACGCTGAGATAGGCCCACAGTGGGATGGTTCGCCCCTTCTTCTCCGACCGTTGTCGGGCCAGTCGCTGGACAAACCGCTGCTCATGTCCCGGATGAGGCGACTCATCAGGCACATTGGCCAAGGCATTGCGGAGCATTTCTTCAGGTGTTTGCATAGGTAGTCAGAACCTGTTGCTTAAGTTTATGTAGTGCCCGTGAGTACTGTGATCGTGCGCTGGAGGCTTTGATGCCCAGCGCTTCGCCAATTTCTTCGTGGGACAAATTATCCATCACATACAGTTGAATCACGATCCGATATCCGTCGGGTAAGCGTTCCAATTCCTTTTCCAATAGGGCAGGATCGAGTTGATCCCATCCGTTTCCAACCTCTTCCTTTAACTCATCCATTCCCGGTTGCAGGCTTATCTCCGGACGCAGTTGACGCAGTCGATTCAAGGCATTGCGCACTGCAATTTGCTTTTGCCAGGCTGGATAGCTTGAAGGGTCGCGGAGGTCTTTCAACCGCATAAAACCCTTCACATACGATTCCTGCATAATATCTTCTGCCTCCTCCCTATTTCGCAAAATGCGCAGAACGGCAGGAAAAATAAATTTCCACGACAGCCTGTAAGCCTCCATTTGGGCCTTTGGCTCACCGCTCCTACAGCGTCGGATAATGTCATTCCACTCAGTCACGTGCTTTGGCAGGGTTCAGTACTATGACACGGGAAGATAAGAAACGCTGCATGGGAAAAGAAAAAAGAAAGAGAGTGGAGAGGGAGAGCGGTGAATTGCATGTGCGTGGGTGCTATCGCAATTTTTATTCCTGAGTAAACATGCTGCGAAAATTGAGGAGTTAAAGCGGGAGAATAGCGGCTTCATTGGTCTTCATGGAGCGAATCGTTCAAACGAATTGCCATTCCATTTGTAGACTCCATTCTCGTGCGTGCCTAGCCATAGTCTGCCTTGTCTATCATTCTACATGGAGAAAAGGGTGATATCCATCGAGTCACTTTTTACAGAATAATGCGTGATCTTCTTCCCATCATATTTGGATATACCTTGATTGTAAGTGGTCAACCATAAATCGGACACGGAGGAGAAGGAGGTTACACAGAGGAGAAAGAAAACAGAACGGACGCAGAGTACGCAGAGAATCGCAAAGTGCGCAGAGAGATTACTTCATGAACTTTGATTTAACCTCCAAACTCGTCTTCTCTGTGTTAAATTTATTCAACGAAAGTTTCGCCGGCGCTGATCTTTCAAAGCCACAGGCCAATGTTGTGTACCTCCTGTTCGATGATCAAATGATTCTCAAAGACCCCCGAAGCTCAATGATAAAAATAGTCCACCCAATCAGTTTGGCAGCATGAGCCGCAACGGAAAAATACCGAAGCGCAATGGGCTCTTCTATGTCTATGTCATGAACCGCGGTCAAGCCCAAGTGCATGTCGCCTGCCTAGCTAGAAGCCTGCCCATTTATTCCATTTCACTAAAATTCCTACCTTCGACCATGACGGGCTCCAAGATCTCTTGCACTTATTCATAGTATAACCCCGAACATTGAAACTCCCCTTTTTGCTCCTAGTGCTTCTCTCTGCGGGATTTGCACACTCCCAAATTCCGACGGATAGTCTGAAGGGCCATTATCGTTTCAACGAATCCCTTCTTGACTTTTCGGGAAATGAGCATCCTATCATCAGCGCATCCGGCCAATACACCACCGATCGATTTGGCACTGCAAATAACGCCTACCTGCTTAACGGCCTCAGCGATTCACTCGTTCTCCCGATACCAGAATTCGCTCCCATTGAAGGCGACTTTGCAATAAGCTTCTGGTACAAAACAAATTCTTCGGAGATCATGAATTTATTTTCATCCAAGGAATTTCCTAGCGACACCACAACCAATTTCGAAGTGCAATTAAACAGCCACAGCCGCTATTACCAAGAAAACAACCCACAAATTTGGTATCAAACCTATGTGTACTGGAATGGAAGCGGATCATTCCCCAATGGGGCAGGAGAAGGCAATCCGGGGAATTTCGCCAAAGGGGAATGGAGTCATTTTGTGGTCACGCGCCAAAGCGATACACTGAAAATATTTCGAAATCATCAGCACTACATCTTCAGTACAGATTTCTACTATGGTGGAACATTGGGCGATGCTGTATCTCTTATTTTTAGTGCTTCGCCCCAACGATTTAAAGGAGCAATAGATGATTTACGACTCTATAATCGCGCACTCGACCAATCTGAAATAGATCGCCTTTTCTTTGAAGACAATCCCATTGTATTCGTTCAACCTAACGCGAACGACGCTTACGTGCAAGGCTCTGAATTGCTCGTCTATTGGGAATATGACGCCACTCAACTCAGTGATTCCATATTGGTCGAATACCGAATAAACAGCGGGGACTGGACGGCGGCCGTTCACTCGAATCACGCCTATGAGTACTATACCTATATCAGCATGACGTATCCTCCGGGTACGGTGGTAGCAGTGCGTGTCTCTGATTTCTCCAACCCCGAGCAGTTCGCAACTACAGGTCCATTTAGCGTGAGTGAATATGACTGGGTTGAAGTGACCGACAATCTCCCCTTCCCCGCTAAGGATGGCGCCGGACTATTAAATTTTGACGGTAAGATGTGGCTCTTGGGTGGTTGGGATCCACCCAACAATCCACCAAACCACACCCATAGCGAAGTGTGGAATTCTGTCGATGGAGCCACATGGACGTATGTCGACACCGCTCCATGGCCAGCGCGACATTGCTCAGGTTGGATAGCAAGTGATGAGGCTATGTGGGTGGTCGGCGGTGACCCGCAATCGGGATGTCTGACAGATGTCTGGAAAACAGAAGATGGATTAAACTGGGAACAATTGCTTGAAGCGATCCCCGGATACACGAGTCGCAACATGCCCAACATTGCCTATTTGAATGAACTCCTCTTTCTTTTCGGCGGCGAGGACTGCACGTATGGAGGTGGTCTCAATGAGGTTTGGCAAAGTGACAACGGAATTGCATGGACTCAATTACCAAATGCACCATGGCCTGGCAGAGGAATGCAGTTGAACAGTTGTGTCGACAATCAAGGACAACTCTGGATGTTGGGCGGCTCCAATGAACGCAATAGAAGAACATTCAACGAGGTGTGGAAAACAGCCGACGGAATAAACTGGACCTTGGTCAACGAGTCAGCTCCGTGGGCAGGCCGCTATTGGCATACCATTGCATGGTTCGACAATAAAATGTGGCTTCTCGGTGGCATGGCTACCGGCATAGAGATGAATGATGTGTGGTACTCGGAAGATGGCATTGAATGGTTCGAATTAAAATCCGCCACTGGAAATTGGCCCGCGGGAACACGACATGCACAATCCACCACAGTGTATGACAATGCGCTGTGGTACATGTGCGGGATGGCCACGAATAATGTGTGGAAAATTGTAAATACACAAACCCAGACAGGACTAAAGCCTATAGACCGCTCCGAAACGCCACTTAAAATCTTTCCCAATCCTACCGCTGGCATGCTGACTATTGAACGCACTGTCCAAGGCAATCCGAATGCACATCTTACGATCTACAATTCGATCGGTAAAATAGTATTTCGCTCCAATCTCAATATCAGATTACAAACGATCGATGTATCCTCTCTCTCCCCCGGAATCTATATTCTCACGATCCTCGATGACTCTGGTTTTCGCGCTGCACAATTGATTAGAGATTAGTACATTTTACTGGAGCTGTTTTCGGGGCGAGCAAAAGGATAGAATACGGAGAACACGCATTACACAGATTCACTCAGATTTTCATAAGCCCTTTGGTGAAAAAAACAAATCGGACACGGAGGTCATGGAGGTCTCACGAAGGAGACGGAGAACGACTCGTTTGAACCAGCTTTCAATGAGCACAGAAAACAAAAAAGCCCTGATCACTCAGGGCTTTCTGTCTTGTGTCTATAACAAACAAATCAACCGCTGCACATTTCACAACTGTCTGGATTGTCGATCGAGCAAGTAATTGCTGCCTGCTGACGCGCAATCTCATCGGCGGACTCCGCATCAGCCTGAGCCTTGAGAGGAGTCTGAACGTCAAAGTTCATTTGAGACTGTGACACCTCATGCACCGCTGCGATTTCTGGAACCTCAACCACATTGGGCGTGGAGGTGTCCTGGTACTTCTTCTCTACCGTAAACTTGATGGCATCGGTAGCCGCCTTCGTACGGAGGTAGTACATACCCGTCTTCAGTCCGCGCTCCCATGCATAGAAATGCATCGAAGTGAGCTTTCCGAAATTCGGATTTTCCATAAACACATTCAGCGACTGACTCTGGCAAATAAATGCACCGCGGTCGGCCGACATATCAATAATGGCCTTCTGTGAAATCTCCCAAGCCGTTTTGTACAGCGCTTTGAGATTGTCAGGCAATTCATTCAGATTCTGCACTGATCCATTTCCGGCGATCAGTTTGTTCTTCAGATCATCGTTCCATATACCCAGCGCTACAAGATCCTTCAGCAGGTGCTTGTTGACGATGATATACTCCCCAGCCAATACGCGACGAGTGTAGATATTGCTCGTGTACGGCTCGAAGCATTCGTTGTTGCCGAGAATCTGAGCAGTAGATGCAGTTGGCATTGGAGCCAGCAACAACGAGTTGCGGAGACCGTACTCCTTGATTTCTTCTTTCAGGACATCCCATTCCCAGCGGCTGGTGGGCTGCACATTCCACATGTCATACTGAAGAATTCCTTTCGAGGATGGCGAACCAGGGAAAGTCTCGTAGGCTCCATCGCGCTTCGCGAGGTCTTTCGATGCAGTGGCGGCGGCGTAGTAGATCGTCTCGAAAATCTCGATGTTCATCTGCTTCGCTTCCGGTGACTCGAATGGGTAGCGCATCAGAATAAATGCATCGGCCAATCCCTGCACGCCGATACCAATCGGGCGGTGACGCATGTTGCTTTTGCGTGTTTCGGGAACTGGGTAGTAATTACCGTCTATGATTTTATTCAGATTCAACGTGAGCTGGTAGGCCACTTCAAAAAGACGGTTGTGATCAAAATCACCGTCCTTCACGAACTTGGGCAATGCAATTGAACCGAGGTTGCACACCGCGATTTCGTCCGGCGCCGTGTACTCGATAATTTCAGTGCACAGGTTTGAGCTCTTAATGGTACCGAGATTCTGTTGATTGCTCTTGCGGTTGGCGGCATCTTTATAGAGCATGTACGGCGTTCCGGTTTCGATTTGCGACTCGAGAATCTTAAACCAGATTTCTTGTGCTTTGATCGTCTGACGACCTTTTCCTTCGGACTCATACTTGGTATAGAGTGCTTCGAACTCATCGCCCCAGCAGTCGCTCAGGCCAGGACATTCATTCGGACACATCAGCGTCCACAGGCCATTCTCCTTCACACGTTTCATGA
>Ga0105044_10000481_pt1 | contig 48870 bp, 41 predicted proteins | sample MAT01_FD_78092 | JGI IMG/M metagenome (GOLD analysis project Ga0105044, IMG submission 78092) | Freshwater microbial communities from Lake Fryxell liftoff mats and glacier meltwater in Antarctica - MAT-01 | ecosystem: Environmental > Aquatic > Freshwater > Ice > Liftoff microbial mat | place...
TAACCATTCGCTCAACCGGACATTTTGCGGCGTAGGGCAATTGAGCTTCATTTCATTCTTGCCCAATTGCCCTACGCCGCAAAATGCCGGTTAGCTCAAACGTTAGCCATCACAAAGCAGGGAGCACCGCGTGGCAAAAAAGAAACATGGGGTCAGGCTTGCATAGTTGCAGATCAAGGGACGCGAGCGTTTGCGTATTCTCAATTTATGCAATTAGCGACGCGCGGTCGCGTTCCACCGGGCAGCGGTTGAAGCGATGTATAGCGGTTTGATCGGAAGGTTGCGTGCTATACCGTCGTAAATAGACGGCGCATCGTGTTTTAATCGCCGTGCAATGCACGGCCTCAAATAGCTTTCGCCAGCACTTCCGCTGCCTATTGATTGAGACTCTTGCCGTGAACTTTGGCTGCCAATGCGACATGGGCGTGCGCTTTCTGCGGAATGCGTAGTATGAGTTCATCCGCAAGGTCTACTAAGCTGATCCGCTCGAATGCCCGAAATATCACGGCTCGCGCGCATCATCGCGCTGATCGACGATCCGCACCGTGGTGCGGCGCATTCTCGAGCACCTGGGGCTGTGGCGGCCCGAGACGAGCGCTCGCTCGCCTCGGGTGTCCTCTATAGCAAGGCCTGTGAACAGCCTTCTGCCAATGACCTACCACCCCGTTCCCGACATCGCGTAAAAGGCGCGAGGCCCGCAGCTGGCCAGCCGCGGGCCTCGCGGGCTGTGCGCGCATCACATCGAGCCCCGGGCAGGGTTTGGGGATCGCCGGGATTGCGTATCGGGCGCAAACGGTTTTCGGAATCGTTGCCGCAAGCTCAACGTTGTGCCATGCACGCGGCCGCACATCGATGTTCGGGCAAAGGAGCAGGATTAATTTTCCTATCCGTGCGCTCCGACAGTCGCCTACTCATCACTTATGTTGCAGCCGCCGATCGGCGTGATCTATACTGGACCTATGCTTGGCACGGTCACCCTGTGGGGAGCGTTCCATATCCTGCTTGGATGCTACGGGTTATGGAGCGGTCGTATTCCTTACATTCACAAGCAAACCACCGATTTTCTCCCGTCGCTATACTGGGCCGACAGGTCAGTGTCGCGGGTGTTCTTTTACATCGTGCTGGTATGCAACCTGGGCTTTGGCGGATTTCTCTTCTGGTATGCCCGGTTCGGCGCGCGACTGTTCTCGTTCTAGCCATACATGGTCGGCTAATACCTAAAATCAAAGGGCTCGGACACGCGGTACCCCCACTTGTTTAGCGCGGGGGAAATGCGGTTGTCTTGATGGCCCGGCTGTGTGTAGAGTGATGTGTAAGGAGTCACACATCGCCACCCATCTCGCAATCGATCCCGACCTTCTGGACCGCGCCGTCGCGGTCAGCGGCGAGCGCACGAAGAAGGCGGTAGTCACTAAGGCATTGCAGGAGTTCATTGCCCGGCGCCAACAGCGTCGGGTGGTTGAACTGATGGGAAAACTCCAGTGGGATGAGTCGTTCGACTACAAGGCCGAACGCTCCCGCCGGTGACGGTTCCCGTCGATACCAGCGTCCAAGCGCCACAAGTTACCGGACTCGAATTCTTCTCCACGCGCGTCATTCTCGCCCCCGCTCCATTTTCAGGCCCTTGGCAGTGGTGCGCTTTCTGCCACCCAGGGACAGATCTGCGAGTTTGCTGAATATAGCAGTAATGCTATACTCACGTCATGGACTGGAAGATCGAGTATTACAGTGAGACAGTGCAGCACGAGATCCTCATGTTGCCCGCTGGACTACTCGCCCGATACATCCATCTGACAGATCGGATGATCGGTTTTGGTCCAAATCTCGGCATGCCGCACACCGGTTCCATGGATAAAGGCTTGTTCGAACTGAGGCTCAAGGCAGCCGAAGGGATAGCACGGGTGTTTTTCTTTGCACGACAGAGGCAAAGCATTGTGATGTTGCACCAGTTCGTGAAGAAGTCCCAAAAGACGCCCCCGAAGGAAATCATGATTGCCAGACGCAGAATGAAGGAGATGCAAAATGCTTAGTCACCGCACCCTCCGCGCGCGGGCGCTCGCCCGGCCAGAGGTCAAAGCCGAATACGAGAAGCTCAAAACCGAGTTCGCGTTTCTCGACCAAATTCTGGCGGCGAGGAAGGCGGCAGGTCTTACCCAGGCAGAAATTGCGCGCCGGATAGGGACGACCCAGTCTGCTGTCGCACGGCTGGAATCTGCCTCTGGTAAATATTTGCCGTCACTCGCGACCTTGCATAAATATGCGGACGCTGTCGGTTGTCGTGTTGAGATCAGGCTGATCAAAGGCCGGGATCTCACCAAGCGTTCCAATGGACGGGCGGCAGGCGCACGCCGCTGAATGCGGTCGCTCCGGTTCAGCCGAGGTCGCTAGCCCCTCCCCGGCTTCCGCGGCGCGTTCGCAAACAGTCGGTCGTAAATCCAGTCCGGCAACACCCGCAAAACGCTGCCGACAATCGCCATCGGCCACGGAATGACCGCGAACCGCTTGCCCGCCGCAACCGCCCGCACCATTCGCACAACAAACTCATCCGCTTCCAGAATGAACGGCATCGCATAAGGATTGTGCGCGGTCATCGGCGTGGCGATGTAGCCGGGGCAGATGGTGGTGACCTGCACACCGCTGCCGTGCAGTTCGACGCGAAAACTCTCCAGATAGGAAATCAGCGCGGCCTTGGACGCCGAATATGCGCCCGAGCCGGGCAGGCCGCGTAAGCCCGCGACGCTGGCGATGCCGACCAGAGTGCCGTTGCCGCGGTCGCGCATGGCGGCGACGAAGGGTTGGAAGGTGTGCACTGCGCCGAGCACGTTGATGTCCATCACCTCGCGGAACACCGAGATGTCCTCGGGCTTGCCGCTGGTGACCATGCCAACGCTGACGCCGGCATTGGCGATGACGAGATCGGGCACGCCCGCCTGCGCGATGAACTTGCGCGCTGCGGCGGTCATCGCGTCGCCGTCGCGCACGTCGGCCGGCAGCACGAGGGCGTTGCCGCATTCACTGGCGAGGGCTTCAAGTGCTTCACGGCGCCGGGCGACCAGACCGACCGTTGCGCCTTGCCTGGCGTAATGGCGGGCGAGTGCTGCGCCGATGCCGCTGGAGGCGCCGGTGATGAACACCGCGCGCGGTGCGGGCTGCCGCGCCATCGGGTTATTTGGCGATGCGCTGCTGGCGCGCGAGGCGGATCAGGCCGTCGAGGACGGGGATCAGATCGGGTAGGCGCTCGACCATGCCGCCGGAAGTGAGGTAGCGGCCGTCAACCACCAGCGACGGCGTGCCGGGGATTTCATGCGCCAGTGTCTGCTCGCGGGCGCGGGCAACTTTTTTGATGGTGTCTTCGGACCGGTACGCCGTGAGAAAGCGCTCGCGGTCGATGCCCTGCTTCACCGCCCATTCGGTGACGACCGCCTCCTGGCTCATGTGCAGGTCCTGCTTGTGGTACGCATCGAAGACGGCGGCGTGCAGTTGCTCTTCGACGCCCAGCGCATCCAGCGTGTAATAGAGCCGCGCCAGCGGAATCCAGGTTTCCTTCACCACCACCGGGATGCGGCGAAAAACGACATCCGCCGGTTTGCGCTTCTGCCAGGCTTCGAGCCGCGGCAGCAGCTCGTTACAGAACGGACAGGCGTAAAAGAAAAAATAGAGGACTTCGATGCGCGGACCGGGCGTGACCGGCTGCTGGGGGATCAGCCGGTATTGCACGCCGGGCTTCAGTGCCTCCTGGGCGTACGTGCCGGGCACGAACAGCCCGGCGCCGCCCGCCGCCAGCGCCGCGAGCAGGGCCTTGCGCCGTCCGTTATTTGGCGGCGCCACCCTTGCGCGCCAGGGCGGCGATCTGGTCCACGATCTGCCAGAACTTGTTGTAGTCGGTGGGGGCGTCGCCGAAGACCATCGCCGGCGAGGTCACGTAGCGGCCCTGGATTGCCATCGACGGCGTGCCGTCGAGGTTGTACGCCTTGGTGGTTTCGATCGCGCGGCGGGTGCGGTTTTCCACGGCGACCGAGTTGAAGGCATCGAGGAACTTCTGGCGGTCGATGCCGCGCGCGACGGCCCAGTCCGCCATCGATTCGCGGTCGGAGAGCTTCAACTTGCTCAGGTGGATGGCGTTGAACAACTGGTCGTGCAGGCGGTCGAGCTCGCCCAGCGCGTCCAGCGTGTAGAACAGGCGCGCGTGTGCGACCCAGCTTTGGCTGAACACCGCGGGGACGCGCACGAAGGCCACGTCGGCGGGCTTCTTTTTGAGCCAGGCCCGCAGGCTCGGCTGCAACGCGTAGCAGTGCGGGCAGCCGTACCAGAAGAACTCGATGACCTCGATCTTGCCGGCCGGCGTCTCCACCGGTTGGGGCGGTTCGACCAGCTTGTAGTCTTTGCCCGGCACCTGCGCGAGCACGGGAAGGCCGGCGGCGAAGGGCGCGGCGGCCAGGGTCAGGAGGATGTGGCGGCGGGTAGGCATGGAGGGCTCCGTGGGGGACTCACTATTTGCCGGATTTGGCTTCGGCGTCGCGGATTTTGACCAGCGTGGTGTCGATTCCGTTCTGTTTCAGGGCATCGCGGACGCGCGTGAGTTCTTCCACGCTGCCGTAAGGCCCCAGGCGCACGCGGTGCCAGGCGCCTTTGTCCGCCAGCGTGACGGAAGCCACGCTGGCTTCATGGCCCAGCAGCGCCAGGCGGGCCTTGAGGTTGTCGGCTTCCTGCGCGCTCGTGAAGGCGCCCGCTTGCAGGTAAAACGCTTCCTTCGGCGCGACCGTTGACGGGGTGTCCTTGGCGTCTTTCGCGGCCTTGGGCTCCTTGCCCTCCATGTCCGGGTCTTTCTTGCCGGTCAGGATGTCGTGGAAATCGAGCCGCAACTTCTCGTTCTTGGCCTTGCCGGCTTTGTCGTCGGGCACGGCCTTGGCCGCATCGCCTTTCGGCGGCACACGGGTAACGAAGGGGCTGGGGACTTTGTTGACGTACCACGCAACGCCCAGCGCGATGCCAAGGCCCAGGAGCAAGCCGACGAGCATGCCGAGGGCGAAGCTGCCGCCGCTGAAGCCCGAGTTCGAGCCGGATTTGCGGGGGGGCGTTTTGTAGTCGCGCGACATGCGGCGGGGGTAGTGCGATCAGCCGGGATAGGCGTTGAACGGGGCCTTGCTCGACGGAGCGCGGCACGGAGATTGCGCAGGCATCTTACATTCTTTCCGGCGCCGAAACACCGAGCAGTGCTAAGCCGTTCGCCAGCACCTGGCGCACGCCCAGCACCAGTTTGAGCCGCGCCAGCTTCACGGGTTCCTCATCGGCGAGGAGCCGCGTGGCGTTGTAGTAACTGTGCAGGTCGGCCGCGAGTTCGCGCAGGTAGAAGGCGATGGTGTGCGGCGCCAGTTCACGTGCGGCGCCGGCCACGATCTCCGGATACTCCGCCAGCCGCTGCACGAGGTCTGCCTCGGCCGGCAACGCGAGCGGCGCGCTGTCGGTGGCCGGCAGCGCGGCGGCATCCCCGCCCCATTGCGCGAGCACGCTGCCGATGCGCGCGTGGGCGTACTGCACGTAGTAGACAGGGTTCTCGTTGCTCTGCGACTTGGCGAGGTCGAGGTCGAAGTCGAGGTGCTGGTCGCTCTTGCGTAGCACGTAGAAAAAACGCGCGGCGTCGTTACCGATTTCTTCGCGCAGATCACGCAGGGTCACGAACTCGCCGGAGCGCTTGCCCATCGCCACCTTTTCGCCGTTGCGGAACAGCGCGGCGAACTGCACCAGCGCGACGGTCAGGCGCGCCGGGTCGAGGCCCAGCGCCGTGAGCGCGCCCTTCACGCGTGGAATGTAGCCGTGGTGGTCCGCGCCCCAGACGTCGATGACGCGGCCGTAACCGCGCGCGAACTTGTCCACGTGGTAGGCGATGTCGGAGGCGAAGTAGGTGAACTGGCCGTTGTCGCGGCACACGACGCGGTCTTTTTCGTCGTCGAAGGCGGTGGAGCGGAACCACAGCGCGCCGTCCTTCTCATACAGGTGGCCGCGCGCCTGCAGATCCGCCATGGCGCGCGCCACGGCGCCGCTGTCGTAGAGCGACTGTTCCGAGTACCAGCGGTCGTAGTCAACGCCGAAGCCGGCGAGGTCGTCGCGCTGGTCTGCCAGCATGGCGTTCAGTGCAAACTCATGGACCGCGCGCCAGCCCTCGCCCAGCAGCGCCTTGGCGTGCGCGATGAGCGCATCGAGCGCGGCATCCGCATCGGTGCCCGCGGGTGTGGGAACCGCGGCGACGGCAGCGGCCTCGCGCACGTAAGCCGCGCCGTTCGCTTTGGCGAGGTTCGCGCCGATGTCGCGCACGTAGTCGCCGCGATAGCCGTCGTCCGGAAACGCGACGGCCACGCGATTCGTTTCGAGGTAACGCAGCCATACCGATACCGTGAGGATGTCCATCTGGCGGCCGGCGTCGTTGACGTAGAACTCGCGCTCGACGGCGTAGCCGCAGGCGACCAGCACGTTCGCCAGGCTGGCGCCGTAGGCAGCACCACGGCCGTGGCCGACGTGCAGCGGGCCGGTCGGATTGGCGGATACGAATTCGATCTGCACGCGTTCGCCGGCGCCCAGGGTGCTGCCGCCGTAGCGCGCGCCCTCCGCGAACACCTGCTCCAGTGCCGCCAGCTTGGCGGCGGGCTTGACGAACAGGTTGATGAAGCCGGGGCCGGCGATCTCCGCGCGTTCGATCTCGGCCGACACGGGCAAGGCGGCAATGATGGCCTGTGCGAGTTCGCGCGGCGGGCGCTTCAGCGTCTTCGCGGCCTGCATGGCGGCGTTGCACGAAAAATCGCCGTGCGCCGCCTGCTTGGGCCGTTCCAGCACGACCGCCGTCTGCGCGAGGGCGGGATCGACCGCGCGTAGGGCCTGCTGGAGCAGTTCGGTGCAGCGCTGTTTCAGATCCATGGGAAACGCGAGGGAATGAGGGCGAAAAAGCCTGCGATTATAGGCAAAAGCGTTGCATCAAACCCGGCTTAAAAATCGCTTGGATCGACATCGAGCGACCAGCGCACGCGACGTTCCTTGGCTGCGTCCAGCCCGGCGCGCCAGCGCGCCAGGAATTGCTGCAGGGCTGGCCGCGAAGTGCTTTGCACCAGCAGTTGCGCGCGTTCCACACCGGCCACGCGGGCCATCGCCGCCGGCACCGGATCGAAGATTTCGACCTTGCCGCCGAGCGCATGGGCGTTGCGCGCCGCCGCGCGCAGGAAGACGAGCGCCAGCTCGGCATTGGCGGCTTCCGCGCGCAGCAGCGCCTGGGCGGCGAAGGGCGGGAAGCCGGCGGCCCGGCGTTCGTCGAGGAGCTCGCGCGCATAGGCCGCGTAATCGTCCGCGATGAGGGCGCGATAGAAAGGGTGCTGCGGGAACTCCGTCTGCACCAGCACGCGTCCGGGAGCATCGCCCCGCCCTGCCCGCCCCGCTACCTGCGTCAGCAGCGCGAACAGCCGTTCGGGTGCGCGCAGGTCCGTGCTGTAGAGCGCGCCGTCGGCGTTCAGCACGCCGACCAGCGAGAGGTTGGGGAAGTCATGTCCCTTCGCCAGCATCTGCGTGCCCACCAGCACGTCCACCTCGCCGGCCTCGATGCGCGCGCGCAGGGCGGGCCAGGCACCCTTGCGGCGGGTGGCGTCGCGGTCGATACGCAGGATCCGCGCGTCGGGCAGCAGGCGGGCCAGTGCTTCCTCGATGCGCTGGGTGCCGGCGCCCACCGGGACCAGTTCCTGGCCACCGCAGGACGGACAGGCCGCCGGCGCCGGCTCGCGGTGGCCGCAGTGGTGGCAACGCAGGCCGTGACGATCGGTGTGGAAGACCAGCCGCGCCGAGCAGCGATGGCAGGGCGCAACCCAGGCGCAGGCGCGGCACACCAGCACGGGCGCGTAGCCGCGGCGATTGATGAACAGGAGGCTTTGTTCGCCGCGCGCGCAGGTGGCTTTCACGGCTTCGAGGAGAGGCCGTGACAGGCCCTCGACGAGATCGGCCGTGCGCGTATCGATGCAGGCGATGGCGGGCGGCGCCCCCCGCGCGCGCGTCGGCAGGTCGAGCCGGGTGTAGCGCACACGCTCCGCGTTGTGGAAAGTTTCGAGCGAAGGCGTCGCCGAGCCGAGCACGATGGGCACGCCGCGCTGGCGGGCGCGGAAGACCGCCAGGTCGCGCGCCGAATAGCGCAGGCCCTCGCCCTGTTTGAAGGACCCGTCGTGTTCCTCGTCCACGATGACGAGCCCGAGCGCGGGCAGCGGCGCGAACACGGCCAGCCGCGTGCCCAGCACGATCTGCGCCTGTCCCTGCTGCGCCAGCCGCCATTGCGCCAGCCGCTCGCCACTGGCCAGCCGGCTGTGCAGCATGACGAGGGTGGTGCCCGGAAAGCGGCGGCGGAAGCGCTCTTCGAGTTGCGGCGTGAGGTTGATCTCGGGCACCAGCACCAGCGTCTGGCGGCCGCGCGCGAGAGCCGCCGCGATCAGGTGCAGGTAGACCTCGGTCTTGCCGCTGCCGGTGACGCCGAACAGCAGCCACGCATGGAAGCCCTCGGCAGCCCCGCGCAGTTGCGCCAGCACGGTGGCCTGGTCCGGCGTGAGCGCGGGGCCAGCGGCTGCGGTCACCACCGGTGGCGGGGCGGCGGCGGCCGGTGCCGGGGAGTTGGGTGCTTCGGTGGTTTCCACCCAGCCCAGCGTGCAGAGGGTCTTCAGGGCGGCGGGTCCGCGCGGCGACAGCGTGCGCGCGTCCGCGAGCGAGATCGAGGCGGCCGCCGCCAGTTGTGCCATCAATTCGTGTTTGAGCAGGGCGCGGGCGGGCAGTGTTGCGAGGTTGGCGCTGCGGCCGGCGGCGGTCAGCCGGAAGTGCAGGGTCTCGGCCGGCACTGCCCTGGGCTGGCGGAGCGCTGTCGGCAGCACGGCGGCACAGACCTCGCCGATCGGATGCTGGTAGTACTCGGCGCAGAAGCGGATCAGCGCCAGCACGTCCTCATCCAGCGCGGGTTCTTCGCGGATGATGCGTCGCGCAAGCCGCAAGCGGCCTTCGGCGATGTCGGTGCGCCCGCCGACGGCGAGGATCACACCGACCGCCTCGCGCCGGCCGAAGGGTACGACCACCCGCCGCCCGACGTCGCCGGCCACCGCCTCGGCGCGGTAGGTAAAGAGCTGCGGCAGTGGCACGTCGAGTGCGACGTGAATCAGGGACACGGGCGCGGTCCGGGTGAGCACCACGGGAACCCCTGACCGCGGCTGGCCGGGGGTGTGGATAAGTGTGTGAACGAAACCCGAGTCAGCATGCGGGTTACAGCGATGGTGTGCGCTAACCAATGAGGTTTTGCAGGGGAACGGCTATAAATTCAATAAAAATCATGAGGTTACAAACTAGCCGCCAGAGGATTTATCCACCGCCTGTGTGGAGGGTAAGCCGGCCGGGCTGTGCATAAGGCTAGCCGCCGGTGTCTTCACCGAGCCTCGAAAAAACGTGGCTATCAGTGATAGCGAGCGCTCAGTTCGTGCACGGTGTCGACCAGGATGGTGACGTTTTCCGGCGGCGTGTGGCGGTCGATGCCGTGGCCAAGGTTGAAGACGTGGCCGCTACCCTTGCCGAAGCTTTCGAGGACGCGCGCGGTTTCGCGCTTCACGGCGTCCGCATCGGCGCCGAGCACCGCGGGATCAAGGTTGCCCTGCAGCGCGACGCGTGATCCGACCCGCGCCCGCGCGACCGTGAGGTCGGTCATCCAGTCCACGCCGAGCGCGTCCGCGCCGACCTCGGCCATGGCCTCGAGCCACTGACCGCCGCCTTTGGTGAACAGGATGCTGGGCACGCGGGCACCGTCATGATTGCGGTGCAGCCCGGCGACGACCTGCTTCAGGTAACGCAGCGAGAACTCGTGATAGGCCGCGGTGGACAGCAGGCCACCCCAGGTGTCGAACACCATCACGGCCTGCGCGCCGGCTTCGATCTGCGCGTTCAGGTAGGGCACGATGGCCCGCGCGTTGATCTCGAGGATGCGATGCAGCAGGTCCGGCCGGGCGTAGAGCATGGCCTTGGTGCGTGGGAAGCCTTCGCCGCCGCGACCGTCGATCATGTAGCAGGCCAGCGTGAAGGGGCTGCCGGAGAAGCCGATCAGCGGCACCAAGCCGTCCAGCGAACGCCGGCATTCGGCCACGGCGTCGAAGACGTAGCGCAGCTCGGAGAGGTCGGGCACGGTGAGGTTGGCGATCTCCCATTCTTCGCGCAGGGGCCGCTCGAAGCGCGGGCCTTCGCCTTCGGCGAAATAAAGACCCAGGCCCATCGCGTCCGGGACGGTGAGGATGTCGGAGAACACGATCGCGGCGTCCAGCGCGTAGCGGGCGAGCGGCTGCATGGTCACTTCGGTCGCGTACGCGGGGGACTTGCACAGGCCGAGAAAACTGCCGGCGCGCGCGCGTGTGGCGTTGTATTCGGGCAGATAGCGGCCGGCCTGGCGCATCAGCCACAGCGGCGTGTACGGGACGGGCTCGCGCAGCAGCGCGCGCAGGAAGGTATCGTTTTTGAGGCGGGGCATGGGCGGGAGACGGTGAAAGTGCGAGGGCCCTCCGTGCGGGACCGGCGTCACGCACGGGCGGAGACGCGCCAGTTTAACGCGGGAGGTCGGAGCAGCCGGTCAGAAACTCGTCCACCGCGCGGGCGCACTGGCGCCCCTCGCGGATCGCCCACACCACCAGCGACTGGCCGCGCCGAATATCGCCCGCCGCGAAGACTTTCGGCACGGAGGTGGTGTAGCAGCCGGCCCCATCGGTGGTCGCCCGCGCGTTGCCGCGCGGGTCTTTGGCGACGCCGAAGGCGTCGAGGACGCCCGTGTAGGGGCTCACGAAACCCATCGCCAGCAGCACGAGGTCCGCGGGCAGGTCGAACTCGGAGCCCGGCTCTTCGGCCATCTTCATCTGTCCGTTCGCGCCCTGTTCCCAGCGCACGCGCACGCCGGTCAGGCTCTTGACGCGTCCGCCCTCGCCGTTGAGGCGCTTGGTCGCCACCGCCCAGTCGCGGGCGACGCCTTCTTCGTGTGAGGACGAGGTGCGCAGGCGGGTCGGCCAGTACGGCCAGACCGGATTGCGCTCGAGGTCGCCGGGTTTGCCGAGCAGTTCGAACTGCGTGACGGACTTCGCGCCGTGGCGGTTGGAGGTGCCCACGCAGTCGGAGCCGGTATCGCCGCCGCCGATCACGATCACGTGCTTGTCCTTCGCCCACAGCTCGGGCACCGCACGGTCGCCGGCGACGCGGCGGTTCTGCAGCGGCAGGAAGTCCATGGCGAAGTGCACGCCGTCGAATTCGCGCCCGGGAATCGGCAGGTCGCGCGGCTGTTCCGCGCCACCCGCCAGCACGACGGCGTCGAACTCGGCGAGCAGGGTTTCAGGATCGACGGGACGGGCCTGGCGGTTGCCGGCGCCCACCGGCACCGGACCTACGCAATGGTTGGGGCGGAACTCAACGCCTTCCGCTTCCAGTTGTTCGAGCCGGCGGTCGATCAGCCATTTCTCCAGCTTGAAGTCCGGGATACCGTAGCGGAGCAGTCCGCCGATGCGGTCGTTCTTCTCGAACACCACCACGGCATGGCCGGCGCGCGCGAGCTGCTGCGCGGCCGCAAGGCCCGCCGGGCCGGAACCGATCACCGCGACCTGCTTGCCGGTCTTGCGCGCGGGCAGCAGCGGCTTGACCCACTTTTCTTCCCACGCCTTGTCGATGATCGCGTGCTCGATCGACTTGATGCCGACCGGATCGTTGTTGATGCGCAGCGTGCAGGCTTCCTCGCAGGGCGCGGGACAGATGCGGCCGGTGAATTCGGGGAAGTTGTTCGTCGAGTGCAGGCTCTCGATCGCGCGCTGCCAGTCGCTCTTGAAAACGAGATCGTTGAAGTCGGGGATGATGTTGTTGACCGGGCAGCCGGTCATGCAGAACGGAATCCCGCAGTCCATGCAGCGCGCGCTCTGCACCTGCGCGTGTGCGTCCGACAGCCGCTCCACGAACTCGCGGTAGTGCTTGACGCGGTCGCGCACCGGCTCCGCCGCCTCGGCCAGCCGTTCGTATTCCAGAAATCCCGTGACTTTTCCCATGATGCGTTCCGTCCGGTGGTTCCGTGCGTGTTGATCAGGCGGCGATCTTGCTGCCGCTGGCGGCCATTTCCGTCAGTGCCCGGCGGTATTCCTTCGGGAACACCTTGACGAAGCGCGTGCGGTAATCGGCCCAGTGCGCGAGGATGTCTTCGGCGCGCCGGCTGCCCGTGTATTTGGCATGGCGCTCGATCAGGCGCTTGGCGACCGCTTCGTCGGATTCGCCCATGTGCCAGAGCGACTGCGCGACCTTGGCCTGCTGTTCCGATTCGGTCAGCAGGGGCTCGAGATCGACCATCGCGGTGTTGCAGCGCTCGGCGAACAAGCCGTCTTCGTCGAACACGTAAGCGATGCCGCCCGACATGCCGGCCGCGAAATTGCGGCCGATCATGCCCAGCACGACGATCGTGCCGCCCGTCATGTATTCGCACCCATGGTCGCCCACGCCTTCCACCACGGCCTGGACGCCCGAGTTGCGCACGGCGAAACGCTCGCCCGCGACACCGCGGAAATAGGCCTCGCCGGCGATCGCGCCGTAGAGCACCGCGTTGCCGGTGATGATGTTCTGCGTGGGATCACCGCGGAATTTGGGGCTCGGTTGCACGCTGATGCGCCCGCCGGACAGGCCCTTGCCGGCGTAGTCGTTGGTGTCGCCGATGATGTCCAGCCACACCCCTTTGGCCAGGAAGGCGCCGAAGCTCTGGCCCGCGGTGCCGGCGAAGCGCGCGTGGATGGTTTCGTCGGGGAGGCCGGCGTGTCCGTAGCGCTTGGCGACTTCGTGGGACAGCATGGTGCCGACCGTCCGGTTGATGTTCCGGATCGGCATTTCGATCTTCACCTTCTCGCCGCGCTCGAGCGCGCCCTGCGCGAGTTCGATCAGGCGCAGGTCCAGGGCCTTGTCGAGACCGTGGTCCTGGCGCTCGCGATGCAGCCGCGCGACTTCCGGGCCGACCTGCGGCTGATAGAAGATCTTCGAGAAATCGAGACCATGCGCCTTCCAGTGCTCGATGCCCTTGCGCGTGTTGAGCAGGTCGGCGCGGCCGATCAGGTCGTCGAAGCGGCGGATACCCAGCTTCGCCATCAGTTCGCGCGCCTCTTCGGCCACATAGAACAGGAAGTTGATGACGTGCTCGGGCTTGCCCGAGAACTTCCGGCGCAGCACCGGATCCTGGGTCGCCACGCCCACCGGACAGGTGTTGAGGTGGCACTTGCGCATCATGATGCAGCCCTCGGCCACCAGCGGGGCGGTGGCGAAGCCGAATTCGTCGGCGCCCAGCAGCGCGCCGATCACCACGTCGCGGCCGGTTTTCATCTGGCCGTCGACCTGCACGGCAATGCGGCCGCGCAGGCGGTTGAGCACCAGCGTCTGCTGCGTTTCGGCGAGGCCCAGCTCCCACGGCGTGCCCGCATGCTTGATGGAGGACCAGGGGCTCGCGCCGCTGCCGCCGTCGTGGCCGGAAATCGTGACGTGGTCGGCCTTGGCCTTGGCGACACCGGCGGCGACAGTGCCGACGCCGTCTTCCGACACCAGCTTGACGCTGATCGACGCCTCGGGATTCGCGTTCTTCAGGTCGTGGATGAGCTGCGCCAGATCCTCGATCGAGTAGATGTCATGGTGCGGCGGCGGCGAGATGAGCTCGACACCGGGCGTGGAATAGCGCAGCATCGCGATGTACTCGGACACCTTCTTGCCGGGCAGCTGGCCGCCTTCGCCGGGTTTTGCACCCTGCGCCATCTTGATCTGGATCTGCGTTGCGGACGACAGATATTCCGCCGTGACGCCGAAACGGCCCGACGCCACCTGCTTGATCTTGGACTTCAGCAGATCGCCTTCCCGCAGTTCGAGATCGCGCTCGACGGCGCCTTTGCCGAGGCGCGACAGCAGTGTTTCGCCCGCCTTGACCGGCGCGTAGCGGTTGCGGTCTTCACCGCCCTCACCCGTGTTGGATTTGCCGCCGATGCGGTTCATGGCGATCGCGAGCGTCGTGTGGGCTTCGGTCGAGATCGAGCCGAGCGACATCGCGCCGGTGGCGAAGCGCCGGACGATGTCCGCGGCGGGCTCGACTTCCTCGAGCGGCACGGGCGTGCAGTGGCCGAAGCGGAACTCGAACAGCCCGCGGAAGGTCATGTGGCGGCGCGACTGGTCGTTGATGATCTGCGCGTATTCCTTGTAGGTCGAGTACTGGTCGTTGCGCACGGCGTGCTGGAGCTTGGCCACCGCATCGGGCGTCCACATGTGCTCCTCGCCGCGGACGCGGTAGGCGTACTCGCCGCCCGCGTCGAGCGTGCCGGCCAGTACCGGGTCGCCCCCGAACGCGGCCTTGTGCACGCGGATCGCCTCTTCAGCGATCTCGAACAGGCCGATGCCTTCGATGCTGGAGGTCGTGCCGGTGAAATACTTGTCGATCACTGTGCGCGTCAGGCCCACCGCCTCGAAAATCTGCGCGCCCGTGTACGACATGTAGGTTGAGATGCCCATCTTGGACATGACCTTGCGCAGGCCTTTGCCGATGGCCTTGATGAAGTGCTTGCAGGCCTTGGCGCCGTCCACCTCGCCCGGCAGCAGCTTCCGCTCGGCGAGGTCGAGCAGGGTTTCGAGCGCCAGGTACGGATGTATGGCTTCCGCACCGTAGCCGCCGAGCAGGGCGAAGTGATGCACCTCGCGCGCGGAGCCGGTTTCCACCACCAGGCCGGTGGAGGTGCGCAGGCCCTTGCCCGTCAGATGTTGATGCACCGCCGACAGCGCGAGCAGCGCCGGAATGGCGACGTGCGCATGGTCCAGCTTGCGGTCGGAGATGATGATGATCGAATAACCGCCGCGCACGGCGTCTTCCGCCTGCGCGCACAGCGAGGCGAGCCGCGCCTCGATCGCTTCCTTGCCCCAGTCGAGCGGGTAAATGATGTCGAGCTCGAAGGACTTGAACTTGCCGTCGGTGTACTTCTCGATGTGGCGGATCGCCTCCATGCGTTCGACGTCGAGCACCGGCTGCGAGATTTCCAGCCGCAACGGCGGGTTCATCTCGTCGATGCCCAGCAGGTTGGGTTTGGGGCCGACGAAGGACACCAGCGAGGTGACCAGTTCCTCGCGGATCGGATCGATCGGCGGATTGGTGACCTGCGCGAACAGCTGCTTGAAGTAGTGGTACAGCGTCTTGTTCTTGTCCGAGAGCACGGCCATGGGCGAATCGTTGCCCATCGATCCCACCGGCTCTTCGCCGTTGAGGGCCATCGGCGTCAGGATGAACTTGATGTCCTCCTGCGTGTAGGCGAAGGCCTGCTGGCGGTCGAGCAGCCGTTCAGCGGAAGGCTCGCGCTTTTCGGTCGGCGCCGGCAGTTCGTCGAGTTTCACGCTGATCCGGTCGATCCACTCGCGATAAGGCTTCGCCGACGCCAGCGTGTCCTTCAGCTCCTCGTCATCAACGATGCGGCCTTTTTCAAGGTCGACGAGGAACATCTTGCCGGGCTGCAGGCGCCAGCGCTTGACGATTTTCTCTTCGGGAATGGGCAGGCAGCCGCATTCCGAGCCCATGATGACCAGATTGTCGTCGGTGACGATGTAGCGCGCCGGGCGCAGGCCGTTGCGGTCCAGCGTGGCGCCGATCTGGCGGCCATCCGTGAACGCCATGGCCGCCGGGCCGTCCCACGGCTCCATCATGGCGGCGTGGTACTCGTAAAAGGCGCGGCGGTTGGGTTCCATCCGCGCGTGGCCTTCCCACGCCTCGGGAATCATCATCATCATCGCGTGCGCGATGGAGTAACCGCCCATCACCAGCAGTTCGAGGGCGTTGTCGAAGGAGGCCGAGTCGGATTGGCCGTCGTAAATCAGCGGCCACACCTTGCCGAGGTCCTGCCCGAGCACCGGCGACGAAATGGCGCCCTGCCGCGCCCGGATCCAGTTGACGTTGCCGCGCAGGGTGTTGATTTCGCCGTTGTGGGCGATCAGGCGGAACGGGTGCGCGAGGTCCCAGGTCGGGAAAGTGTTGGTCGAGAAGCGCTGGTGCACCAGCGCGAGCGCGGAGGTCACGCGGGGATCCTGCAGATCGAGGTAGTACTCGCCGACCTGGTCGGCCAGCAGCATGCCCTTGTAGACGATCGTGCGCGCCGACATCGACGGCACGTAGAACTCCTGGCCGTGGGCCAGGTGCAGAGCCTGGATCGCATGGCCCGCGCTCTTGCGGATGATGTAGAGCTTGCGTTCCAGCGCGTCAGTGACGGTGACGCCCTTGCCGCGGCCGATGAACACCTGCCGGATCACCGGCTCGATCTTCTTGACCGATACGCCGAGGCCCGCGTTGTTGCGCGGCACGTCGCGCCAGCCGAGCAGCGACTGGCCTTCGTCCTTGATCGCGCGTTCGATCTCGTATTCGCAGGCGAGCCGGGAAGCCGGTTCCTGCGGCAGGAACACGAGGCCCACGCCGTACTGGCCCGCCGGCGGCAGCTTTACGCCCTGCTTAAGCATTTCCTCGCGGAAAAAGCGGTCGGGAATCTGCAGCAGGATGCCTGCGCCGTCGCCGGCCAGTGGGTCGGCGCCCACCGCGCCGCGGTGGGTGAGGTTCTTCAGTATCTGCAGACCCTGTTCGACGATGGCGTGCTGTTTCTCGCCCTTGATGTGCGCGACGAAACCGACACCGCACGCATCATGCTCGTGCGCGGGGTGATAGAGGCCTTGCGGCGGTGGCAGTCCAGGATGGTTCACGCGTCACCTCGTCGTACCGCGCCCGGGCCGGGCTGCCCGCGGGGCGGCCGCACCGGGCGCATTTACGGAAAACTTACGAAAACTGCAGCGGAACCTTGAACTATAGCGACTCAGTCCGGGGACTTCAAGGCTTTGAATAGCCAACGATATCCTGGAGTTGCTGCGACGCGTCATAAAGACCGTCCTACTGGAATGGTCAAATATCGTCGATGGCGAACAGACGGCGGTGCTCGCGCATGGCGTAGCGGTCGGTCATGCCGGCGATGTAGTCAGCCACTGTTCTCGCGCGGTCTGCGCCGGCTCGGTTCTGGTATTGCGGCGGCAGCAGGCGGGGTTCGTCCATGAAGGCCCGAAACAGGTCGGCCAGGACGCGCTTCGCCTTGTTGGTCGTGCGCGTCACCTGGTAATGCTGGTAGAGGTGCAGGCGCAGGAAGCGTTTGAGCGTTAGCTGCTCGCGCTGCACGGCCGGGCTGAAGGCCACCAGCGGCGGCGCGCGCCGCACGTCGTCCAGCGTGCGCGGCTGGTGGCGCTTGATGTTGGCGGACGTTTGCGTGGTGAGGTCGGTGACCAGCGTATTGATCATGCGGCGGATGGTTTCGTGGACCAGGCGACGTTCCCCGATCCCGGGATACGCGCGCTTCACGGCGCGCAGGTGCCGGGCCACGATCGGGATTTCGCCGAGTTCCGCGAGCGACAGCAGGCCCGAGCGCAGGCCGTCGTCCACATCGTGGTTGTTGTAGGCCACTTCATCCGCGAGGTTGGCAAGCTGGGCTTCCAGCGACGGCCGCCGTTTTTTAAGGAAGCGTTCGCCAATGTCGCCGAGCGTTCGCGCGTTCACCAGAGCGCAGTGCTTGAGGATGCCCTCGCGCGTTTCGAAGGTGAGGTTAAGGCCGTCGAAGGCGCCGTAGCGTTCTTCCAACTGGTCCACCACACGCAGGCTCTGCAGGTTGTGCTCGAAGCCGCCGTAGGGCTTCATGCAGGCGTTCAGCGCGTCCTGCCCGGCGTGCCCGAAGGGCGTGTGGCCGAGGTCGTGCGCGAGCGCGATGGCTTCGGCGAGGTCTTCGTTCAAGCCCAGCGCGCGGGCGATCGAACGCGTGATTTGGGCGACTTCCAGGCTGTGCGTGAGCCGCGTGCGGAACAGGTCCCCTTCGTGGTTGACGAAGACCTGCGTTTTGTACTCGAGGCGGCGGAAGGCGGTGCTGTGGATGATGCGGTCGCGGTCGCGCTGGAATTCGCTGCGCCCGACGGGTGCTGCTTCTGTAAGCCGGCGCCCGCGGGAATTGTGCGGACCGACCGCGTACGGCGCGAGCCCGGGGATCGAGTCAGTCATCGCCGGCCGGGTTATCGAGTACTGCGGCGAGCGCGTCCGGGGAAATCTCCGCGGTCAGGAAGGCATCGCCGATGGCTTTCAGCAGGATGAAGCGGACGCGGCCGCCTTCGACTTTTTTGTCGAGGCCCATCAGTTCCAGATAGCGGTCGCGACCGAGCGCGGGCGCCGTCACCGGCAGGCCTGCGCGCACCAGCAGGGCGCGGATACGGGCAACGGCGGTCGCATCAAGCAAGCCCATCCGCCGCGAAACACGCGCGGCCATCAGGGTGCCAGCGGCGACGGCCTCGCCGTGCAGCCAGGCGCCATAGCCCATGCCGGCCTCGATGGCGTGCCCGAAGGTATGGCCGAGGTTGAGCAGTGCCCGCACACCGCTTTCTTCGCGTTCGTCGGCCGCGACCACTTCGGCCTTGTGTTCGCAGGAGCGGGCCACCGCGTGCGCCAGCGCGCCCGCATCGTGGCGCAGCAGCGCGTCCAGATTCGTTTCCAGCCAGTCGAAGAAGGCCGCGTCGCGGATCAAACCGTACTTGATGACCTCGGCCAGGCCGGCGGCGTATTCGCGCGCGGGCAGGGTGGCGAGCGTGGCGGTATCCGCCAGCACCAGGCGCGGCTGGTAGAAGGCGCCGATCATGTTCTTGCCGCCGGGATGGTTGATGGCGGTCTTGCCGCCGACGGACGAATCCACCTGCGCGAGCAGCGTAGTCGGCATCTGCACATACGGCATGCCGCGCTGGTAGGTGGCGGCCGCGAAGCCGGTGATGTCGCCGATCACGCCGCCGCCGAGGGCGATGAGGGTGGTCTGGCGCTCGCAGCGCGCCGCCACCAGCGCGTCGAACAGGCTGTTGAGGGTGCGCCAGTCCTTGGCTTCCTCGCCGGCCGGCAGCACGATCGGTGTCGTGCGGATGCCGGCCGCGCCCAGCGCCGCCTCAAGGCGCGCGAGGTAGAGCGGCGCCACCGTCTTATCCGTCACGATCGCCGCGCGCGGCTGGGGCAGATGCGGTTTGACCAGGTCCCCGCGCGCGAGCAGGCCTTCGCCGATCGCGATGGGGTAACTGCGGCTGCCCAGCGCAACGTTCAGGGTTTGCATGCGTCCATCCGGGCGTGTTCCTGCAGACGCTCCACGATGCGGTCAGCCAGTGCGGGCAGACCTTGGCTGCCGGTATCCACCACCACGTGCGCGACTTCCTGATACAGCGGGTCGCGCGTCGTCAGCAGTTCCGCGAGCCGTGCCCGCGGGTCTGGGGTCTGCAGCAGCGGGCGGTGCTTGTCGTGGCGCGTGCGGCGCCACAGTTCGTCCACGGCCGCGCGGAGGTAGACCACGCGGCCCCGGCCGGCCAGCAGCGCCCGGTTGCGCGCATCCAGCACCGCGCCGCCACCAGTGGCGAGGACGATGCCATCGCGTGCGGTGAGTTCCTCGATGAGCGCGGTTTCGCGGGCCCGGAAGCCGTCTTCGCCCTCGATGTCGAAGATCACCGGAATGCTGACGCCGGTGCGGCGTTCCAGTTCGTGATCGCAGTCGACGAAGGCCTTGTCCAGGCGTTTCGCCAGCAAGCGGCCGACCGAGGACTTGCCGGCGCCCATCAAGCCCACCAGAAACACGTTGCCGGGAATCGATTGCGCAGGAGAAACCGCTGCGTCCGCTTGCACTGCCATAACGGGATTGTACCGGAAGCCTTTACCGGGCTGCCCGAATGAGAAACGGCCGGCCGGGGTAGCCCTGGCCGGCCGTTCAGGTGCGGGTGCTGCGGATCAGCGCAACGTCAGGCTGTTCTTCAGGATGCGCGGACTGATGAACACCAGCAGTTCGCTCTTGTCGTCCTGGCGCAGGTCCTGGCGGAACAGGAAGCCGATGTAGGGCAGGTCGCCCAGCACCGGTATCTTGTTGACGGTGTTGAGCTCGGTCGACTGGTAGATGCCGCCGATCACCACGGTGCCGCCGTTGTCCACCAGCACCTCGGTCTGCACCTGCTTGGTTTCGATCGAGGGACCGGCCGTGGTTATGGCGCCGACGGCATCCTTGTGGATGTCGAGCTTCATGATCACGTTGTCGTCGGGCGTGATTTGCGGCTTCACCTTGAGCGACAGCGTCGCGCGGCGGAACGACACCGAGGTGGCGCCGCTGGAGGTCGACTGCTGGTACGGAATCTCCGTGCCCTGCTCGATCGACGCTTCGGTCTGGTCTGCCGTGATGACGCGCGGACTGGAAATGATCTTGCCCTTGCCGTCGGCTTCCAGCGCGGACAGTTCCAGGTTCAGGAAGCGGGTCAGCGCGTCGTTGAACAGGACGAGCGAGAAGGCGCCAGGCCGGTTACCGTTGATGGACGGCGAGGGCAGGTTCACACCCAGGGATTGCGTCAGCGTCGGGATCGGCGTGGCGACCTGGGTCGTGTAGAACGCCGGAACTTCCAGCGCGCCGCCGATCATGAACTGCGAGTTGGTGTTGGCGAGCGGGCTGCCCTGGCGGGCGTTGACGCCGAGCCGCACGCCGAGGTTGCGCGCGAAGGAGTCGCTCGCCTCCACCACGCGGGCCTCGATCATGACCTGGCGCACGGGAATGTCGATCTGACGGATCAGCCGGCGGACCTCTTCCAGGCGCAGCGCGGTGTCCTGCACGAACACGGTGTTGGTGCGCGCGTCGAGCACGGCGCTGCCGCGCTTGGACAGCATGCGCTGGTCCCGGTCGGCGACGATGCGCAGCAGCGCGTCGCCCTTCATGTAGTTCAGCTGGAAGCTCTCGGTGCGTAGCGGCTCCAGGTCGGCGATCTGCTGCTGCGACTCGAGGGCCAGCTTTTCCTTGGTGGCCAGTTCCTCGCGCGGCGCGATCCACACCACGTTGCCGTTCTTGCGCATATCCAGGCCCTTGGCCTGCAGGATGATGTCCAGCGCCTGGTCCCACGGCACGTCCTTCAGCCGCAGGGTCAGATTGCCGCCCACCGTATCGCTGGTGATGATGTTGAGCCCTGTGAAGTCGGCGATCACCTGCAGCACCGCACGCACCTCCACGTTCTGGAAGTTGAGCGAGAGCTTCTCGCCCTGGTAGCCCTGGCGCGAGCCCTGGATCAGCTTGTTCGGGTCTTCGACGATCTGCCGGACCTCGACGATGAAGCGGTTGTCGGTCTGGTAGGCCGACTGCTCCCAGTTGCCGCGCGGCTCGATGGAGATGCGGGCATTGCCGCCCTGGGTGAGGGCGTCGACCATCGTCACCGGGGTGCCGAAATCGGCCACGTCGAGACGGCGCTCGAGATTCTTGGGCAGCGCGGTGTTCAGGAAGTCAATCACCAGGCGCTTGCCCTCGTTGCGCAGGTCGATGCCGACCTGATTGTCCGAGAGGTCCACCACGATGCGCGCCTCGCCCTTGGGGCCGCGCCGGAAGTCGATATCGCGCACGCTGTGGCGGTTGTCCTTGGGCTTCTGTTCGGCGAAGTGGGAAACCCTGGGCGCCCCGTCAGCGGCGCCGGCCGGCGCCGCGCCGCTGCCGGTGGAGGCGAGGACGATCAGCAGGTTCTTGCCGTCGATTTTGGTTTCGTAGCCGACCTGACGACCGAGGTTCAACACCAGGCGGGTGCGGTCCTGCACCTGCACCAGATTTAGGCTCTTCAGGTCGCCGTCGCCGACATCCTGGCGCGCTTTGCCGGTCCCGTTAACCGTGCCCGGGAAGTCGAAGGCGATCCGCGGCGGGTTATCGATGGCGAAGGCGCCGGGCTGCGCGGTCAGCGCTTCCTTCATGGTGACCCGCAGCACGATGCCGCCGCCCGTCTGGGTGGTGACATTGATGGCGTCGATGCTGTTCGCGGGGGCTTGTGCTGCCGCGGTCGCGGCGAAGCCGGCGGCGCAGGCCAGTGGCAGGGCGAGGCGCGCCATCCGCGTCAGGATCATGCTGAGTATCTTCATGGTGATCTCCCTCGGACTTTCCGATTCTTGGGCTTACCTGGCGCCATCGTCGATCAGCTGGAGCGTGCTGACACGCTCCGTCCAGTCGCCGCCGCCGTCCTGCACGATTTCCTTCAACTTGACCGCGCCTTCAGAGATGTCCTCGATCCGGCCGAAGTTCTGGCCGAGATAGTTGCCGGTTTTGACCCGGAACAGGTTGTTGTCGGGGGTCTTGATGAGCGCGAAGGTGTCTTTCTTCTGCTGCAGTGTGCCGACCATGCGCAGGTTCTCGAGCGGGTAGGCCTCGAGCGGTTCCTTCTTGCGGCTGAAATCAGGCTGCAGGCCGCCGCCCGCCGTTTTCGGCGGTTCGATCTTGCGCGGCCGGAACGGATCGGTCAGGTCGTAGGCCTGGTAGGCGAACGGTTCGTAGGGTTTCACTTCCGGCAGCGGCGGAATGCGGCCGTGGGGAAGGTTGTCCGCTTCTTTGACGAACTGGCGCAGGTCGGAATACTGCTCTCCGCTGCACGCCGACAGCACGAGTGCGGCCGCCACGAGAGCCGGTACCAGGCGAAGGGCGCGCGCGCTCATTTCTTGGCCGCTCCCTTGGCCGTTTTGCGCTGCTTCGAGATTTCGTCCTCGTCCAGATAACGGTAGGTCTTGGCGACGGCATCCATCGAGAGTCCGCCGTCCTTGCCGGGCGTGATGTTCACGTCGTTCAGCAGGACGATGCGCGAAAGTTTCGCGACGTCGCTGGCGAAGGCCCCGATGTCGTGATAACTGCCGGTCACGCGGATGTTGATCGGCAGTTCGGCGTAGAAATCGGCCGCACTTTCGGTCGCGGCGGGTTTGAACAGTTCGAACTGCAGGCCGCGGCCGAGGCCCGCCTGGTTGATGTCGGTGAGCAGTGCGTCCATCTCGGATTTGCCGGGCAGCTGGCGCAGCAACGTGCCGAAGGATTTTTCGATGTCGGCGAGCTGCTGGCGGTAGGCCTCAAGATCGATCGCGACCTTTTTCTTCTCGATGAAGGTGTTGCGCAGCTCGCTTTCCTTCTTCTGGGCACCCTCGATTTCCTCGAGTTGGGTCTGCCAGTCGAACCAGTAAGCGCCGCCGATCGCGAGCACGAAGACAGCGCCGAGCACGAGCAGCTTCGGCAGCGCCGGCCAGCTGCCGATGCGTTTGGGGTCGAGTCTGCGGAAATCGTCGAGATTCATGATGGCTCAGCCCGGCTTGCGGGGGGCTTTCTTGTCGTCTGCCGTGGCGCGGGTGAGCGTCGCGCTGAGGGTGAAGTCGGACAGGCGGACAGCCCCGGCCTTGTCGCCGGCGCTCACGGCCTTGATTTCGATCAGATTGGGGCGCTCCAGCCAGGGCGAGGATTCGAGGTTGCGCATCAGGGTCGAGACGCGCGCGTTCGACTGGGCGAGGCCGTTGATCGTGACGCGGTTGCCCTGCTGGCGCACGCTCTTGAGGTAGACGCCGTCGGGCAGCTGCCGCACGAGCTGGTCGATGAGGTGCACCGTTTCATTGCGGTTGGACTGCAGTGATTCGACCACTTTTTTCCGCGCCAGCAGCTGGGCGGTCTGTTCCTTCAGGCGCTTGATCTCGTCGATCTGCTTGTCGAGGAGCGCGATCTCGCCTTCCAGATAAGTATTGCGGCCCTTCTGCTCTTCGAGCTGGCCCGCGAGATAGGTATGCGCGCCGAACCAGATGGCGGCGGCGATGCCGAGCACGCCGATCACCATGACGATGAAGTCCCGCTGCTGCTGCTTGCGCTTGAGCTCGCGGTGCGGGAGCAGGTTTACGCGAATCATGCGTCGAATCTCCGCATCGCCAGGCCGCAGGCCACCATCAGCGATGGCGCGTCCGTGGCCAGGTACTTCGGCCGGATCTTCGAGGACAGCGCCATGTTCGTGAAGGGGTTGGCGATCAGCGTGTTGACCTGGGTCCGCCGGGCCACCACTTCATCGATGCCCGGGATGGAGGCGCAGCCCCCCGCGAGCAGCACGTGGTTGACCTGGTTGAACTGGGTCGACGTGAAGAAAAACTGCAGGGCGCGGGCAACTTCAAGCGCCAGCGTGTCCATGAACGGCTGCAGGATGTCGGTTTCGTAGTTGTCGGGCAGCCCGCCGGTGCGCTTGTAGGCCTCGGCGTCCTCCGGCGACATGCTGTACTGGCGCTGGATTTCCTGCGTGAGCTGGTTGCCGCCAAAGGGTTGCTCGCGCATGTAGACGGAACTGCGGTTGCGCAGCACATTGACGTTCATCATCGTCATGCCCACGTCGACGATGGCGATGTTCTGGTCCTTGCCGTTGTCCGGCAGCTGCCGCTCGATCAGTTCAAAGGCGGTCTGGGTCGCGAAGGACTCGACGTCCATCACCAGGGCCTTGAGGCCCGCCGATTCGGCCGCCGCCACCCGATCCTCGATCTTTTCCTTGCGCGAGGCCGCGATCAGCACTTCCATGTCTTCCGGGTTGTTGGGGGCGGGGCCCAGCACCTGGAAATCCAGGTTGACCTCGTCCAGGGCGAACGGGATGTACTGGTTCGCCTCGCTTTCGACCTGGGGCTCCAGCTCGTCCTCGCTGAGGCCGGCAGGCACGATGATCTTTTTGGTGATCACGGCGGAGGCGGGCAGCGCCAGGGCGACGTTCTTGATGGTACTGCCCAGCTTTTTCCAGCCGCGCTTCATGGAATCGCTGACGGCGTCCAGATTCATGATGTTGCCGTCCGTCACCGAATCGCGGGGCAGCGGCTCGATCGCGTAGCGCTCGACCCGGTAGACGCCCTTGCCCGCGTCCGTGATCTCGACCAGTTTGATGGACGAGGAACTGATATCGCAGCCGATTATGGGCGGCGCCTTGCTCTTGAACAATCGTTCAAGAGCGGCGAAGTCGAAATTGATTTTTCCCTTAAGCATGGGTGGGTTAGGGCCACTTTGGATAATTTACATGAGACTCTAGCAACAACTATGTGGTGAGTAAAGCAAATCCCCGTTCACAATGTGCAGAATTGCAACACTTTCAAGACTTTCCCGGTCTGAGCGGTGTCCAATCGCCCGGATTCGCCTTCGCGGGGTAAAGGTTTTCTACGGGTTTCTTATTTCAAGTTACTGATTTTTCGTTATAATTTCTCATTCATGAAGCTGCGTTGGTGGGCCTTTCCCGTTCTCCTGGCTGCCGTGGTGATCGCCGCAGGCGGCCTCCTGGTGTCTTTTGTCGCCGTCATCATCTATCCCAGCCTCCCCTCGCTGGGGGTGTTGACCGATTACCAGCCCAAGGTCCCGCTCCGGATCTACAGCGCCGAGGGGCGGCTGATCGGCGAGTTCGGCGAGGAACGGCGGGCGGTGGTCCGGATCGGCGACGTGCCCAAGACCATGCGCGAGGCCATCCTGGCCGCGGAAGACGAGCGTTTCTACCAGCACGGCGGCGTGGATTACCTCGGCATCCTGCGCGCGGCGCTGTCGAACGTGGCCGCAGGCGGCGCGCGCCAGGGTGCGAGCACGATCACCATGCAGGTGGCGCGCAACTTCTTCCTGTCGAAGGAGAAGACCTACACACGCAAGGTCAATGAAATCCTGCTGGCCTTCAAAATCGAGCACAACCTTTCCAAGGACCAGATCCTTGAGCTGTACGTGAACCAGATCTATTTGGGCCAGCGCGCCTACGGGTTTGCCGCGGCCGCGCAGATCTATTTCGGCAAAACGCTGGAGCAGTTGACGCTCGCCGAAGCGGCCATGCTGGCCGGCTTGCCCAAGGCGCCGTCGCGTTACAACCCGGTGGCCAATCCGAAACGCGCCAAGGTGCGTCAGCAGTACGTGCTGCGCCGCATGCGCGAACTGGGCAGCATCACCGAGGCGCAGTTCGTGGCCGCCGAGGCGCAACCGATGGCCGTCAAGCGCGAGGTCAACGATTTCACCACGCGGGCGGACCATTTCGCGGAGATGGTGCGGCAGATTGTCTACGAGCGTTTTCAGGAAGACGCCTACACGAAGGGCTTCCGCGTCTACACCACGCTCAACACGCAGTACCAGGACGCCGCCTACGCAGCCCTGCGCAAGGGAGTGCTCGACTACGACCGTCGTCACGGCTACCGCGGCCCCGAGGGCTATGCGGAAATTCCGCCGCAGGCGAACGAAGAGGCTTTCGAGGAGGCGCTGCAGGACGAAACCGACAGCGACGACTTGATCGCGGCGCTGGTACTCGACGCTTCCCCCGCCGCAGTGAAGGTGTACCGCCGGGGCGGCGAAATCATCGAGGTCAAGGGCGAAGGCCTCAAGTTCGCCGCGCGCATGCTCGGTGACAAGGTCGGTGCCAACCAGCGCATCCGGCGCGGCGCGATCGTGCGCGTCCAGAAGGACGACAAGGGCGTGTGGCAGCTCGTACAGCTGCCGCAGGTGGAATCCTCCCTGGTGTCGCTCGATCCTCGCGACGGCTCGATCCGCGCGCTGATCGGCGGCTTCGACTTCGCGCGCAACAAGTACAACCATGTCACGCAGGCGTTGCGCCAGCCTGGCTCGAGCTTCAAGCCTTTCGTGTATTCCGCGGCGCTCGAGAAGGGCTTCACCGCGGCCACGATCATCAACGACGCGCCGCTCACCTTCGATGCCAGCCAGACCGGCAGCGAACCCTGGGCACCGAGGAACTACGACGGCAAGTTCGAGGGCCCGATGCGGCTGCGCACGGCGCTCGTGAGATCGAAGAACCTCGTGTCGGTGCGGGTCCTGCAGGCGATCACCCCGCAGTACGCGCAGGACTACATCACCCGTTTCGGTTTCGAGGCGAAATACCACCCGCCGTACCTGACCATGGCGCTGGGCGCCGGCAACGTGACACCCATGCAGATGGCGGGCGCGTATTCGATCTTCGCCAACGGCGGCTTCCGAGTGCAGCCGTACTTCATCGAACGCATCGAGGATGCCAAGGGCACCGTGCTCGCGCGCGCCCAGCCGCAGCGGGCGGGCGAAGGCGCAGAGCGCGCGATCGATGCGCGCAACGCCTTCATCATGAACAGCATCATGCAGGACGTCGTGCGCGTCGGCACCGCCGCCCGCGCGATGCAGCTCGGCCGCACCGACCTCGCCGGCAAGACGGGCACCACCAACGAGTTCGTCGATGCCTGGTTCTGCGGCTACAACGCGACCCTGGTGGCTGTCGCGTGGGTCGGCTTCGACAATCCGCGGACCCTGGGCCACAACGAAACCGGAGGTGCTGCCGCCTTGCCGATCTGGATGGGCTTCATGGGCAAGGCGCTGAAAGGCGTCCCGGAAGAACCGCGCACCCCCCCGGGGGGCATCACGGCGATCCGCATCAATGCCGCGACCGGCATGCGCGAGCCGGACAAGGGTGGCATCGTCGAGTATTTCTTCCAGGAGTTTCCGCCGCCCGAGCCCGACCATGAGGCGGCGCCTGCAACGCTGCCGGGCGCTGCCGGCAGCGGGGGTGCTCCGGTGCCGGCCCGGACGGAAGACGTGCGCAACCAGCTGTTCTGACCGCTACTTGGCGAAAGACCGCAGCCGTAATCTGGAACGCGCGCGACTGGCGCACATGGCCGCGCGGCTGATGGCCGAGGATGGCATCGAGGACTACGCGCTCGCCAAGCGCAAGGCCGCGCGTGCAGCGGGCATTCCCGAGACACGGGCCTTGCCGGACAACGCGGAAATCGACGCCGCGCTCGCGGAATACCGGACGATCTTTGAAACCACGGCGCATCCGGCGCGCCTGCAGCGGCTGCGCGAAATCGCGCTCGAGGCGATGCGCGCGCTCGGCGATTTCAATCCACACCTCACGGGCGCCGTATTGAAAGGCACCGCCGGCCGCTTCGCCAACATACATCTGCATTTATTCACCGACCGCGGCAAGGCGCTGGAACCCTTCCTGCTCGATCAGGGCATGACGTACCGGCCCGGGTCTGCGCGCTTTTACGCCGGTGATCGCGAGGTGGTGGCGCCGACGTTCACGCTCGAACGCGATGGCGTGGAAATCCAGCTGGCGCTGCTGACCGTCGCCGACCAGCGCACGTCGCTGACCACGCATCCCGGCGGCACGCCCCTCGAACGCGTGCGCGCGGACGCGGTGGCCGCGCTGATCGCCGCAGGGGCTACTTTTTAAGCCACGCCGCCGCTTGCGGCGCGAAATAGGTCATGACGGCGTCGGCGCCCGCGCGCTTGAATGCGAGCAGGACTTCCATCACTGCCGCGCGCTCGTCAAGGTGGCCGAGCGCACAGGCCGCCTTCAGCATCGCGTATTCGCCGCTGACCTGGTAGACGAAGGTCGGTGCGTGGTAGGTGTCTTTCACGCGGCGCACGATGTCCAGATACGGCAGCCCCGGCTTGATCATGACCATGTCGGCGCCTTCTTCAAGGTCGAGCCCGACTTCCCACAGCGCTTCATCGCTGTTGCCCGGATCCATCTGGTAATTGCGCTTGTCGCTCTTGCCCAGCGACCGCGCCGAGCGCACGGCGTCGCGGAAGGGGCCGTAGAACGCCGACGCGTATTTCGCGGCGTACGCCAGGATGCGCGTATGGATAAAGCCCTTGACATCGAGCGCTGCGCGGATCGCGCCCACGCGGCCGTCCATCATGTCCGACGGCGCCACGATGTCTACACCGGCGGCGGCGCAGACGAGCGCCTGGCGCTTCAGCACCGCAATCGTTTCGTCGTTCAGCACGTAGCCATTGCGGTCGATCACGCCGTCCTGGCCGTGCGTGGTGTACGGATCGAGTGCCACGTCGGTGATGACGCCCAGTTCCGGGAAATTCTTTTTCAGGGCCGCGACCGTGCGCGGCACCAGGCCGTTCGGATTGGCGGCTTCGCGGCCGTCCGCGGTTTTCTTCGAGGGCTCGACCGCCGGGAACAGGGCCAGCGCCGGGATGCCCAGCCGAAGGCAGCGCTCGGCGTGCGGCAGCAGGCGGTCCACCGTGTAGCGCTCGATGCCGGGCATGGCCTCCACAGCCTCGGTGCGGCCGCGCCCCGGGATCACGAATACGGGGTAGATCAGGTCGTCGGTCGACAGGCGATGTTCGCGCGTCAGCCGCCGCGTGAAGTCGTCGCGCCGTCCCCGCCGCATGCGGCGGCGCGGGTAGGCCCCCAGTGGGATCATGGCCGGTCCGTCCGGAAGTTATAAGTTAATGATTAAATGACTAATATTCATGCCGTAGCCAAAGAGCGGTCTCGCTTGGGAACTTCGTGCGCGGCAGCGCGTCATAAGAGCAGACGATGCCCCCATCGTCTCCCGCTTCACCTCCCTGAGCGGGAGCCTTAATACGCAACACGCAAGTTAAGGCTTTAACCCCCGGTTTCCTCCCCTTTAACCGGGGGTTTTTTATGTACGGCGTCCGGCTGCGGTTCTGGGGATAATTGGAACACCTCGGGCCGCAGCCAGACCGCCACCCGTTGAGCCGCTTCGACGATACCGGCTTTCGTCAGGCTGGAAAAGAGTTGCAGCGTCGCCTGCGGCAGGAGGGTGGAAAGCGTTTTGCGCGCTCCCATCAAGGTTTCCTTGGATTGCCGGGGCGTCAGCTTGTCCGACTTGGTGAGCAGGATGTGCACCGGCAGGTCCCGCGGCGCAAACCACGCCAGCAGTTGCTGGTCGAGCGGTGTGAACGGGTGCCGGGCGTCCATCAGCAGGACCAGCCCCGCCAGATTCTCGCGCCCGGCCAGGTAACCGCCGACCAGTGCCTGCCAGTTGTTGCGCACGGGGCCGGGCGCGGCCGCGTAGCCGTAGCCGGGCAGATCGACGAGCGCGCAGGTTTCGTCGAGGCCGAAATAATTGATCAATTGAGTACGGCCCGGCGTCTTGCTGACGAAGGCGAGGTTCCGGCGGCGAGCCAGCGCGCTGAGCGCACTGGATTTGCCCGCATTGGAGCGGCCGGCGAAGGCCACTTCGCGGCCGACTGGTGGCGGCAGCTGATGGAGTTCCGCGACCGACGTCCGGAATTGCGCGCGCGCGAGGAACTGTATCGCGGGGTCACGCGCGGCGGCAACTTCGGCGCGCGACACGGAAACGCGACGTTCTTGTAAAATGCCCATCTTTTCGATCATAACCGAACGCAGGGAGTAGGCATGCTGCGCGCAGCAAAGCAGGGAATTCCGGACGCCCGAACGTCATTGCAGCGTCCGTCAAGGACGGCAGGCCCCGCCACGGGTGTCGTGGTTGCCGGTTTGATGGCGGTACTGCTGGCCGCCGGCGTTTCCGGCGCACAGGCTGCCGAAGCGGCCGCCAAACGCGGCGATCCCGCCAAAGCCCAGAACACTGCGAACCAGGTCTGTGCGGCCTGTCATGGCGCCGACGGCAACAGTGCGATTCCCGCCAATCCCATCCTCTCCGGGCAGATTGCCGACTACACCGCGAAGCAACTCGCGGACTTCAAAAGCGGTGCCCGCAAGAACGCCGTCATGGGGGGCATGGCGTCCGGTCTGTCGCCGGAAGACATGCGGAATCTCGGTGCTTTCTACGCCCAGCAGAAGCCGAAAGCGCGGGCGGCCAAGGATGCGGAACTGGCCAAACTGGGCCAGGCGATCTACCGCGGCGGCATCGCGGCGAAAGGCGTGGCGGCCTGCGCGTCGTGCCACTCGCCGAATGGTGCGGGCATCCCGGCGCAGTTCCCGCGCCAAGCGGGCCAGCACCAGGAATATACCGTGGCCCAACTGCAGGCTTTCCGCGCGGGCGAGCGGGCCAACGATCCCAACCAGATGATGCGGGCGATCGCGGCGAGACTGTCCGACCAGGAAATCAAGGCGGTCGCGGAATATATGGCGGGCCTGCGCTGACCGGCTGAACGCAGGCGCCGCGCGTACCGCGGGCAATGCCAGTAAAAAAGGGTGACCACCGTCACCCTTTTTTGTGCGCGGATGACGGGATGCGCTCGCTAGCGCAGCGCAGCCAGCGCCCGGTCCGCGACCGCTACCGTGTCCGCGATGTCCTGCGCGGAATGTGCCGCCGAGACAAAGCCGGCCTCGAAGGCCGACGGCGCGAGATAAACCCCCGCGTCCAGCAGGGCATGGAAGAACCGGCGGAAGCGGTCCTGGTCGCTCGTCATCACTTCCGCGTAACTGCGCGGCACCTCCGCCCGGAAATAAAGGCCGAACATGCCGCCAAGCGACTGCGCGCTGAAAGCGATGCCGTGGCGCTGCGCAGCGGCCGTGATCCCGTCGGTGAGCGCGCGCGTGCTGGTGGTGAGGCGGTCGAAAAATCCCGGCGCCTCCATCAGCTTCAGCGTCGCGAGGCCGGCCGCCACGGCCACCGGGTTGCCGGACAGCGTGCCCGCCTGGTACACCGGGCCGAGCGGCGAAATCTTCTGCATGATGTCGCGCCGGCCGCCGAAGGCCGCCACCGGCAGCCCGCCGCCGATCACCTTGCCCAGCGTCGTCAGGTCCGGCGTGATGTTGTAGACGCCCTGCGCGCCGCGCGGGCCGACACGGAATCCGGTCATCACCTCGTCGAAAATCAGCACCGCGCCGTGCTTCGTGCACAACGCGCGCAGCGCCTCCAGAAAGCCGGGTGCGGGCAAGATCATGTTCATGTTGCCGGCGACCGCCTCGACGATGACGCCGGCGATGCGGTCGCCCTCGCGCGCGAAGGCGCGTTCGAGGCCCTCGGTATCGTTGTAGTCGAGCACCAGCGTGTTGGCGGCCGCGCCTTCCGGCACGCCGGCGGAACTGGGATTGCCGAAAGTGAGCGCGCCGGAGCCGGCTTTCACCAGAAGCGCATCCGCATGCCCGTGATAGCACCCCTCGAACTTCACCAGCGTGTCGCGGCCGGTAAATCCGCGCGCGAGCCGCACCGCGCTCATGGTTGCTTCCGTACCCGAACTCACCAGCCGCACGAGTTCCAGCGACGGCAGGCGGCGGATCAGCAATTCCGCCATCTCGACTTCGATGGCGGTGGGCGCACCAAACGACAGGCCGTCGGCCGCCGTTTTCTGCACGGCAGCGATCACCTCCGGGTGGGCGTGGCCGAGGATGAGCGGGCCCCACGAGCCGACGTAGTCCAGGTAGCGCTTGCCGTCGGCGTCCCATACGTGGGGACCTGCGCCGCGCGCGAAGAAGCGCGGCGTGCCGCCCACCGCCCGGAAGGCGCGCACCGGCGAATTGACGCCGGCGGGAATGACCTGCTGGGCCTGGGCGAACAGGGCTTCGTTCCGGGAAGTCATGCAGGAGACTTCGCAAACAGTCCGGCGAGGCGCGCCGCCGCGGCGCGCACGTCGGGAGTATCGAATATCGCGGACACGACTGCGAGCGCATCGGCGCCGGCATCGATCACGTTCCGCGCGTTGTCGGCGGTAATGCCGCCGATGGCCACCAGCGGCCGGCCAAAGCGCGCACGGGCGGTTGCGAACAGGGCGAGCGGCGCGTGTACGGCGCCGGGCTTGATGCGCGACGGATAGACGGCGCCAAAGGCCAGGTAATCGGCGCCCGCGGCATGCGCGACGGCGGCGCGGTCCAGATCGTTGTAGCAGGAGATGCCCAGCAGGCGCCGCGGACCAAGCAAGCGGCGCGCCGTCGCAGCATCGCCGTCATCGCGGCCCAGATGCACGCCGTCGGCATCGAGTTCGAGCGCGAGCGCGAGATCGTCGTTGACGATCAAGGGCACACCGCTCCGGCGACACACGGCGAGCAGTGCCTGCACCTGTGCACGCCGCAGGTCCGGCGCGGCCGTCTTGTGGCGGTACTGCACCGCGCTGGCGCCGCCCGCGATAGCATCCGCGACCCCTTGTGTGAGCACCGCGGTGTCATCGATCTCCGGAGTGACCGCGTACAAACCGGACAGTCGCGCGGGTGCGCTAGCTGCCCGGGGTGTCGTTGCCATTTTCTTCGCGGGCCCAGAACAGGCGGTCCGGAATGTACTGTCCCATGCCGGGACGGAAGGCCGCTTTCAGCGTCTGCCAGGTGTATTCCTGGGCATCCTTCGCCGCTTCCGGCACGGCGAGGCCGTTGGCGAGCGTGGCGGCCAGCGCGGAGGCCAGCGTGCAGCCCGAACCATGGTAAGTACCCGCCAACCGTTCCCAGCTGTCGCTGCGCACGATGCCTTCGGGGCCGTACAGCGTGTTGATGACTTTGGGCGTGTTTTCGTGCGTGCCGGTGATCAGCACGTACTCGCAGCCGGTGGCGAGCAGCCGGCGCGCGCATTCGGCGGGGTCGAGCTCTTCGTGTTCGTCGGGGTCGTGCGCCGCGAGGCGCCGCGCTTCCAGGCTGTTGGGCGTGAGGATGGTGGTCTGCGGAATCAGCAGTTCCTTCAGGGCCGCGATGAGGTCTTCGCTGGCGAAACTGTCGCCGCGCCCCGAGGTCAGCACCGGATCGAGCACCAGCGGCACTTCCGGGTAGTCGGAGACGACTTCCGCAATCGCCGCGACGATTTCGATGCTGCCGAGCACGCCGATCTTGAATGCGGCCACCGGCATGTCCTCGAGCACGCAGCGGGCCTGGTCGGCGACCCATTCGGCGTCGAGCGGCTGCACGTCTTCCACGCCGAGCGTGTCCTGGATCGTGGTGGCCGTGACCACCGACAGCGGATGGCAGCCCATGGCCGCGAGCGTGAGCAGATCGGCCTGCAGGCCGGCGCCGCCGCTGGGATCGGTCGCGGCGAACACGAGCACGAGCGGCGGAGAGGCGGCGGCGGGATCGTTCATGCAGTGGGCACCGGCATCGCCGGAACGCCGTCGGAGAATCGTGTGGAGGAGGCCGGAGGCAAGGGGCGGGATCAGCTAGAATAATGCGCTGCGATTGTAGCCGAAAGCCGGCGCGCACCGCGTCCTGCGGGCGCGTTTCCTTCCACCGTTTCTTTCTGTTTTGAACCATGACCACCGACAGCAGCGCGCCCAAAGCCTACATGTGTCTCATCTGCGGCTGGATCTACGATGAAGCCGCCGGATTGCCGAACGAGGGCATCGCGCCCGGCACCAAATGGGAGGCCATTCCCGTCAACTGGACCTGTCCAGAGTGCGGTGCACGCAAGGAAGATTTCGAGATGGTGGAGATTTAAGGAGGCAAGCATGCGCATCCTGCACACGATGATCCGGGTCGGAGACCTCGATCGCTCGATCCGGTTCTACACGGAAGTACTCGGCATGCGGCTCCTGCGGCGCACCGACTATCCGGAGGGTCGCTTTACCAACGCCTTCGTCGGCTACGACGACGAAACACAGGCGGCGGTGGTGGAACTCACGCACAACTGGGATACCAAAGCCTACGACATGGGCACCGGGTTCGGGCATATCGCGCTGGCGGTCGATGATGCCCACCGGGCCTGCGAGGAAGTCAAAAAACGCGGTGGCAAGGTTACGCGCGAAGCGGGCCCCATGAAGCACGGCAAGACCGTGATTGCCTTCGTCGAGGATCCGGACGGCTACAAGATTGAACTCATACAGCAGATAGTGCTAGCGAATTGACCCAGCGACACGTCCGTCCGGCACGCGCGCAAAACGCTGGGGCTACGTAAATTAAGCAATCTTTAACCCGGAACACGAACCCGGTGCCGGGATTCCCGGAGCCGTTTGTCGTCTGGTGCGTGGCTTTTGCCTACGCGACCTGCATGGCCTTGACGCTGCAGAAGTTAATCCTTCCTCTATTGCCGGAACTGCATGCAGGGCACGGCCTACTGAACGCCGATGCGATTTCTTTTCACAACACCGCGGTGGAACTTGCAGCGCGCATCCATGCTGTCGGGTGGTCGGAATGGCGCTTGTTTCCCGCCGGCGGCGCCGGCAACGTTGGAGTGCTCGCCGCGATATACGCGGTACTCGGTCCCGATCCTGCCTGGTTCGTCCCGTTGAACGCGGCGGCGCATGCCACGGGCGCGCTGATGCTTTATCTGATTGGACCCCTCCTGTGGCCCGGGCGCGAAGGTCGCTTGGGCGGTTTGATTGCATCCGTCCTGTTTCTTGTTTTCCCATCCGGGTTGATGTGGTACGGACAAAACCACAAAGATGCGTTCTCGATCGCCGGCACCCTGTTGATTATCTACGCCTGGCTATCGGCGTTGCCTGGAGAGCAGCAATCACCGAAGCGGATCAAGATTCTGGCGCTGATCATTGCCGGGATGGTTCTGATCATCGTCACCAAGCCCTATCTGCTGAAACTCCTTGGTCTCGGAGCTATTCTTGCCTGGTCGGGCGTGGCGGTCGCCACGATCTTCCTGAAGCGCTTGCGTGCCGACAGGGCGATGCTCGGGTTCAGTGCGTTCTTGGCATTCACTGTTACGGCGAGCGCGTTTCTCACTCAACCATACATTCTGGAAGATTCGGAAGCCAACACGCTGGGTGCGTGGAAATGGGAGCGCAGTTCAGTGCTGCCCTCGCCACTCGACCGCCAACTGGAGACCTTATCGCGGATTCGGGCCGGGCTTATCGGGTATGGATTGTCTGCCAAGGCCGGGTCCATGATCGATGTGCACCTTGCCCCCTCAAACGCCATAGACGCGATGACTTACATGCCGCGAGCGTTGACGCTGGGATTATTGGCTCCTTTCCCCAACATGTGGGTCGATCGTCCCAACCTGTTTCGCCTGGTGGGGGCGCTGGAAACACTGGTCTGGTACTTGCTGATCCCGGGATTCCTGCTGTTTTTGTATGTCAAGCCTTCGCGACGATTGCTTGGGGGCTTGATTATTAGTGGCTTCTTGCTGATGATTCTTGCGTACGTCAATGCCAATGTGGGAACGCTGTACAGGCAACGCTTCGGGGCCTTGTTTTTTTTCTCCCTGTGCGGGGCGATCGGCCTGGCGAAAATTATTTTCGTGTTGTTGTCTGTGACAGCCGTCCGAACGGAGCAGAACCCGATCACTGCCTCCGATGGCAGTATCGAAACTTTCGGCAACGTTTCTGGAATGACGCACGTGGCGTCTTCCGGCGCCATCGTGCTTATGGTCAGTCTGGCGGGCTATCTGGGATTTTTGATCAGGGACCTTCTGCTGATCAAACACTTCGGTATCAGCGTCGAGCTGGATGCTTTCTATTCGGCAACGATGATCCCGATGTTCTTCGTTGCTTTTCTCGCGTTACCTGTCGGTGACGCTCTGACAGTCCCGTTTCTCGAAGCGGGGCGTAAAGGTGCGACAGCGCAGGCGCGGCTGGTTCGATCGCTGCTGTCAGTCCTCACGGTCGTGCTGGTAGGTACCGGGTTCATTCTGCTTGCGGTCGCGGAGGAAGTCGCCGGCCTGATTTTAGGCACCGACGATGCCGATCAGATCGCGAGCGCAGCGCTGATGCTGAGATGCTTCATGCCGGTCCTGATGCTGTGCGGCTGGACGGTGATCGGCAATGCCGTGTTGAACGCGCGGCGTCGCTCGCTGAACTCGGCGCTCGCGCAATTAAGTGTTCCGGCTATGGCGGTCGCACTGATTCTCGCGTTTCAGCAGACATGGGGCGCGTATGGGGCGATCGCCGGGATGCTGGCAGGGATGCTCATCAATATCGGTCTGGTCATGCATGCGGTGAAGCAGGAAGGAATAAGACTGATGCCGGGTTCTTTCGATGGCCTCGACGACCTTGCGCCAGTGTTTCGCAACTACGGACTGCTTGCTTTGGCGGCGCTCATGGCCGCAGTGTCGGTGCCGATCAACTATGCGTTTGCCGGCCTTCTTGGTACGGGCGAGTTGTCATCATGGGCAGTGGGCAGCAAGATGCTGCAGGTCATCACGGGGTTGGCGGGTGTCGGGGTAAGCGCTGTGGTATTGCCCCATCTCGCGCGCCTGGTGAACAGCAATCGACCCGTGCAGATACAGAGCGATCTTTATTTCATGCTGATGTGCGGCACCTGGATCGCCATGGTTATTGGCATCGTCGTTTACGGTTTTTCCGAGCCACTCGTGGTGGCGATTTTCGAAGGTGGCGAAGTGACGCGCGATCAGGCTCTACAACTGGCGGAGATCCTGAAGCTGGGCAGCGTCCAACTGCCCTTCATTGTCAGCACGGTGCTGATCCTCAAGCTCGCCGCAGTGTCCGGAGCAATGCGCCATGTGGTTATGGCTATGGGGGGGGGCGTGGTGCTCAATGTTTTCCTCAACGCTATCCTCGTGCCGCAATCCGGAATTCTTGGCATTGCAACGGCAATGGTGATCGCCGCCGGCTTTTCGGCCAGCTATCTGTTGGTGATGACACGTAAACAAAGCGGCTTGGGGATTCTTGAGATTGTCGCCATCGCCGGTTGTTGGCTCGGCTTGGTGGGCATGAGTATCGCCCTGCATTTCAGGAGCTTGGCCGCCGTCTCAGCGGCCGCGATGAGTTTGACGGTGCTCCTGACGTTGCAGTGGAGGGTATGGCGAACTACTTTCGCCAAATGAGTCGCGGGCAGCGGAAACGCTGAAAAACGCTTGCCTCGTCATCCCTGCCGGGGCGGGTGAGCGGTGCCTTCCCATGCGTCGGGAAGGTAGGCTGGGGGCGCTCGCGCCCAGCTGCACATCAGCCCCGGCTTACGACCTGCCGGGGCCTGCTTCACTGCCGCTGTGACGGGTAGGAAAGCTTCCTTCGCGCAAAGCGATGAAGTCAGCCACGCGCAGATAGTCTGTAACCGACAGTGTTTCGGCGCGCGCGCCGGGCAGGATGGCCAGCGCCAGCATTTCCTCTACGTTCAACAGTCCTTTCCACGTATTGCGCAGCGTTTTGCGCCGCTGGCCGAACGCGGCAGACACGACGCGGGCGAACACCGCTTCATCGCGGATTGCAGGCACGGTCGCGGCATGCGGCGTCAGCCGTACGACCGCGGAGACTACCTTTGGTGGTGGCTGAAACGCACCGGCCGGCACGTCGAATAGCTTGGCTATGGCAAACCGCGCTTGCAGCATCACCGACAATCGTCCGTAGGTTTTGCTGCCGGGCGCCGCCGCCATCCGATCGACGACTTCCCGTTGCAACATGACGTGCACATCCTCGATCTGCGGAAGAAAGCGAATGAGGTGGAACAGCAACTGACTCGAGATGTTGTAAGGCAGATTACCGACAACACGCAGGCGTGGCCCGACAGTCGCGAGATCGGTCTGCAGCGCATCCCCTTCGATCAGCGTTAGGCGTTCAGGCGTGAATTCGGCGCGCAGCATTGTTGCGAGGTCGCGGTCGAGCTCGATCGCGGTGAGACGCCCGGCGATGGCCATAAGCGGCCGGGTCAATGCCCCGAGTCCGGGGCCGATTTCGACTATGCAGTCACCGGGTCGTGGTGCTACTGCGGCCACGATACGGTCGAGGTAATACGCGTCAGCTAGGAAATGCTGGCCGAAGCGTTTTCGAGGGATGTGACGGCCCGTCATGTGTGCCTGCAGGCCCGACCGGCGGGATCTCAGCGCCGCCTTCCCACGAGCGTCCTGGCCAGCGCCAGCGCGGCGCGCAGGCTGCCCGGATCAGCACCGCGGCTGCCGGCCGCCGCCAGGTCCAGTGCCGTGCCGTGATCGACTGACGTGCGCACGAAGGGTAGCCCAAGCGTCACGTTGACACCCGCGCCGAAGCTAGCGTACTTCAGCACCGGCAGGCCCTGGTCGTGGTACATCGCCAGCACGCAGTCGGCGCGCGCGAGCTTGTCGCGGTTGAACAGGGTGTCTGCCGGCAGCGGGCCTTCCACGGCGACGCCGCGTTTGCGCAGCGCCGCGATCACCGGTGCGATGACGTCGATCTCCTCGCGGCCGAAGTGCCCGCCTTCGCCGGCGTGCGGATTGAGGCCGGCGACGAGGATGCGCGGCCGCCGGCAGCCGAAGCGCGTGCGCAGGTCGTGGACCAGCACGCCCAGCGTGGCGGCGAGGCTGTCGCGGGTAATGGCGGCGGGCACGTCCTTCAGGGCGAGGTGCGTGGTGGCCAGCGCCACACGCAGCCCGCGGCCGGCGAGCAGCATCACGACGTGTGGCACGTGCGCACGCGCGGCGAGGAACTCGGTATGCCCGGTAAAGGCGATGCTGGCATCGTTGATGACGCCCTTGTGCACGGGCGCCGTGACCATGGCGTCGAAGCGCCCGGCGAGGCAGCCGTCGGCGGCGGCCTCAAGCATGGCAATGACGTGCGGCGCATTTGCCGGATCGAGGCGGCCTGGTACCACGGCATGCGCCACCGGCACGTGCAACACGCTCACACGAGTATTCGTTTCAGGGTGCGTGGCATCGAAGGCGGCGGGCTGCCACGTGATGCGATGTGCGCGTGCGCGCGCCGCCAGCACGTCACGGTCGCCGATGACCACCACCCGCGCGCCGCGGGCCCGCGCGGCCACGCGCACGGCGAGATCGGGACCGATGCCCGCCGGCTCCCCGGCGGTGAGAGCGACGAGCGGGGCGGGCTTCACGGCGCGTTCACCGGGCGGCCGATTCGAGCCGGCGTTCGATGAACACCGCGTCGATCATCTGCCGGATCCATTCCTGGTACGCCTCTTCCGCTTTGGCCTGGCGCAGCGCCAGGCGCGCGCGCATTTTCTGCTGGTCGCCGGACATGTCCTGGTCGCGCCGCTGCACCACCTGGATCAGGTGCCAGCCGAAGGGCGAGCGCACCGGCTCGCTGATCTGCCCGGTTTTCAGCTGGTCCATGGCTTTTTCGAATTCAGGCACAGTATCGCCCGGCGTCAGCCAGCCGAGATCGCCGCCGCGCGAAGCGCTGGCGTCTTCGGAGTTGATACGCGCCACCTGCGTGAAATCGCCGCCGTTGTCGATGCGTTCCTTCAGCTTGACCAGCTTGGCGCGCGCTTCGGTCTCGGACACGAGCTCGTTGGTCTTGATCAGGATGTGCCGCGGATTGGTCTGCGTCACCATCATCGGCCCGACAGTGCCGCGCCGTTCGTTGAGGCGCAGGATGTGAAAGCCGTTGGGGCTGCGGAACACCTCGCTGACTTCGCCGGGCTTGAGCTTCTGGACGGCTTCGGCAAAGATCGCCGGCAGCCGCGCGGGGTCCCGCCAGCCGATGTTGCCGCCTTGGACGGCGTCCGGCGCTTCGGAGAAGGCCGCCGCGACCTGGCGGAAGTCGGTGCCGCCGCGGACCTGCGCGAGCGCCTGCTCGGCGCGCGTGCGGCGGGCCTGGATCTGCTCGGGGCTGGCTTTTTCCGGCACCTGGACCAGGATGTGGGAGAGGTTGAATTCGTCGGCCGTGCCGGTGGCCGCTTTCTGGCTGACGATCAGGTTGTCGACTTCGGTGTCGGTCACCACCACGCGGTTGTCCACCTCACGCTCGCGCAGGCGGGCCAGCACCATCTCGTTGCGGATGTCCTCGCGCCAGCGCGCGAACGGCGTGCCCTGCTTTTCCATGATCAGGCGCAGTTCGCCGATCGACAGTTTGTTCTGCTCGGCGATGCGCGTGATCGCGGCTTCCAGCTGGGCGTCGTCCACGCGCAGACCGGTCTCGCGGGCGAACTGCAACTGCACCCGTTCGGTGATCATGCGTTCCAGGAGCTGGCGCTCGAGCACGTCGCCGGGCGGCAGCGGCGTGCCCTGCTGTTTCAGCTGCAGCGAGACGTTGCGGATGCGGTCGTTCAGCTCGTAGCGCGTGATGACCTCGCTGCCGACCACCGCGACGATGCGGTCCAGGGCCAGCACCTGGCGCGGGCGCGCAGGCTGGGCGGACGCAGGCGCAATCAACGCTGGCGCTGCGAACATCGCGGCGGCGAGCGCAAGACCCGCAGGGATGCGGCGGGGGGAGGGCACGGACATCAGCGGTAGTTGGAGAACGGGTCGACTTCGGAGGGCGCGCGCAGCATGGTCGCCGCGTAACCCGGCACGCTGCGCCGCAACAGTTGTTCGGCGGTATTTCCGACCTTGGAGATGCCGGAAAGTTCGAGCTGCACGAAGAAGGAATTGACCTCTTGGGCGGCCGTCACCGCAAAACGATGGAACACGCCCCGGATCGCCCAGCAATCGTCGCCATACTCCAGTCCGGCCAAGGCTTCCAGTGTGCGCTTGTCGTTGAACGAATAGTTGTAGCGGCCGACCAGGCCCCAATTGCCGGCAAACCGCCACTGGCCCGAAAGATCAATCTGGTCGACGTTGGGGTTGGTGGTCGTCGTCGTTCCCGGGGTCGTGTTCTGGCGCGTGAACCGGTAAGCGGCGTTGAGTAGCTTGCCGGGTTCCGGGTTGTAGCGCAGGGCGGTATAGGCGCGCTGCAGCTGCGACTGCTGGGTGGTGTAGGACACACCGGCGTCGAGAATCCAGTGCGGGATGATGATGCCGCGCACGGCCGCCAGCAGGTCCGAAGTGCTGTTGGGCGTGGGTAACACACCGGGGATCGTCACGCGCTGACGTTCGATGAAGTAGCGCTGCGCGATGCCGGCGCTGATGCGCTCGGCGCCATTTTCCGCCTGAATCAGGCGCGTGGACAGGCCCCAGGTGATCGCGTGCAGGTCGTTGATGCGGTCGTAGCCCGAGAACTGGTTTTCGGTGAACAGCGTGGCGAAGCTCAAATCCTGCGTCGTGCTCTCGAAGTTGGGAATGCGGTTCTGGTCGCGGTACGGGATCCACGTGTAGTAGAGGCGCGGTTCGATCGTCTGCGTCACCGCGCTGCCGAACACGTTCGTGTCGCGTTCGAACACCATGCCGCTGTCCACGCTCACCGTCGGCGTCGTAATGCTCTGGTTGAAGTTCGGCGTGATGGTCTTGTTGTCGATCGAGTACTGGCGGTAATTCACCCCGACCTTGGGCGTGACGTAGCCGAACGCCGTCGTGATGGGGAAAGACACCGACGGATTGGCCATCCAGCGCTGGCCGTTCGGCAGCGTGATGGTCGGATTCTGGAAATCGTTGTAATTGGAGATGAGGTCGAAGTCGAAGCCCGCAATATCGGCCTTCGCCGCGGTCAGGCTGACCCGGGGCGCGCGGCTGTACGGCGACGTGGTCGGATTCGCCGGATCGACCTGCAGCGTCTGCCAGCGCTGGTAGAGGCCGTTGACGTTCCAGGTGCCGCCGTTCCACCAAGTGCCGTTGCGGCCGAGGGTCGCCTCGCGCGGGAGCACCGCCTGCGAAGTCTGCGCCACGTTGGTCGACAGGTCGGTGAAGTACTGCGAATCCGACACCTGCTGGATGTTGACCATACCGTACCACGGCCCGTAGTTCTGCTGGTGGCGGAACGCGCCGAAGTAGCGGTACTGGTCGTTGCTGTTCTTGTCGTTCGGCAGCACCTGGTAGAACGCGCGTCCGTTCAGCGACTTCTCCAGGTAGCGGAACTCGGAGTCCAGCATGAAGCCGTTCTTCTGCAGGTAGCGCGGTGTGAAGGTCGCGTCGTAGTTGGGCGCGATGTTCCAGTAGAACGGTTGCGCGACCTGCGCGCCTGTGCGGCCGGTCGTGCCTATGTGGGGGGTCAGCAGGCCGGTCTTGCGCTCTTCCTTCAGCGGGAAAGAGAGGTAGGGCGAATACAGGATGGGCACGCCGAAAAACTCGAGCCTGGCATCACGCGCCACGCCGGTATTCTGGTCCTGGTCGAGCGTAAGCTCGCCCGCGCGCACCAGCCAGGCATCGTTGCCGCATTCGCAGGTGGTGAAGGTGGTGCGCTCCGTGCGCATGCGCGTGCGGCTCTCGAAGTCGATACGGTCGGCGGTGCCGCGGGCAAACGTGGCCGGCGCGACCGGCGTGCGTTCGAAGGCCGAAAGCGGACGCTCGCGCGGCGCTTTCGGCGGTTCCGGGCGCAACTCGAAAGCGGCCCCCGTCATGAATCCGCGCTCGTCCGTCAGGTTGGCCTTCAACCGGCTGCCGGTGAGCTTGTCGCCGAAGCGCTCGAAACGCACGTTGCCCTCGGCGGTGACCTCGTCGGCTTCCGGGTCGTAGCGCAGCCAGTCGGAGAAAATGCGCTGGTCGCGCCGGCGCAGCCGCACGGTGCCATCGGCTTCGACTTCGCGGCCGGCGTAGCCGCGCAGGCTGTCGGCGTCCAGAAAGACCGGCACTTCTTCCTGCAGCGCGGCGGGCGGGCGCAAAAAAGACGGCTGCATGCGCAGCCGGATCTCAGGGTGGGCGACCGGCGCTGGAGTGACCGTGTCGGCGGCCTGCGCGCCCTGCGCCCCGGCCAGCACGAGCGGTGCCAGCAACGCGCGCGACGCACGAAAGCAGGAGAGACGCGGCGAACGCGCGTGACGCGGGGGGCGCATGGGATGGTTCAGGGGTGCCCCACAGCCGGGCGGCCGCGAGTGCGGTGCTAAAATCGCACAATTTGCTAGGGAAGGCAATGCACGAAGACGATCGCGTGCGCGCGCTTCGTGCGTGGCTCACCACAGCGCTCCCGGCGGCTCCCGCTGGGAGCGGCTTGACCCTCTCCAGCGCGTCCGCGGACGCCAGTTTCCGGCGCTATTTCAGGGCCATCCGGGGCGCCGGCACGTGGATCGCCATGGACGCGCCGCCGCCGCGCGAGGATTGCCGGCCGTTTGTGCAGGTCGCTGCCCTGTTGCGTGCGGCGGGCCTGAACGCCCCGCAGGTGCTCGCGCAGGACCTCGAGCAGGGCTTCCTGCTGCTGACGGACCTGGGCACCCGCACCTACCTTGATGCCCTGAAAGACTCGGACGCCGCGGCGGCCGACGCCCTGTTCCACGATGCGCTGGCTGCACTGGTCGTCTGGCAGCGGGCCACGCGCGAGGGCGTGTTGCCCGAATACAACGCCGCGCTGCTCGAGCGCGAGCTGGCCCTGTTCCCGGAGTGGTATATCGGCCGCCACCTGGGCATCACGCTGACCGGCACGGAACGGGAGGCGCTGGCAGCGGTGGAGGCCAGGCTCGTGGCGAACGCGCTCGCCCAGCCGCGCGTGTTTGTCCATCGTGACTACATGCCGCGCAACCTGATGGTCTGCACGCCCAATCCGGGTGTGCTCGATTTCCAGGATGCTGTGCTGGGGCCGCTCACCTACGACGTCGTCTCGCTGTTCCGGGATGCTTTCCTGAGCTGGGAGGAAGCGCGCGTAATCGACTGGACCGTGCGTTACTGGGAAGACGCCAAACGCCAGGGACTGCCCGTAGCGGGCGATTTCGGTACCTTCTACCGCGACTTCGAATGGATGGGCCTGCAGCGCCACCTCAAGGTGCTGGGCATCTTCGCGCGGCTGAATTACCGCGACGGCAAGTCCGCCTATCTGGCTGATACGCCGCGCTTCATCGGCTACGCGCGGGCCGTCGCGCAGCGTTATCACGAGTTGGCGCCGCTCGCGCGGCTGCTCGATCGCCTGGAAGCGCGTGTGCCGGCGACCGGCTACACCTTCTGAGATCATTTTATGAAAGTAATGATCCTGGCTGCGGGAAGAGGCGAGCGGGCCTACGATCCGCACGCTAACCCATGAAAGTAATGATCTTGGCTGCGGGAAGGGGCGAGCGGGCCTACGATCCGCACGCTAACCCATGAAAGTAATGATCTTGGCTGCGGGAAGGGGCGAGCGGATGCGCCCGCTGACGGACCGCGTGCCGAAGGCGCTGGTCGAAGTCGCCGGCAAGCCGTTGATCGTATGGCAGATCGAGCGGTTGGCCGCCGCCGGCTTGCGCGAGTTCGTCATCAATCACGCGCATCTCGGCGCGCAGATCGAAGCCGCGCTCGGCGACGGCTCGGCGTTCGGCGCGCGCATCGTTTATTCCGTGGAACGCGAGGCGCTGGAGACGGCCGGCGGCATTGCCAACGCACTACCGTTGCTGGGCGGTGCGCCCTTCGCCGTCGTCAATGCCGACGTGTGGTGCGACTTCGACGGCGCTCGCCTCGTCGCTGCGGCCCGCGCACTCGATGGCCGCGCGCGTATCGCGCATCTGGTGCTGGTGCCCAATCCCGCGCACCATCCGCGGGGCGATTTCGGCCTGCAGGCGGAACGCGTCACGCGGACGCCGCCCCTGTTGACCTTCAGCGGCATCGGCGCCTATCACCCGGGCCTGTTCGCGGACCTCGTGCGCGGCGCCAAAGCGCCCCTGGCACCCTTGTTGTACGCCGCCATCGCGCGCGGGGCCGTCAGCGGCGAACGCCACGCTGGCGTGTGGCTGGACGTCGGCACGCCGGACCGCCTGCATGAGGCCGCGCGGCTCGCCGGGGGCGGGCAGGCCCCATCGCTATAATCGGCAGCGTCATGTCCGCATTCCCTGCCGCGCTGTACGCCGACCGCCGCCGCCGCCTCGCGCAGGCCATCGGCGAAGGCGTGGCCGTCATCCCGACGGCGCCGGAGCGCGTACGCAACCGCGACGCGCATTATCCGTACCGCTTCGACAGCTACTTCTATTACCTCACCGGCTTCACGGAGCCGGAAGCAGTGCTGTTCGTGACGGGCGGCGCCGCGGCCAAAAGCGTGCTCTTCTGCCGGCCGCGCGACGCCGAGCGCGAGATCTGGGACGGCCACCGCTACGGTCCCGACGGTGCGCGCGAAGTTTTCGGCATCGACGAGGCCCATACGATCGATACGCTCGACGCCCAGGCGCCGACGCTGCTGGCCGATCGTCCCGCGCTGCACGTGCATCTCGGCGAAGATCCGGGCTGGGATCGCCGCCTCGTCGGCTGGTTGAACGCGCTACGCGCGCAGGGCCGCACGGGGGTCACTGCACCGCCGGAAATCCGCGACGTGCGCGCGCTGCTCGACGACATGCGGCTGGTGAAGGACGCGCACGAGCTGAAGACCATGCGGCGCGCCGCCGCGATCACCGCGGACGCCCACCGGCGCGCCATGCGCGCCACCCGGCCCGGCGTGCACGAGTACGAGGTGGAAGCCGAACTGCTGTATGAATTCCGCCGCCGCGGCGCGCAGGCTCCGGCCTATACGCCGATCGTGGCCGGCGGTGCCAACGCCTGCGTGCTGCATTACGTCGAGAACGATGCGCCCCTGAAAGACGGTGAACTGCTGCTGATCGACGCCGGCTGTGAAGTGGATGGTTACGCCGCCGACGTCACGCGCAGCTTCCCGGTCAACGGCCGCTACTCCGGCCCGCAGCGCGAGCTGTACGAGTTGGTGCTCGCGGCGCAGGCGGCGGCGATCGCTGAGGTGAAGCCCGGCGCCGCGTGGGAAGCGCCGCACGACGCCGCCGTCAAAACGCTGGCGCAGGGATTCATCGACACCGGCCTGTGCCAGGGCAGCGTGGACGCCGTGATCGAGTCCGGCGATTACAAGCGCTTCTACATGCACCGCACCGGACACTGGCTCGGGCTCGATGTGCACGACGCGGGCGACTACAAGCGCGACAAGGCGTGGCGGCCGCTCGTGCCCGGCATGGTGCTGACGGTCGAGCCGGGTTGCTACGTGCGGCCAGGCGAGGGCGTGCCCGAGCGCTACTGGAACATCGGCATCCGCATCGAGGACGATGTCGCGGTGACGGCGGCGGGCTGCGAAGTCCTGACCGCGGACACGCCCAAGGCGGTGGCGGAGATCGAAGCGCTTATGCGCGAGTCGCGATGACTACGCCGGTGTCCTGCGCGGTCGTCGTGGCTGGCGGTGGTCCCGTCGGCGCGGCGGCGGCGCTCGCGCTGCACAGCGTGGGTCTTGACGTGCACTGGCTGGCGCCCGCCGAGGCGGCACCCGCGGCGGACCGGCCGCTCGCACTCTCCCGCGCCAGCGTGCTCCTGCTGGAACGGCTTGAAGCATCGGCGGCCGTTGGCGGCGCCACCGCCATCGACAGCGTGACCGTCTCGCAACGCGGCGGCTTCGGCCGCGTGGTGATGACGGCGGCCGAAGCCGGCGTGCCGGCATTGGGCTGCGTGGCCGCCTATCGCGACGTGCAGGCGGCGCTCGCCGCCGCCGTGCGCCGCCGTGCCTTGGTCTGTCATCCCGCCGCGGTCAGCGCCTTCGACATGCCGGCGCCGGACAGTGACCGCATCACGGTGACCTGCGACGATGGTCATGTCGTCCACGCGCAACTGCTGGTCTGCGCCGATGGCCGTGCCGCCCGCCCGATCGTCGGCGGCTCCGCGCTCGAACACGATTACGGGGCGACGGCGCTGACGGCAAATCTCATGGTGGCGCAGCCGCATCGCGGACGCGCCTTCGAACGCTTCACCGCGGACGGGCCGATCGCGCTGCTGCCACGCGGGGAGGGTTACGCGCTGGTGTGGACCTTGCCACCGGCGGCAGCGGAACGACTGCTCGCCTGCCCGGAGGCAGCGTTTCTCACCGCGTTGCAGTCGGCGTTTGGGACGGCGGCTGGCGCCTTCACCGGCGTAAGCGCGCGCGGCCTGCACCCGTTGATGCTGCGCGCCGCCCGCAAGGTAACGGCGCCGCGCGTGGTGGCGATCGGCAACGCCGCGCAGACCCTGCATCCAGTGGCCGGCCAGGGCCTGAACCTTGGCCTGCGCGATGCGTGGGAATTCGCACAGTTGGCCGCCGGGCACGCGCACGATCCTGGTGCGGCGCCCGTGCTGCGGGCGTATGCCTCGCGCCGACGCGTCGATCGCTGGGCCACGATCGCAGTGACCGACAGCCTGGCTCGGGTATTCGCACCGGAGGCGGGCTGGGCACGGGTCCTGCGTGGAGCGGGTTTCGCCGCGCTGGGCGGGTTGCCGCCGGCCCGCCGTTACCTCGCGCGCCGCATGATGTTCGGCGCGCGGGCCTGACAGTACCCAAAACGCAACAGGCGGGCCCGCGTTTCTTTTCTTGCCCGTTCGGCGCGATTACAATGCGCGTCCTTCCCCTGTTTCAAACAACACCACTTCCCGTTCAGTGATGCGTATCGGTCCCTACGCGCTGAAGAACCGTCTGATCGTCGCCCCCATGGCGGGCGTCACCGATCGGCCGTTTCGCCAGCTTTGCAAACGCATGGGCGCCGGCATGGCCGTGTCCGAGATGGTCGCGTCCAATTCTCTGCTGTGGGGTTCCGAGAAAACGCTCCGTCGCGGCAATCACGACGGCGAGGTCGAGCCCAAGGTCGTGCAGATCGCCGGCGCCGATCCCGCGATGATGGCGGAAGCCGCGCAGTTCAACGTCGACAAGGGCGCGCACATCATCGACATCAACATGGGCTGCCCGGCCAAGAAAGTCTGCAACGTCATGGCCGGCTCGGCCCTGATGAAGGACGAGCCGCTGGTCGCCCGCATTCTCGAAGCCGTGGTCGGCGCGGTCAACGTGCCGGTCACGCTCAAGTTCCGCACCGGTTGGGACAAGCTTAACCGCAACGCACTGACGATCGCGCGCATCGCCGAAGCATCGGGCGTGCAGTCCATCGCCATCCACGGCCGCACGCGCGCCTGCGCCTACACGGGTGACGCCGAATACGACACCATCCGCGCCGTCAAACAAAGCGTGCGCATCCCGGTGGTCGCCAACGGCGACATCACCACGCCGGAGAAGGCGAAGTTCGTGCTGGAGTACACCGGCGCCGATGCGGTGATGATCGGTCGTGCCGCGCAGGGCCGGCCGTGGATTTTTCGCGAGATCCAGCATTTCCTCGAGACCGGCACGCACCTGCCGCCGCCCGAGGTTGCTGAAATCCACGCCGTGCTGCGCGCGCACCTGGCGGACCTGTATGCGTTTTATGGGGAGCTGACGGGCGTGCGCATCGCGCGCAAGCACATCAGCTGGTACACGAAGGGGCTGGCCGGATCCTGCGCGTTCCGGCACCGCATGAACCAGTTGGGGACGACCGGCGAACAGTTGGTCGCGATCGACGCTTTTTTCGCCGCCCAGGCGGCGCGCGACGATCGGCTGGTGTACAGCGAAGAAGTGGAGGAGCTTGCCGCATGACCAACGACAACGATATGTCGCGCTCGGTACGCCGCGCGATCGAGGGCTATTTCCGCGATCTTGATGGCGAAAAGCCGAGCCGCGTTTACCGCATGGTGATCGACTGCGTGGAGAAACCGCTGCTGGAAACAGTGCTGCATCGCGTGCGCGGCAACCAGACCCACGCCGCCGCCATGCTGGGCATCAACCGCAACACCCTGCGCAAGAAAATGAAGGAGCATGGGATCAAGGGATAGGACGGAGAAACGAGGACTAAGGACTGAGAGGCCAGGACTGAGGACTCAGGACTAAGATCCGATCGAGTTCCCCAGTCCTCAGTCCTCAGTCCTCAGTCCTCAGTCCTCAGTCCTCAGTCCTCAGTCCTCAGTCCTCA
>Ga0105044_10000482_pt1 | contig 48864 bp, 55 predicted proteins | sample MAT01_FD_78092 | JGI IMG/M metagenome (GOLD analysis project Ga0105044, IMG submission 78092) | Freshwater microbial communities from Lake Fryxell liftoff mats and glacier meltwater in Antarctica - MAT-01 | ecosystem: Environmental > Aquatic > Freshwater > Ice > Liftoff microbial mat | place...
ATTCCGGTGGGCACGCTGGTGGCGCTGCAGATGCCGGGTGTGTTTGGCGGCGCCATCGTCACCGAGCAGATCTTCCGCATCCCGGGCATCGGCTCTTTGCTCATCGACAGCATCCTGCGCAACGACACACCGGTCATCATGGCCGTGACCTTTGTCTTTGCGTGCCTGGTCGTGGCTTTCAACCTCATCGCTGACATCCTCTATGGCTGGCTCGACCCGCGCATCACCTATCGTTGAGCCCCCAGGCTCCCTCCGGTCGCCGGCTGCGTCCACAGGCCGCAGCCCCTCGGCCCGTCCATGTCCACGCAGGTGGACATGGAGCCGCGAGCCTCGGCCCTCCAGAGGGGCTCTTGCGGTGGACCGGCGAAGCCGGTTCCGTGCAAGGCACTTGATCGGAACCGCATGAGCGCCAACTCCGACGCCGCTGGCATCACTCGCGCGCCCGTCAGCACCTCTCCCTGGGCCGAGGCCTGGCGGCGTTTCAAGCGCCACCGGCTGGCGTTTTTCAGCCTGTGGCTGCTGGCACTGCTGTCGCTGATCGTGCTGGTGGGCCCACTAGTCTACAAGGTGGGCATCAACGACATCGACTTCACGGCGCGCATGAAGGGTCCGTCGGGAGCGCACCCGCTGGGCACCGACGATTTGGGGCGTGACCTGCTGGCGCGCATGTTGTACGGCGGGCGCATCTCGCTGGCGGTGGGCCTGGCGGCCATGTTGACGGGCATGTTCATCGGTGTGGTCATCGGCTCGATTGCCGGCATCTCGCGCGGCTGGGTCGATGCCGTGCTGATGTGGGTCACCGACCTCTTCCTGAGCCTGCCGCAGCTGCCGCTGCTGCTGCTGCTGATCTTCTTTTTCCGCGACGCACTGAAGTCGGTGTTCGGACCCGAGGTGGGCATCTTCCTGCTCATCGTGCTGGTCATCGGCGGTCTGTCGTGGATGCCGGTGGCGCGCCTGGTGCGAGCCCAGTTCTTCAGCTTGCGAGAGAAAGAATTTGTCGAAGCCGCACGCGCCCTGGGCGCCAGCACACAGCGCCAGGTGGTGCGGCACATCCTGCCCAATGCGCTGGGGCCGGTGATCGTGGCCGCCACCATCAGCGTGGCTGCCGCCATCCTGGGCGAAAGCACGCTCAGCTTCCTGGGCCTGGGTTTTCCGCCCGATATCCCCACCTGGGGCCGCATCTTGAACGACAGCCGCGACTACCTGGACATCGCCACCCACTGGGCCGTGTTCCCGGGCTTGGCCATCTTCCTGGCCGTGCTGACCATCAACTTCATTGGCGACGGTCTGCGTGACGCGCTCGACCCACGGCGGGTGCTATGACCCCCCCCCGTAGCGCCTGCTGCGCTCCGCCTCAAGGGGGCGACGCCTGCGGCCCGGCAAAGCCGGTTCCGCGGCGTCTGCTTGGTGCGGCGTGCCTTGCCGAGTGGAAGATCTGACATGGCCTTGCTCGAAATCAAGGGCCTGAAAACCCACTTCAAGACCGACGACGGCTGGCTGCACGCCGTGGACGGCGTGGACATCAGCATCGAAGCCGGCCAGACCGTGTGCGTGGTGGGTGAAAGCGGATGCGGCAAGAGCGTCATGGCCAAGACGGTGATGAAGCTCATCGACATGCCACCCGGCAAGATCGTCGCCGGCCAGGTGCTGTGGCAAGGCCGCGACCTGGTGCCCATGGGCGACGAGCAGATGCGGAAGATCCGCGCCAAGGAAATTGCCATCATCTTTCAGGAGCCGATGACATCGCTGAACCCGGTGTACACGGTGGGCGAGCAGATCGCCGAGAGCGTGCGCCTGCACGAGGGCCTGTCGCGCAAGGCAGCGCTGGACCGCGCGGTGGAGATGTTGCAGCTGGTGCGCATCCCCACGCCAGAACGCCGGTTGATGGACTACCCGCACCAGTTTTCGGGGGGCATGCGTCAGCGCGTGATGATTGCCATCGCGCTGGCCTGCAACCCCAAGCTGCTGATTGCCGATGAACCGACGACGGCGCTGGACGTCACCATCCAGGCCCAGATCCTGGACCTGATGGGCGAATTGAAAGACCGCCTGGGCATGGCCGTGATGCTGATCACCCACGCCATGGGTGTGGTGGCCGAGGTGGCGCAACGGGTGGTCGTCATGTACGCCGGCAAGGTGGTGGAAGAAGCCAGCGCCGAAGAGCTGTTTGCCAACCCGCGCCACCCCTACACGCAGGGCCTCATCCGCAGCATCCCGCGCATCGACACGGCGGCCGTGCACAAGGTGCGGCTGGAAGCCATTCCGGGCACCGTGCCCAAGCTCATCGAGCCCGGCGAAGGCTGCCGCTTTGCCGGCCGCTGCAAACACGTGATGCCCGTGTGCCGCACGACAACGCCTGAGCTGCTGGCCGTGACCTCGGGCCACCGCGTGGCCTGTTTTCTGGAAAACCCGCTGGAAAGCGCGCCGGCATGAACCCGATCGTGAATCCAAGCCCCGCCGCCGCGCCGCTGCTGAAGGTCGAAAACCTGGTCAAGCACTTCCCCATCAAGGGCGGCCTGCTGGCACGCACGGTGGACAAGGTGCACGCGGTGGACGGTGTCAGTTTCGAACTGCAGGCCGGCGAAACCCTGGGCGTGGTGGGCGAGAGTGGCTGCGGCAAAAGCACCACCGGCCGCTGCATCCTGCGCCTGATCGAGCCCACATCGGGCGAGGTCACCTTCCAGGGCCAGAGTGTCACGCACGCCGGCAAGGAAGAACTGCGTGCGCTGGCGCGCGACATGCAGATCATCTTCCAGGACCCGTATGCCAGCCTGAACCCGCGCATGACGGTGTCGGCCATCATCGGCGAGGCGCTCACCATCCACAAGCTGACCAAGACGCGCCAGGAGTACGACGCGCGCATCGTGCAGCTGCTGGAAACCGTGGGCCTGAGCGCCGACCACATGCGCCGTTATCCGCATGAGTTTTCCGGCGGCCAGCGCCAGCGCATCGGCATTGCACGCGCGCTGGCGGTCGACCCCAAGTTGGTGGTGTGCGACGAAGCCGTGAGCGCGCTGGACGTGTCCATCCAGGCCCAGGTCATCAACCTGCTGGAAGACCTGCGCGCGCAGTTCAACCTGACCTACATCTTCATCGCCCACGACCTGAGCGTGGTCGAACACATCAGCCATCGCGTGGCCGTGATGTACCTGGGCCGCATCGTCGAGATCGCACCGGCACAACTGCTGTACACCAACCCGCTGCACCCCTACACCGAAGCGCTGCTGTCAGCCGTGCCCATCCCCGACCCCAAGGTCAAGCGCAAGCGCATCATGCTGCAGGGTGACGTGCCCAGCCCCATCCACCCGCCGCCGGGCTGCCACTTCCACACCCGCTGCCCGATCGCAAAAAAGGGCCTGTGCGACGTGGAAAAGCCCGAACTCAAGCAGTCTGCCCCGGGTCACTGGGTGTCCTGCCACCTGCGCGGCTGACGCCGCTATCGGCCCAGACCCAGCAAGCGTGCCGGCAGCATCAGCACCGCTCGGACAAGGCCGAAAAAGGCGTCGAAGGCGATGCCGATCAGCCGCAGCGGCAGCGACAGCAGCCACACCAGCGGCGCCAGCACCAGGGCCAGCAGCGCGATGGGCCAGCTCAGCACAAACAGCAGACACCAGCCGATGAAAAACAGCAGGACTTTCATGGTCGAATCAGACGCGCGGCGTGCCGGCCTGGACCCACTGCGCCGAACCTTCACCCGGTTGCGCCAGCTGGTCGATGCCACCCAGCATGCCCAGCGTCAGCGTGACGGCGATAGCCATCGAAATGGCGCGCGGCAGAACACGTTCGATGAGGCGGTGAAACATGGTGGGCTCCGGTGGTGCGGTGAGAAGTTGATGGTGTGACTATCGGTCCTGGGCCCACGCGCGCCCAGGGCCGTGCGACGGATGGCAGCCGCACGCGGCTGAAGCGCAGGAGCTTGCGACGAGCCGCTTGCCGCAAGCGATCCCGCCGTGCTGCGGTCAGCCCGCTGCCAGCACGGCCAGCACAGCCAGGCAGGTGGCCAATTCACTGAAGGGCTGCGTGGCGCCGAGGGCTGCTGCGCCGCTGTCCTGCGACCGCTGCACCAGCCAGCGTGCCATGCACAGCGTCACGGCCACGCAAGCGGCGGCCGCCGCGAGCAGCGCATCCGCAGGCAGGAAGAAGGCCGCGCTTCCTGCCGCCAGGCCGGCCCAGACCAGCGCCACGAGCAAGGCCAGTCCGTCCGCCCGCCTCGGCCAGGGCCCGGGCCTGGCAGCTTGCGCGGCATCGTCGGCAGGCAGCAGCCGCAACACCACCACCGTGGCAGTCTGTGACCAGGCCTGGGCCAGTGGCAGCACAGCCAGCGCCGCCAGCAAGTCGCGCGTGGCCAGACCGTGCAGGGCAGCTGCCTTCAAGGCCAGCACAAAGACCAGGCCCGCCGCGCCAATGATGGCCGGGCCATCGTGGTGCAGGCCTCGGGTCAGCCACGCCATGAAGGCCATGCACAGCAGCACCGACACGAGTGCCGGCCACAGGTGCGCTGCGGCCCACAACACCAAGGCCCCCAAGCCACCGATGAGCAGACCGACACCCGGGAAGTGGCGCACGCTGGCCCGCATCCACTCGTCATTCACCCCCACCCAGCCGGGCACGGGCACACGGGTCAGCAGACGCAGCGCGATCAGGAACAGCCGCAGCTCATGCCCCATGGGGGTCCGCACTGGCGCGGCCGAGCCGCGACCTCTGGACAAAGCAGTCGCTCACGTCTGTCATTTCGGCGCGCGGGCTTCGACCCAGGCGAGGAAGAAGCGGTGCAACTGCTCCACACCGTCGGTCAAGGCCGCCGGACCGGGCTGCAGGATGTCGCAGGACTTGATCTCGTGCAGCCGGCCATTGCGCACAGCCGGCACTTCGGCCCAGCCCGGGCGCGCCGCCAGCTTTTCGGGCCTGAACTTCTTGCCGCACCACGAACCCACGATGACGTCCGGTGCGCGCCGCGCGGGCTCCTGGTCGTCTGCAATCACACGGTCACGTCCCAGGCTCATCACGGCTCGTTCAGGGAACACATCTTCGCCACCCGCCACCGAGATCAGCTCGCTGACCCATTGGATGGCGCTGATCATGGGGTCGTCCCACTCTTCGAAGTAAACCCGAGGCCGCTGCGGCCAGTCGGCGGCCTCGGCGGCGATCTGCCCGTGGCGCAGCTGGCACTGTTCGATCCAGGCTTCGGCACGGTCTTGCGCGCCCACCAAACCGGCCACCAGCCGCAGCGTGCCAAAGATCTGCGCCAGGCTGCGCTGGTTGGTGATGAAGACGTTCAGGCCGGCGCGGATCAGCTGGTCAGCCAGCGCCGCTTGCATGTCGGAAAAACCGATCACCAAATCGGGCTGCAACGCCACGATCTGGTCGATCTTGCCGCTGAGAAAAGCGCTGACGCGGGGCTTCTCGGCACGCGCACGGCGCGGCCGCACGGTGTAGCCGCTGATGCCGACGATGCGCGCATCTTCTCCCAGCAGATACAGCCACTCGGTGGTCTCTTCGGTGAGGCAGACGATGCGCTGCGGGCCGTGCGGGTTCATCGCCTCATTGTCCAAGCAAGTGCGCCAATGGGCGCGGCCCGATTTTGTGGCCTGTGGCCTGTGGCCGGTGGCCTGTGGCCTGTGATCTTTGGCCCGTGGCCGGCGGCTACCGCAACGGCACGGCCACCCAGCGCGGACCGCCGACGGTGCTGACGGCCTCGATGCTGAAGGCGTGTTCGAACACCTGCATCAGCGCCTGGCGCAGTGCCGGGTCAGCCGGGGGGCCGTCGGCCTGCAAGCGGCCCCGTGCCATCACCAGCACGCGGTCGGCGGCCAGCGCCAAGGTCAGGTCGTGCAACACGGCCAGCACCGCCACGCCGTCGCGGGCACGGCCCGCCAGACTGCGCAGCAAGGCCCGCTGGTGAGGTGCGTCCAGGTGCGTGGTGGGTTCGTCCAGCAGCAACACGGGCGCCTCAACGGCCAGCGCGCGGGCCAGCAAGACACGCTGGCGTTCACCGCCCGACAGTTCGTTGAGGCGGCGGGTGGCAAAGGGTGTGGCTTCGGTCTCGGCCAGCGCACGGTCCACGGCGGCTTCGTCGGCCGTGGTCGGCGCGCCAAACAGGCCGTGGCGTGGCAGGCGGCCCAGGCGCACCACATCACGGGCGGCGATGTCGCCTTCGGCTTCACCTTGCTGCGACAGCCAGGCCAGCGCGGCGGCGCGTTCACGCGGTGGCAGCGCGGCCATCGCTCGGCCTTGCAGCCACACCTGGCCGGCGTCGGGTTTTCGCAGGCCAGCCAGCAAGCTCAGCAGCGTGCTCTTGCCCGCGCCGTTGGGGCCCACGATGGCAGTCCACTGGCCGGCCTGAACGTCCAGCGACACGCCGTCCACCGCCCGGTGAACGCCCAGGCGCAGGCTCAGGCCTTCTGCTCGCAAGGCGGGGCCAGCCATCACCAGTTGCCGCGCCGGCGCAGCAGCACCAGCAGGTACATGCCGCCCAACACCGCCGTCAGCACACCCACCGGCAGTTCCTGCGGCACGATGACCGAGCGCGCCGCCACGTCGGCAGCCAACAGCAGCACCGCGCCGGCCAGTGACGACAGCAGCAGCAGCGGTGCGTGTGTCACCACCACCAGGCGGCGCACGATGTGTGGCGAGACCAGGCCCACGAAGGCCACCAGGCCGGCCTGCGCCACGGCCGTGCCGGTGGCCAGCGCCATCAGCACCACCAGCAGCAGACGCACTTTGTGCAAGTCCAGGCCCAGGCTGCTGGCACTGGCTTCGCCCAGGACCAGGGCGTCCAGCGCGCGCGCAAACCGCAGCGCCAGCGGCAGCACCAGGGCCAGCGCGCCGGCCAGCACGGCCGCACTGGTCCAGCCCAGGAATGATGTCGTGCCGAGCAGGAAGATCTGCTTGCCGCGCAAAGCCTCGGGCGAAATCAACGTCACCAGCTCGCTCACCGACGACAGCAGGATGCCCACCACCACCCCCGCCAGCAGCAGCACCAGCGGCCGCCCGGTGCCGCGGGCCAGCATCAGCGTCAGTGCCACGCCCACCACTGCACCGATGAACGCACCGCCCACCAGGCCCACGCGCAGCAGCAGGTCGGTCGTGGCCAGCCCGATGTGCTGGCCCAGGAGGCCACCCGCAGCCAGCACCAGCACCACACCCAGGCCGGCACCGGCCGCCGAGCCCAGCAGATAAGGGTCGGCCAGCGGGTTGCGGAACAGCCCCTGCGCGATGGCACCGGCCAGGCCCAGCAGCGCCCCGGTGAGCAGCGCGCCCAGGGTGCGCGGCGCGCGGATGGCCGACACCAGGTCCCATTCCTGCGCCCAGGCCAAAGACCAGCCTTCGCTGCCCGCCGCCAGGCCCAACACTGCCAGCAGGCTGGCCAGGATCAGCAGCCCGGCGGCCAGGCCCAGCGGCCCCAGCACACGACGTGCCGGTGGCCCGGTGGCGGGCTGAACAGTGGGTTGCACGGCGGACTGCACGATCGGGTCAGCGCTTGTCCAGGCCAGACTCGGCGCCCAGACGCCCCAAGTCCACCAGGCAGTCGGCCAGGATGTCCGCCGCTTCGGCCAGGCGCGGGCCGGCGCGCACCAGCACGTCCCAGCGCTCGCTGTCGAAGCCGCAATGGCGATGGTCACGCAGCGCACGCAAGTTGCTCCAGCCGGGGCGGCCAGGCATCTGGGCCACGGTGCGCGCGGTGGCCATGATCACGTCGGGCTGGGCCCGCACCACAAACTCGGGGTTGAGCTTGGGAAATGGCCCCAGCGCTGCGGGCACCACGTTGCCCATGCCCAGCCGCGCCAATGTTTCGCCGACGAACGACGACTCACTGGCGGCATAGGGCGCCGACGCCACCTCGAAGTACACCTTCTGCCCGCGCAGGCTGGCGGGCACACGCGCGGCAGCCGCGTGGATGCGTATCTGCATGGCCTGCCACAAGGCCGGGCCGGCCGGTGCATCACCCACCAGCCTGGCCACCTGAACGAGCACCCGCTCGGTGTCCCGCAGGCTCTTGGGTTCCAGCACCACCACGCGCAGGCCCAGCGCTTCCAGGCGGTCGATGGCGCGCGAAGCACCGGCGGCCAGCACCACGTCGGGTTTGATGGCCATGATGCGTTCGATCTGCGTGTCTTCCAGCCCACCCACCTGGGGCAGCGTGCGCACGCTGGGCGGCCAGTTCGAGAAGCGGTCGACACCCACCAGCCTTGCGCAGGCCTGCAGTGCGCAGACCGTTTCGGTCAACGACGGCAGCAGCGACACGATGCGCTGCGGTGCCGCCGGCAGCTCGATGCGCCGGCCACGGTCGTCTTCCACCGTGATGCCGGCGTGCACCGCACCCGCTGCGCCAACCAGGCACAGGCCGACGAGCAACAGCCCTGCAGCGCCCCGCTTCACTGGACAGTTCCCACAGGGGACACGCAACTGCCGTCCATCAGCGCAAGGCCATGCGCAGGGTCACAAACCCCTCGCGCCTCGGCTGGTTGTAGCCCAGCACCGTTTCGTAAGCCTTGTCGCCCACGTTGTTCAGCTTCAGGCCCAGCTTCAGCTCGCGTGACAGCGCCCACTCGGCGCGCAGGTCCAGCGTGCCATAGCCGCCCAGGCGTGAGGTGTTCGCAGCGTCGTCAAAGCGGTGCGAAAACGCCGCCGCGGTGGCCCCTGCCGACCAGGCGCCCGCTTGCCAGTCGGCACCCAGCCGCAACGCTTGTTTGGCACGGCGCGCCAACTGCTTGCCGTAGTTGGCGTTGCCCACGGTGGCGTTTTTGGGGTCCGTTTGATCCAGCGACACACCCAGGTCCAGGCCCGCCCAGCGGCCTTCGTAGGCCAGCGTCACACCATCGATCTCCACCCGCGGCAGGTTCACCGGCGCGGGGCCGCTGCTGATGAAGCCGCGGTAGCGGTAGTCGTAGTAGGCGGCGCGAACGCTGTGTTCGCCAGCGGTCCAGCGCAGGCTGAGTTCCCCGTGCCGGCCTTCTTCGGGCAGCAGCTTCGGGTTTCCGAAGCCGGGGAAGTACAGCTGGTTGAAGCTGGGCAGCACCTGGCTGCTGCCGACACTCGCACCCAGACGCCAGGCCGGCGTGATGGCGTAGCCGTAGGCCAAGGCGCCCGTGGTGATGCCGCCAAACTGCGAGTTGCGGTCGTGCCGAACGCTGCCCTGCCAGGCATGGCCGGCATGGGCACCGCTCAGGCCCAGCGCCAGCCCGTCGATGTCGCGTTCGCTCACGGCAAAGGGCGCACCCGGCCGGCTGACCTTCTCGGTGGTGCGTTCCACCAGCGCCAGCGCTGTGCCCACGGGTGTGGCCACGGTGTTTTCCCAGCTCAACTGGCGGCTGCGCGTCTGGATCAAGCCCAGCGCAGCAAAAGGGCTGGCACTGGCCAGCGTGTCGTAGGCGTCGGTGCTGTCGGACACGCTCAGACGCGTGCGCCAGCCTTCAAGTACCTTGCCGCGCGCGGATAGCGCCACCAGTTTGTTGACTATCTCGGCACGTGCGTCCGCGCCCGGGCCGTCGTCGATGCGCGTCAGGCCGGTGGCTTGCAGGGTCAGCAGTTCCAGCCGCCAGTCGGCCAGCGGCTGCCAGCCCAGTCGCGCACTGCCACCGGTCTGGCGAAAGCCGTCGCGGTCGCCGTTGTAGCTGCCGAAGGGCGCTTTCGGGTTGCTGGCCGATTGGCCTTTGGTGTCGGTGTGCTGCACCTGCACGGCCGCGTCGAACACGCCATCGCCAAAGCCCACGCCGCCGGCCACTTGGCCGTAGCTGTTGGAGCCAGCGGTCAGCTTGGCATTGCCGCTGATGCCGGCCGCCGCCTGACGCAGGAAAATCTGGATCACGCCACCAAAAGCGCCGTTGCCGTACAACGAGGACATCGGCCCGCGCACGATCTCGATGCGGTCGATGGCTTCCAGCGGCAAGTTGTCCAGCGAAGGCGTGCCCACCGTGGCCGAACCCACGCGCACGCCGTCCACCATGAGCAAGGTGTGGCGCGATTCCAGCCCGCGGATAAAGAGCGAAGCCGTCTTGCCCAGGCCGCCGTTGCTTGCGAACTGTAGGCCCGATTGCTGTGACAGCAATTCAACCAACGTGCGGCCGGCCGCGCGGTCCAGTGCCGCACGGTCGATCAGCGTAACCTCGGCCACGACATCGCTGACACGGGCGAGGGTGCGCGTGGCGGTCACGGTGACCGGGTCCTGGGACCAGGCCGGCGCCGCAGCAGCCGCTGCCAGAAGTGAAACGGCAGCCGGCACGCAGGCATGGCGCAAGACGGAAGAACAAAAACGAAAAGGAAAACGGGAAAGGAAATTGAAACGGAAATGGTAGGGGAGGTGGATCATGGAAGCCCTCTGGCCGCACGCCCCGTGCGGCTCAAGCGAAAAGTCATCGCCGGGTTCGTGATCGTGCAGGCGCAGGGCGCAGGGCCGGGCACACAAGGCGCGGCCACTGCACATGCGCCGCCCTCCGCGACACCGGCACTCATCACACCAGGCCGGTATCCGGGCTTGCGAGTGCCGGCGGGTGTCTTGAACACCTGCCGGAGGCGGACCGCGCCTTCCCGGGCCCTTTGAAAGGCCCAGTGGCTGTCATGCGGTTCGATCCTCGCTGACCGTTGCGGGGGCAGCGCCGGAATGGCAGTGGTTCTTCACCACCGCGCACCGGCTTCCCGTTTAACCCGCTGCCCTCGATCCGGGCCGCAGGCACCTTGTGCAAGCGGCGCGATGGTAACGCACCGCGCCTTGGCAAAGTCAGGGTCCACACGCCCTGCAAGCTCAGCCGACGCAGCAAGCCCGGCCGATATACTCACGCTTTACCAACACAGCACACGCGCGAGAGCCGCAGGTGCTGCATGAAATGACCAAGTTCGTGTTTGTCACCGGCGGCGTGGTGTCCTCTCTGGGCAAGGGCATCGCCGCCGCTTCGCTGGCGGCCATCCTCGAGTCGCGCGGCCTCAAGGTCACCCTCATCAAGCTGGACCCGTACCTCAACGTGGACCCGGGCACGATGAGCCCCTTTCAGCACGGCGAGGTCTTCGTCACCGACGACGGTGCCGAGACCGACCTCGACCTGGGCCACTACGAACGTTTCATCACCACCAAGATGAAACGCAGCAACAACTTCACCACCGGCCAGATCTACAAGAGCGTGCTCGAAAAAGAGCGCCGCGGTGACTACCTGGGCAAGACCGTGCAGGTCATCCCGCATGTCACCGGCGAGATCCAGGAATTCATCAATCGCGGCGCGATGGATGTGGACGTGGCCATCGTCGAAATCGGCGGCACGGTGGGCGACATCGAGAGCCTGCCCTTCCTGGAAGCGGTGCGCCAGATGAGCCTGAAGCTCGGACCCACCAACAGCGCCTTCGTGCACCTGACCTATGTACCCTGGATCGCCGCCGCTGGCGAGTTGAAGACCAAGCCCACGCAGCACACGGTGCAGAAGATGCGCGAGATCGGCATCCAGCCCGACGTGCTGCTGTGCCGCGCCGACCGTGCCGTGCCCGACGAAGAGCGCGAGAAGATCAGCCTGTTCACCAACGTGCAGCCGCATGGCGTGATCAGCATGTGGGACGTCGACACCATCTACAAGGTGCCGCGCCTGCTGCACGAACAGGGCCTGGACGAGCTGATCTGCATGAAGCTGCAGTTGCTGACGCGCCCCGCCGACTTGAGACGCTGGGACCAGCTGGTGTACGAGGTCGAACACCCCGCCACCAAGGTGAAGATCGGCATGTGCGGCAAGTACACCGACCTGTCCGACAGCTACAAGTCGCTGAACGAAGCGCTGCGCCATGCCGGCATCCACAACCACGCCAAGGTCGAGATCGACTACATCGACGCCGAGTCGCTGACACCGGAAACGGCCGATCAGCTGGCGAGATTCGACGCCATCCTGGTGCCCGGTGGTTTTGGCAAACGCGGCATCGAAGGCAAGATCGTGGCGGCGCAGTACGCCCGCGAACACCGTGTGCCCTACCTGGGCATCTGCCTGGGCATGCAGGTGGCCACTATCGAATACGCGCGCCATGTCGCGGGCTTGTCGGGCGCCAACAGCACCGAATTCGAGCCCGACAGCGTTCACCCGGTGATCGCGCTCATCGAAGAGTGGAAAGACCGTGACGGCAGCATCCAGAAGCGCAACGCCAGCTCCGGCCTGGGCGGCACCATGCGGCTGGGCGCGCAGAGCTCTGACGTCAAGCCCGGCACTTTGGCGCACCAGATCTACGGGCCCGTGGTCACCGAACGCCACCGCCACCGCTACGAGGCGAACGTCAATTACCTGGACCAGCTGCAGGCCGCGGGCCTGGTGATCAGCGCGCTGACGCAGACCGAAAAGCTGACCGAAATCGTCGAACTGCCGCGCGAGCAGCACCCCTGGTTCATGGGCGTGCAGTTCCACCCCGAATTCAAGAGCACGCCCTGGGGTGGTCACCCGCTTTTCACCAGTTATGTGAAAGCCGCGCTGGACCAGAATGCGCGGCGTGCGGCCGAGCCGGTGAAGGCGGCGGCATGAGCCGGCGCACGGCCGCCCGAAGCCGGCTCACGCCCTTGGGGGGCGGGCGCGAAGCGACCTGGGGGCTCGCATGAAGCTGTGCGGATTTGATGTCGGCATCGACAAGCCCTTCTTCCTGATCAGCGGCCCGTGTGTCGTCGAAAGTGAACAGCTGCAGATGGACGTGGCCGGGCGGCTGCAGGAAATCACGCGTGAACTGGGCATTCCCTTCATCTTCAAGAGCAGCTACGACAAGGCCAACCGCAGCAGCGGCAGCACCTTCCGTGGCCCGGGCATGGAGCGCGGGCTGGAGATCCTGGCCAAGGTCAGGCGCGAGCTGAAGGTGCCCATCCTGACCGATGTGCACGACCAGTCGCAGATCGCTGCCGTCTCTGCCGTGGTGGACGTGTTGCAGACACCCGCCTTCCTGTGCCGCCAGACCGATTTCATCCGCGCCGTGGCCCAGAGCGGCCGGCCGGTGAATATCAAGAAGGGACAGTTCCTGGCGCCGCACGACATGAAAAACGTCATCGCCAAGGCGCGTGCGGCGGCCCAGGAAAAGGGCCTGCCCGAAGACAACTTCATGGCCTGCGAACGGGGCGCCAGCTTCGGCTACAACAACCTGGTGTCGGACATGCGCAGCCTGGCCATCATGCGCGAGACCGGTGCGCCGGTGGTCTTCGACGCCACGCACAGCGTGCAGCTGCCCGGCGGGCAGGGCACCAGCAGCGGCGGCCAGCGCGAGTTTGTGCCGGTGCTGTCACGCGCTGCGGTCGGTGTTGGCGTTGCGGGCCTCTTCATGGAAACCCATCCCGACCCTGCCAATGCCATGAGCGATGGCCCGAACGCCGTGCCTCTGAGGCACATGAAGGCGCTGCTGGAGCAGTTGCTGGCGCTGGACCGGGTGGTCAAGCAACAACCCCTGCTCGAAAACGACTTCAGCTGCTGAAAGAGACGCATGCCCGTCGCCTACCTCGTCGTCGAATCGCAGATCACCGACCCCGAAGCCTTCAAGGCCTACATGGCCGCTTCGCCTGCCGTGGCCAAGGCTTTCGGGGCTGAATACCTGGTGCGTGGCGGCCGCATGGCCGTGCTGGAAGGTGACTGGCAACCGCCACGCCTGACGGTGCTGCGCTACCCCAGTTTCGAAAGCGCCAAAGCCATGTACGACAGCCCGGGGTACACGGCAGCGCGCGCGCTGCGCCACGGCGCCACGGCCTGCTTCAACATGGTGCTGGTCGAAGGCGTGGACGCGCCGGTCTGAACGACTGCGACTGCAGCACACAACAATTCAAGCAACCCCGAGGAACAAGAATGAGCGCCATCGTTGACATCGTGGGCCGGGAAATCCTGGACAGCCGCGGCAACCCCACCGTCGAATGCGACGTGCTGCTGGAAAGCGGCACCATGGGCCGCGCGGCCGTGCCTTCTGGCGCCAGCACCGGCAGCCGCGAAGCCATCGAGCTGCGCGACGGCGACACGAGCCGTTACCTGGGCAAGGGTGTGCTGAAGGCGGTGGAGCACATCAACACCGAGATCAGCGAATCGATCATGGGGCTGGATGCGTCGGAGCAAGCCTTCCTGGACAAGACCCTGATCGAACTGGACGGCACCGACAACAAGAGCCGCCTGGGCGCCAACGCCACCTTGGCCGTGAGCATGGCCGTGGCCCGCGCGGCGGCCGAAGAAAGTGGCTTGCCGCTGTACCGCTACTTCGGCGGCATGGGCCGCATGAGCCTGCCGGTGCCGATGATGAACGTCATCAATGGCGGCGCGCACGCCAACAACAACCTGGACCTGCAGGAGCTGATGATCATCCCGGTGGGCGCACCCACCTTTCGCGAAGCGCTGCGTTATGGCGCCGAAGTCTTCCACGCGCTGAAGAAGATCATCGACGCCAAGGGCATGCCCACCAGCGTGGGCGACGAAGGCGGTTTTGCGCCCAATGTGGCCAGCCATGAAGCGGCCATCCAGCTGATCCTGGAAGCCATCGACAAGGCCGGCTACACCGCGGGTGAGCAGATCGCGCTGGGCCTGGACTGCGCGGCCAGCGAGTTCTACAAGGATGGTAGATATCACCTGGAAGGCGAAGGCCTGCAGCTGACAGCCGCCGAGTGGACCGACATCCTGGCCACCTGGGTCGACAAGTACCCCATCATCAGCATTGAAGACGGCATGCATGAAGGCGACTGGGACGGCTGGAAGCACCTGAACACGCGCCTGGGCAAGAAGGTGCAGCTGGTCGGCGACGATCTGTTCGTCACCAATACGAAGATCCTGCAGCGCGGCATCGATGAAGGCGTGGCCAATTCGATCCTGATCAAGATCAACCAGATCGGCACGCTGACCGAAACCTTCTCGGCCATCGAGATGGCCAAGCGCGCGGGCTGGACCAACGTCATCAGCCACCGCAGCGGCGAAACCGAAGACAACACCATCGCCGACATCGCCGTGGGCAGCAACGCCGGGCAGATCAAGACCGGCAGCTTGAGCCGCAGCGACCGCATGGCCAAGTACAACCAGTTGCTGCGCATCGAAGAAGACATGGGCGACGTGGCCAGCTACCCGGGCCGCAGCGCTTTCTACAACTTGAAATGATGCCCCCGGGCTCGCTCACGCTCGCCTTCTCCCAAGGGGGCCGTCCGCTGACGGACCGGCCAAGCCGGTTCTGTGGCGGGAAGCTTGGTCGGACGCCCTTTTTCTGGTTTGGCACCGGCAGTGCATGCCGGCAGCTCGTGCCATGAAGTGGACCCCGCTCATCCTGGCCGCCCTGCTGGTGGTGGTGCAAGGCGACCTGTGGTTTGGCAAAGGCAACCTGCCCTACGTATGGGGGCTGCAGAAGCAGCTGGCGCAGCAGCAGCAGGCCAACGCGGCCGCGCGTGAGCGCAATGCGCGTGTGGTGGCCGAGGTCAGCGACCTCAAGGAAGGCCTGGAGATGGTCGAGGAAAAGGCGCGCTCCGAATTGGGCATGGTGCGGCCGGACGAGATCCTCGTCCAGGTCACCGCGGCCAAGAAGCCCTGAGCCCGTGATCGACGCGCTGCTGCAGGCCGCGCGCCCTGCGCTGGCGGCCGCCTTCACGCTGTGGGGCAGCCCTGTCACCTGGCTCGAGATCGTGGCCTTCGTGCTGGCGCTGTCGATGGTGTGGGCCAATCTGCGCGTGAATCCGGTGGCCTGGCCGTTGGCCATCGTGAGCTCACTGATGTATGCGCTGTTGTTTGCCGACAGCAAGCTGTATGGCGAAGCCGGATTGCAGTTTGTCTTCGTCACGCTGGCGCTGTGGGGCTGGTGGCAGTGGTTGCGTGGCACCACGGCTGCGGGCCAGTTGCTGCATGTCCGGCGCATGAGCTCGCGGGCCATCCTGCTGGCCCTGGTGGTCACCTTGTTGGCCTGGCCCGCGCTGGCGCTGCTGCTGGACCACACCACCGACAGCGACGTGCCCTGGTTCGACGCCCTGCCCACGGCAGCCAGCATCACCGGTCAGGTGCTGCTGGGCCGAAAGTTCGTCGAAAACTGGCCCGTGTGGCTGGCGGTCAACCTGGTCAGCGTGGCGCTGTTTGCCTACAAGGGGCTGTGGCTGACGGTGCTGCTGTACGCCATCTTTGCGCTGCTGTCGCTGGTGGGCTGGCGGACCTGGCAGCGGCTGGCGCAGCAGCAGGGGCTGCGCAATGCCTGAGGCCATCGGCATCGCCATCGTCGGTGCAGAGAGCACCGGCAAGACGACCTTGGCCCAGACGCTGGCCACACGCCTGGCGGCTGGCACCGGCCAGCGTGTGGCCTGGGTGCCCGAGGTTCTGCGCGAATGGTGCGAACACGCCGGCCGCACGCCGCAGGTGCAAGAGCAGGCGGCCATCCTGCGTGCCCAGCACGAACGCATCTCAGCGGCGGGCGCCGAACACGACATCGTCGTGTGCGACACCACGGCGCTGATGACGGCGGTCTACAGCCAACTGCTGTTTGCCGATCGCACGCTGCACGAACGGGCCGCGCAGTTGCACCGCCGCAGCGTGTCGGCCACCTTGCTGACGGCCATCGACCTGCCGTGGGTCAGCGACGGCCTGCAGCGCGACGGACCGCAGGTGCGCGAGCCCGTGGATGCGGCGCTGCGTGAACTGATGCAAGGGCAGGGCATCGCCTATGCGGTGGTGGGCGGTCAGGGCGAAGCGCGTGTATTGCAGGCGCTGGCCGCCGTCGCACCGCTGTTGCGCAATACGGGCCCGGACGGACCCCAGCAGACAGCGGGTAGCCAGAAGAACGCGGGGCGTGCGCAGGGCCTGTTCACCGGCCTGGAGAGCGACACGGCCAACCGCCGCGCCTCGGCCTGGGCCTGCGAATGTTGCCTGCCCGACCAGGAACGCGCCTTGCGGCGCAGCCGGTCTCAGTAGATCAACACACCGGCGATCAACGCCAGCCCCAGCGCCAGGTTCACGCCCACCCATTGCCGGATGGCAGCCAGCGCCACGCCGCCGGCCGGCATGTCACCCGCCTGCACCGCACGGTCCAGCCGTCGGTACAGCACAAAGCGGATGTGGCCGAAGATGGCCATCATCAGCAAGCCCACCCCCGTCATCACGCCCCAGTCCAGCGGCATCGAAAAGCTGCCGCCCGACTGCACGGCCTGTTTGGCCACACGACCGATGATCCACAGCCCACTGGCCAGGATCAGGCCAGCCGCCCACAGCACCGCGGCGAAAAACCGGCCCAGCACCGCGTGCATCAGCTTCACCCGCTGCGGCGGCTCCAGCAGCGCCAGCGAGGGCCGCAGGAAAAAGTGCACAAAGGCCATGCCGCCCACCCACAAGACAACGGCCAGCACATGCACCGCCTTCAACAACATCAGCACCATCACTGCACCTCTTTCGGGCCCGGCGGCTGGTCGCGTTCAGGCGTGAACATCTCACCCACGTCGACGGCGTCGAAGCGGTACTGAAGGCCGCAGAACTCGCAGCCCACTTCAACTTCGCCGCGCTCGGCGATCAGGCTGTCGCTTTCTTCGCGGCCCAGGCCGCGCAGCATGCTGCGCACACGCTCACGCGAACAGGTGCAGGCAAATCGGGGTATGTCGGGCTCGAAGACACGCAAGGTCTCTTCCCAGAACAGACGGTGCAGGATCTGCTCGGGCGCCAGCGCCAGCAGTTCTTCGCGTGTCAGCGTGGCCGCCAGCATCGCGATGCGGTTGAAGGCCTCGCTGAGACCGATGTCGTCTTCGTTGCGGCGCGCCGCACCCCCTTGGAGATTGTGCGCACCTTCCACCGGCAGGCGCTGGATGAGCAGGCCCGCGGCCACCTCGTCGTTGGCGGCCAGCACCAGGCGTGTGTCCAGCTGTTCGGACTGCAGCATGTAGTGCTCCAGCACCTGCTGCACCTGCTGCAGCGGCTCGCGCTGGTCACCATGCAAAGGCACCACCCCTTGATATGGCTGCTGGCCCGGGAACTTGTCCTTGGGGTCCAGCGTGATGGCACAGCGGCCCTGGCCGTGCACGTTGAGCATGGCTTCCAGCTGCGCGCCGGCGGGCACCTCGCCCACCACCTTGGCCGTGGCGCGAAAGCCCAGGTCGGGCTGCACCTCCACCACGGCCAGCTTGACCGGGCCGTCGCCGAACACCTGCAGCACCAGTGCGCCATTGAACTTGATGTTGGCCTGCATCAGCACACCCGCAGCCGCCATTTCACCCAGCAGCACCCGCAGCTCTGGCGGGTGTTGGCCCACAGTGAGGCGGCGACGCAGGACCTCCTGCCAAGCGTCGCTGAGGCGCACCACCATGCCACGCACCGGCAGGCCTTCGAACAGGAACTTCTGCAAGACGCTCATGACAATCTTTTCAGCTGCGTGCGGTGGCGCTGCGCGTTGTCCACGTAATGCAAGGCACCGAACTGCATGCGGGCCACCTGCTCGGGCGAGAGTTCGCGCACCACCTTCGCCGGGCTGCCCAGAATCAGGCTGTTGTCCGGGAACTCCTGGCCCTCAATGACCACGGCACCGGCGCCCACCAGGCAGTTCTTGCCGATCTTCGCGCCGTTCAGCACCACGGCCTGGATGCCGATCAACGAGCCTTCACCCACCGTGCAGCCGTGCAGCATGACCAAGTGACCCACCGTCACGTGGTCACCCAGCGTAAGCGGAAAACCCATGTCGGTGTGCAACACGCTGCCGTCCTGCACGTTGCTGCGTGCGCCCAGGGTGATCCAGTCGTTGTCGCCGCGCAGCACCGCGCCGTACCAGACGCTGCTGCCTTCGCCCATGCGCACGCGGCCGATGACCTGCGCGCTGTCGGCCACCCAGGCGGTGGGTGAAAGCTCCGGGGCGTCGTCCCCGATCTGGTAGATGGCCACGTTGGCTCCGGCCCGGTGAAGGCAAAGAAGATAATTCTAGAGATGGAGCTTCGATCAGCCGCATTGAAGGCCTTGCTGCTGGAAGACCCGGTGGCAAAGGCCGCCGCAGCGCGTGCGCTGCACCCGGCGTCGCGCGACACGGTCGACGCCGACGCAGCGCTGCATACCGAAGCTCCGTTGCCCGGTCGCACCGGTCGGCCACTGCTGGTTGCACCGTCGGCCGTGAAGACCCGCTCGCCCTTCACGTCCGAAGGCCGCGCCGCCTTGCTGCACGCGGTGGCGCACATCGAACTCAATGCCATCAACCTGGCGCTGGACGCGGTGTGGCGCTTTGCGGGCATGCCCGCCGCCTACTACCGCGACTGGCTTCGCGTGGCTTCCGAAGAAGCGCTGCACTTCACGCTGCTGCGCGAACACCTGACCACGCTGGGCCACGGCTATGGCGACTTCCCGGCCCATGACGGCTTGTGGGCCATGACCGAACGCACGGCCGGTGACATCACCGCACGCATGGCGCTGGTGCCGCGCACGCTGGAAGCACGCGGCCTGGACGCCACACCGCCCATGCAGGAACGCCTGCGCAAGGCCGGTGACTTGCAGGCCGTGGCCATCCTGGACGTGATCCTGCGCGACGAAGTGGGCCACGTCGCCATCGGCAACCACTGGTACCGCTTTTTGTGCCAGCGTGAGGGTCTGGACCCGGTGGCCCACTACGCCGTGCTGGCCGCACGCCACGGCGCACCCGTGCCGCGTCCACCTTTCAACCGGGTGGCGCGACGCGCGGCGGGCTTCACTGAGCAAGAGATCGACGCCTTGGACCCATGAACGTGCATGAACGTGCGCCAACGTCAGCGAAAAGTCGTCCGTGAAAGAAGGCACATGCTGCGCATACACTCGCTGCCATCGAGATTCCCCGGTCACACCTGCCATGACGCTGATTTCCACCCGCCGTTTCCTCCAGATTGCCGGCCTGTCGGCCGCCGCCTTGGTGCTTGCCGCCTGCGGCAAGAAGGAAGAGGCCCCCGCCCCGGTCCCTGTGGCGGCGGCTCCGGCCCCCGCCCCGGCCAAGGTGTATGTCGTCGGCACCGATGCCGCCTACGCACCTTTCGAGAGCCAGAACGAAAAGGGCGAGATCGTCGGTTTTGACATCGAGGTGGTTCAAGCCGCCGCGGCCAAGGCCGGCATCGAGGTGAAGTTTGTCAACACCCCGTGGGAAGGCATCTTCAATGAACTGGGCCAGGGCGGCCGCGACATGATCGTTTCGGCGGTGACAATCACCGAAGAGCGCAAGGGCACGATGGACTTCAGCGAGCCCTACTTCGACGCCGCGCAGCTGATCGCCGTCAAGGAAACCAGCAAGGTGGCCAAGTTCGGCGACCTGAAAAAACTCAAGGTGGGCGTGCAAACGGGCACCACCGGCGACGAGGCGGTGACCAAGCTTCTGGGCAAGGCCAGCACCAACATCAAACGCTTCGAGAGCACCCCGCTGGCGCTGAAGGAACTGGAAGCCGGCGGCGTTGACGCCGTGGTGGCCGACAACGGCGTGGTCATCCACTACGTGGCCAACAACCCGGGCGGCAAGTTCAAGACCGTGGCCGACAAGGACTTTGTGCCCGAACAGTACGGCGTTGCCTTCAAGAAGGGCAACAGCGAGTTGCAGGCCAAGATCAACACCGGCCTGGCCGCCATCAAGGCCGACGGCACCTACGACCGGATCTACAGCAAGTATTTCGGCGCCCCGCCGGCCAAGATGGCCGACGCACCGGCCTCTGCCGCCAGCAAGTAAGAGCGGGCTTCGATGGATCTTCGCTGGGAGATCCTTGCCGGTTACGGGCCGCTGTTCGTCAGCGGCCTTTTGATGACCGTCCAGCTCACCCTGGTGGCCATCGGCGCCGGGCTGGTGCTGGGCATTGTGTCCGGGCTCATCAGCACCTCGTCCGAAGGGCCGCCACCGCGATCGATGGCGCTGGGCTGGCTGCTGAAGCTGGCGCGCGTGGTGACGGTGGCCTACATCACCTTCTTCCGCGGCACGCCGCTGTTTGTGCAGATCTTGCTGGTGCACTTTGCGCTGATGCCGGCCCTGGTCCACCCCGACCACGGCTGGCTGTTGGCCGGTGATGCCGCACGAACCTTCCGCCAGGAACACGGCGCCTTCTTTTCGGGTTGCCTGGCGCTGAGCCTGAATGCCGGTGCCTACATCAGCGAAATCTTCCGCGCCGGCATCCAGAGCATCCACCGCGGCCAGACCCAGGCGGCCTACAGCGTGGGCCTGTCCCACACCCAGGCCATGCGCTTTGTGGTGCTGCCGCAGGCTTTCAGGCGCATGGTGCCAGCGCTGGTGAACGAGGGCATCACGCTCATCAAGGATTCGTCGCTCGTCTCCGCCATTGGCCTGGCAGAACTGGCGCTGGCGGCACGCACGGTGGCTGGCGCCTATTCCCGCTACTGGGAACCGTACCTGCTGATCTCGGCCATCTACCTGGTGCTGACACTGCTGCTGTCGGTGCTGGCCAAGCGCCTGGAAGCGCCGGCGCACCTGCGCGGCCGCTGAAAGTTCACGCCCCGCCCGGCCTGCCACGGGCCAAGTGTTACGCGGATGTTGCGCAGATGTTGCGCGGCTGCTGCACCGCAGCAATAAATCATCCCGTGGCAGCCCTGTGGGCGGGTTTGCCCTGAGTTGGCCCTTAGACTTTCTCTACTCCGTCACGGTTTTCCGCGATGGCGATGCATTCGTATCAACCCCCAAGGACAAGCATGAAGCGCACCCTCATCGTCGCCGCCATCGCCACATTGGCCACCGGAGCAGCTCTGGCACAAAGCAGCGTCACCATCTACGGCCGCCTGAATGTCACCGCCGAAGCGCTGGATCGCAACGGCATCAAGACCAAGGAACTGGTCAACAACGCCTCGCGTCTGGGCTTCAGGGGCATCGAAGACCTGGGTGGTGGCCTGAAGGCCAACTTCATCCTCGAGCATCGCTTCAACGTCGACACCGGCACCGTGACCAGTGCCTTCTGGGCCGGCCAGAGCGAAGTGAACCTCGAAGGCGGTTTTGGCACCGTGCGTCTGGGCCGCTTCACCAGCGAAGCCTATTACGCCACGTCGGACTACATCGGTTTCCACAACCACGAAACCGGCACCTCGTCTGATGCGCTGTACGCCTACATCGGCCGCGACACCAACAAGATCGCCTACCGCCTGCCCGGCTTCATCAGCGGCCTGACCGCCGAAGTGGCCGTCAGCGCTGGCGAAGGCGGCGGCAACGTGCGCACCTGGGACGCTGCGGTGAACTACGGCAATGGTCCGCTGCACCTGGGCTTCGGTTATGAAAAGGCCGGTGACGCGAACCAGTTTGCCGCCAGCTTCACCTACGAACTGGGCGCCTTCCTGTTCGGCGGCCTGGTGCAGCGCGACGAAGACGGCTGGGGCGCCAACCTGGGCACCCGCACCAACTTCCGTGGCTCGGTGGCATACAGCTTCGGCGTCAGCGAACTGCACCTGAACGTGGGCAAGGCCGGCGACTACAGCAAGGTCAGCAACAGCGACGCGCTGCAGTACACCGTGGGCTACAACTACAACCTGAGCAAGCGCACCAAGGTCTACGGCTTCTACACGAAGATCGACGCCTCGGTGAACACCCCCTACGCCAGCGACTTCAGTTCCCTGGCCGTGGGCGTGCGCCACAACTTCTGAACTTGCCGGTCTCAGGGCGCCGTGGGCTGAAGTCAAACCGGGCCTTGGTCCGGTTTTTTTCATGTCCGCGCCCAAGGCAAGCCGTGCCCGCAGACGCCTCAACCGCGTGGGTGGTGTTGCGCGTGCAGCAGCCGCAGCCGCTCTCGTGCGACGTGGGTGTAGATGGTGGTGGTGCCGATGTCGGCATGCCCCAGCAGCATCTGCACCGCGCGCAGGTCAGCGCCGTGGTTGAGCAGGTGAGTGGCGAAGGCGTGGCGCAAGGTGTGCGGCGACAGCGGCGCAGTGACGCCCGCCAGCAGCGCGTAGCGCTTGATCAGGTGCCAGAACATCTGGCGCGACATGCCGGTGGCGTGGCGCGTCACGAACAGCGCCTCGCTGCCCTGCCCGTCCAGGATCTGCGGACGCGACTCAGCCAGGTAGCGGCGCAGCCAGGCGTGCGCCTCTTCGCCAAAGGGCACCAGCCTTTCGCGTGCGCCCTTGCCCAGCACCCGCAGCACCCCTTCGTCCAGACCCAGGTGCACGGTCTTGGCCTGCACCAGCTCGGTCACGCGCAGGCCGCTGGCGTACATCAGCTCGATCATGGCGCGGTCGCGCAGGCCGCGCGGGCTGTCCACATCAGGGGCCGCCAGCAGCGCTTCCACCTGTGCTTCTGACAAGGTCTTGGGTACACGCAAGGGCTGGCGCGCGGCCTGCAGGCGCAGCGTGGGGTCGGCCTGCACGATGTTCTCGCGCAGGGCCCAACGAAAGTAGCGCTTGAAAACCGTGAGGCGCCGGTTGGCGGTGGTGGCGCGGCTGGCCTGGTGGCGGTGGCTCATGAAGCCCAGCAAGTGTGCTTCGCTGCTTTCATCCAGCACCAGGCCGTGTGCGGCCTGCAGCCAGTCCGCGTACAGATTCAGGTCGCGCCGGTAGGCCGCCAGCGTCAGCGACGCCAGGCCGTCTTCGATCCACACCGCGTCGATGAAACGGTCGATCGAAACCGGGCTGGGCGGCGCCATATGCGTGGCACTAGCGCCGCCATCAATGCGGCCTTACTCCAGGGTCAACTTCTGGTTGATGACGACCTGCTTGTAGACCTCGAGCTCGGCCTTCATCTGCGCCGCAAACTGCTCGGGGGTGTTGCCCACGATCAGCGAACCTGTGCCTTCGATGCGGCTGCGCACCGCGGGGTCTTCCAGCGCCTTCTTCACCGAAGCGGCCACCTTGTCCACCACGTCCTTGGGTGTGCCCTTGGGCGCCAGCACGCCGTAGTAGGCCATGCGGTTGACCGGCTCCAGGCCCACTTCCTTGAAGGTGGGCACGTTGGGCAACTGCGCCAGGCGGCCCGGTGCGGCCACCACGATGGGGATCAGTCGGCCGTCCTTGATGAAGGGCAGCGCCGAGGGCATGTTGTCGAAGATGACGGTCACCTGACCGGCCACGGTATCGTTCAGCGCCGGACCCGCGCCGCGGTAGGGGATGTGGGTCATGAACACACCCGCCAGACTCTTGAACAGTTCGGTCTGCAGGTGGCCGATGCCGCCGGTACCCGAGCTGGCATAGCTGTACTTGCCGGGGTTCTTCTTGAGCTCGGCGATGAAGCTCTTGTAGTCACGCGCCGGAAAGCTGGGGTGCACCGCAATCACATTGGGCGTGGCCGCAATGTTGATGATGGGCACGAAGTCCACCGCCGGGTTGTAGCCGATCCTCGGGTTGATGGCAGGGTTGGCCGCCGTAGTGGACACCGTGGCCATGCCCAGCACGTAGCCGTCTGGCGGCGACTTGATCATCTCCAGTGCGCCGATGGAGCCGCCGCCACCGGCCTTGTTTTCCACAATCACCTGCTGGCCCAGCGACGCGCCCATCTTCTCGCTCACGATGCGGGCCACGATGTCTGTGGTGCCACCTGGCGCAAAAGGCACGATCAGGCGCACCGGCTTGTTGGGGTAGCCCTGCGCCTGGGCGCCGAGCGTGGTGGCCAGCGGCAGGCTCAGTGCCAGCGCGCCCAACAACAGGGACAGTCGGGTTCGTTGCATCGCTAGGGTCTCCTTGGGGTGATCGGGGTGGGGGCGGGGTGGGGTCGGGGTGGGGTGGGGTTGGTGTGCTGACAGGGCCTGTTGCACTGGCTTTGCGAGTCAGTTGCCCGCACCGCGCAGCAGGCCCGCCTTGAGCTTGCCGTCATAGGGACGGTTGCCCATGAAGGACCGCAGCAGCGCTGCATAAAGGGCATCGCCGGCCAGCGGCTCGCCGCGCAGTGTGCCATTGAGGTTAAAAAGCATTCCACGCGCGGGGTCGAAGTCCAGGTCAACCACATCGCCCTTGCGCACGGTGACAGTGGCCGCGATCAACTCGGCAAAACGCTGCATCTGTGGCCTCAGGGCCTGCATCTCATCGGCCGCCGTGTTGCGTTCGACACCCTTGTTCAAGGCCTTGACGAACTCTTCGGCGGGCACGTCTTGCAGCATGCGCAACTGCAGTCGCTTGGGGCCAGGCGCGGCCAGCACCTCGGCCATCGTGGTGCTGGGCCGCGACAGGTACAGGCCCGCCACGTAGCCCTTGAACCAGGCCACGGCGCGCACACCAGTGCCATTCAGCCGCAAGTCGCCGCCGGCCAGGTTCAGGCGTTGCACAAAGGCCTGGCCCTCCACCATGCGCGGCGTGTCCTGCGCCTGTGCACGCACCGACAGTCCTGCGCCGGCAAGGAACAGAAGCCAGGGCATGGCCAGGGCCAGGGCCAGGAAGCGGGGAAGCTGAATGGTCACGTGCGGGTTGATGCGTCTGCCAGGACAGGAGTTCAGTTTCAACGCACATCCTGCCTTGTGCGACGACCGGCGCCGATGTGGGAACCCCCACCCGGGTAAGCCCGATACTTGCGGCGATGTCCGATGCCCTCTTGCTGCTGCCCGACTTTGCACTCATCGTCTGCGGCTACCTGATCTGCCACCACACTGCCTTGGGCCGGCCGGTCTGGGACAGCGCCGAGAAGCTGGTCTACCACCTGCTGTTTCCGGCCCTGCTGTTCACGTCCATCGTGCGCAACCCGCTGGCGCTGGGCACGGCCTTGCCACTGGCCGGCACTGCGCTGGCCGTGGTCTCGGCGGGAGTGCTGCTGGCTTACGGCCTGCGCGCATTCCCTGGCGTCGATGCACGCTTGCACGCGTCCGGCGCGCAGACCGCCTTCCGCTTCAATTCTTATGTGGCCCTGGCCCTGGCCGAGCGCCTGGCCGGTGGCCAGGGACTGGCCTGGATGGCCTTGCTGGTGTCGGTGTGCGTGCCTCTGTGCAACGTGGCCGCGGTGTGGCCCCTGGCGCGCCATGGCGGCCACGGCTACGGGCGTGAACTGGCGCGCAACCCGCTGATCCTGGCCACCGCGTCCGGGCTTGTGTTCAACCTCTTGGGCTTGAAGCTGCCCGAACTGTTGAACACCACACTCAGCCGCATGGGTGCGGCGGCACTGCCGCTGGGTCTGATGGCCGTTGGCGCAGGGCTGCAACTGGGCGCCTTGCGCGAGGGGCCGCGCCTGGCGGCAGCCCTGTTGACGATCAAACATGCGCTGATGCCGGCCCTGGCCCTGGCCCTGGTGCTCGCGCTGAAACTGCCTGCAGGTCAGCAGTTGGTGGTGGTGGCGTTTGCAGCCATGCCCACCGCATCCAGCGCCTACGTGCTGGCCGTGCGCATGGGCGGCCACGGCGGTTTCACGGCCGGCCTGGTGACGGTGTCCACGCTGCTGGGCATGGCCAGTCTGCCGCTGTGGTTGGCGGCCTGGCGCAGCCTGGCTCAGTGAGGCGCTCAGCGGACGGTCAGTGCGGCAGTCAGTGCGGCAGTCAGTGGGGAGCTGAGCGCTGGGCCAGCGCCCAGACAATGTGTTCCTGCACCATGGGTTCGGCCGTGTCGTGCGCAGCCGACAGAGCCTGTGCGATGGCCGTGTCGCCATCGTCGCGCCAGGCATTGCCCAGGCCCACGGCCAGGTTGCGGCGCCAGCGCGTCCAGCCGATGCGCCGGATGGCGCTGCCCTCGGTGTGGTGCAGGAAGTCGGCTTCGCTCCAGGCCCACAGCTGCAGCAGCGTGGGCTGCTGCAACTGTGGACGCGCGTCAAAGTCAGGCAGCATGCTGCGCTGGGCGTACTTGTTCCAGGGGCAGACCAGCTGGCAGTCGTCGCAGCCGTAGATGCGGTTGCCGATCAGCGGCCGCAGCGCTTCGTCGATGGGCCCCGCGTGTTCGATGGTCAGGTAACTGATGCAGCGCCGTGCGTCCAGCCGGTACGGCCCCACGATGGCCTGCGTGGGGCAGACGTCGATGCAGGCGCTGCACTGGCCGCAGTGCGCGCTGACGGCGGCGTCCAGCGGCAGGTCCAGGTCGATGAAGATTTCACCCAGGAAAAACATCGAGCCCGCCTCGCGCGCCAAGGTCAGCGTGTGCTTGCCGCGCCAGCCCAGGCCGGCGCGTGTGGCCAGTTCCACCTCCAGCACCGGGGCCGAGTCGGTGAACACGCGGTGGCCCAGCGGGCCGACGGCTTCGCCCAGCAAGTTGGCCAGGCGCTGCAGCCTGGCGCGCAGCACCTTGTGATAGTCCCGACCCCGCGCATAAACCGACACCACGGCCTGTGCCGCATCAGCCTGCACGATCTGCTCCTGGTCCACCCAGTGCGTGGGCGCGTCCCGCGGCAAGTAGTCCATGCGCGCGATGATGACGCACACGGTGCCCGGCACCAGCTCAGCCGGGCGCGCACGTTTCAGGCCGTGGGCGGCCATGTAGCCCATGCTGCCGTGGTGTCCAGCGCGCAGCCAGTCCAGCAGCCCTGCTTCGGCCTGGGTCAGGTCCACACCAGCGATACCGATCTGGGAGAATCCCAGTTCACGCGCCCACTCCCTCAGCTGCACGACGAGCTGCTCCTTGCTGAAGTGATGCTCACCGGGCATGTGCCCATTCTAGAAACCCGCACCCTGCACTGGCCCGACGAAGCGGCCTGTGAGGCCTTTGCCCGTGGCCTGGCCCGGCACGCGGGCCTGCACGACGCGTTCATCGAGCTGCATGGCCCGCTGGGCGCCGGCAAGACCACCTTCGTGCGCCACCTGCTTCGTGCGCTGGGCGTCCAGGGCCTCGTGAAGAGCCCCACCTACGCCGTGCTGGAACCTTATGCGCTGCCCGGACTGGACATCTCTCACCTGGACTTCTACCGCTTCAGCGACCCGCGTGAATGGCTGGACGCGGGCTTTCGCGATGTTTTTGCCGCGCCTGGACTGAAGCTGGCCGAGTGGCCAGAACTCGCTGCCGGTTTGCTGCCCGTGCCCGACTTGCGCCTGTGGATCGAACCGCAGGACGACGACGCCCGCGCCGTCACCGTGCAGGCCTGCACCGCGCGCGGCCAGGGGTTGCTGTCATGACGCCGCAGAGCCGCCGCGCCGCGCTGCGGGCCCTGGGGCAACTCGGGCAGTTGGTGCTGCTGCTGGGTGCGCATGATCTGGTGCAGGGCGCAAACGCGGCCATGGCCACCATCCTGGCCGTGCGCCTGTGGCCGGCGAAGGACAACACCCGCGTCACCATCGAGTCCGACGCGCCCCTGCTGTCCACCTACTTGCTGACCGAAGCGCCGCACCGCCTGGTGGTGGACATCACCAACGTCGAACTCAACCCGGCGCTGCGCGAACTGGTGGGCAAGCTGCGCGCCGACGACCCCTTCATCGCCGGCTTGCGCGTGGGCCAGTTCCAGCCCCGGGTGGTGCGGCTGGTGTTCGACCTGAAGCAGCCCATCCGGCCCGAGTTGTTCACACTGACACCGGTGGGCGCCTACAGGAACCGGCTCATGTTCGACCTGTACCCGGTGCAAGAAGTCGACCCGCTGCTGAGCCTGATCCGCGACAAGGAAGCGGCCGAAGAACGAGCTGCCAAAGCCGTGCAGGACGCGCTGGGCGAGTTGATCGCGCGCATCGAAAAACCGCCATCCACCGCGGCCGTGCCGGCCACGCCAGCCAGTGCCATGACGCCCACGCCCGTCTTGCCGCCGGCACCACCGCCGGTGGCGCAACAGACGCCGGCGCCGGCGCCACCACCCGCACCCGCCACCGCCGAAGAGCGCCGCCGTGTCGAGCGCCTGGTCATCGTGGCGCTGGACCCCGGCCATGGCGGTGAAGACCCGGGTGCGGTCGGCCCCACGGGCCTGCGCGAGAAAGACGTGGTGCTGGCCGTGGCGCTGGCGCTGCGCGACCGCCTGAACGCCGTGCCAGGCATGCGCGTGATGATGACGCGCGACGCCGACTTCTTCGTGCCGCTGAACGAACGTGTGCGCAAGGCGCGGCGTGTGCAGGCCGACCTGTTCGTCAGCATCCACGCCGATGCATTTTTCCGGCGCGAAGCGCGCGGCGCAAGCGTTTTTGCACTCAGCACACGCGGCGCCAGCAGCACGGCCGCGCGCTGGATGGCCGCCCGCGAAAACTCTGCCGACAAGGTGGGCGGCGTCAACGTGGCCGGCGTGCGCGACCAACAGCTGCTGCAGGCCATGCTGGACATGAGCACCACCGCGCAGATCAAGGACAGCCTGCAACTCGGTCAAGAGGTGCTCAGACGCATCGGCCGGATCGGCCGGCTGCACAAGAAACAGGTGGAACAGGCCGGCTTTGCGGTGCTGAAAGCGCCCGACATCCCCAGCATCCTGGTCGAGACGGCCTTCATCTCCAACCCCGAAGAAGAGCAGCGGCTGCGCAGCCCGGCCTTCCGCGCCGAACTGGTCGATGCGCTGGCCACGGGCATCAAGCGTTATTTCGAACGCAACCCGCCGCTCACCCGCAACCGGCAGCTGTGAAGTCGCCACACCGCGAAGGCCAAACCATGCGCACCCTGGCCCCCGATCCGCAGCGCCGTCTGTGCCTTCATGCGTGCGCGGGTGCCGCTGTGGCCAGCGCCGTGCCGGCAAAGGGGCAGGCGCAGGCCCCATCCGCACCGCTCACGCGCCGCGTGCCGTCCAGCGGCGAGGCTTTGCCCGTCATCGGCCTGGGCAGCTGGATCACCTTCAACGTGGGCCAGGACGGCGCAGCGCGCGACGCCTGCACGCAGGTCGTGAAGGCCTTTTTTGCCGACGGTGGGCGCTTGATCGACAGCTCGCCCATGTACGGCTCCTCGCAGCCCACCATCGGCCATGCGCTGCAGCAGCTGGGGCAACCGCCGGCGCTGTTTTCAGCCGAGAAGGTGTGGATCAGCGACGTGGCCCGCGGCCAAGCGCAGATCGAGGCATCGCGCCTGCACTGGGGCGTGCCGCGCTTTGACCTCATGCAGGTGCACAACCTGCTGTCGTGGCAGCTGCACCTGCCGCGGCTGCTGGAGATGAAGGCCAGCGGCCGGTTGCGCTACGTGGGCATCACCACGTCCGAGGGCCGCCGCCATGCGCAGATCGAAGAGGTGATGCGCACGCAGCCCATCGACTTCGTGCAGATCAGCTACAACCTTCTCGATCGCGAGGTGGAGCAGCGCGTCCTGCCGCTGGCCCAGGAACGGGGCATTGCCGTGCTCGTCAACCGGCCCTTCCGCGAAGGCGCGCTGCTGCGGCAACTGGCGCGCCACCGCCTGCCGGCCTGGGCGGCAGACATCGACTGCACCCACTGGGCGCAGGTGGCACTGAAGTTTGTCGTCACGCACCCGGCGGTGACTTGCGCCATACCGGCCACCAGCCAGGTGGTGCACCTGCGCCAGAACATGGCCGCGGCGCGCGGCCGCATGCCCGACGCCGCCTTGCGCGAACGCATGGCGCGCGACGTGGCGGCGCTCTGACTGCGGAGACCCCTTGTGGCGGAGTGGTGGACCTACCGGCCTTCCGACTTCCTGATGTTTTCGCCGCGCATCTACTGGCGCCTGTTCGAGTCGATCAACCTCTTCGCCTGGCCGCTGCAGCCGCTGCTCATCGCCGCCGGGCTGGGGTGGCTGCGGCTGCAGTCCCGCGGCCCCGCCGGGACCGCCGGCACCGCCGGCCCCACCTGGTGGCGCCGAACGGCCGGGGTGCTGGCCCGGGTCCTTGCCCTGGTGCTGGCCCTGGTGCTGGCCCTGGTGCTGTCCCTGTGCTGGTTGTTCGTCGCCTGGGCCTTTTTGTGGCAGCGTTTTGCGCCCATCCAGTGGGTGGCGACCGGCTATGCAACGGCTTTTGCGCTGCAAGGCGCCGGCTGGTTGGTGCTGGCCTGGCAAGACGGGCTGCGGGCCAGCACCGAGGTCGCCCGGCGGCGCATCGGCACCGGCCTGGGGCTGTGGGCGCTGCTGGCTCATCCCTTGCTGGCACTGGCCGATGGTCGGCCCTGGCAACAGGCCGAGGTCTTTGGTCTGGCCCCCGACCCGACGGCCATCGGCACACTGGCCGTGCTGCTGCTGGTGCGCGCCGAGGCTGCGCGCACCCGCGCCTGGCTCAGGCTGCTGTGGCTGGTGCCGCTGGGCTGGTGCGCGGTGAGTGCGGCCACGCTGGCCACGATGGGCAGCTGGCAGGCCGCCGTGCCGCTGGCCGCTGCCGCCCTGGCTGCTGCGACCGCGAGGTGGGGACGCTGAGACGCGCCGCTACGCCGCCGACGCTTGGCGCTTCAGCAGCACCAGGCCGATGGCCAGCACCATGAGCACCACCGCTGCCCAGTCCTGCCAGTGCAAGACCTCACCCAGCAAGGCGGCGCCGCTGAAGACACCCAGCACCGGGATCAGCATGACACTGATCGAACTGGCCACTGGCGGCATCGTGCGCGCCAGGTAGAACCAGGCGGCGTGCGCGAAGCCGAACACAGCCACGGCGTTGTAGACGATGGCGCCCAAGACATGCGGCTCGGGCGGACGCCAGACAGCACGCTCGAAGACCACCGACAACACCGCCATCAGCACCGCGGTGCACACCGTCATCCAAAACACCAGGGTCAGCAGCGGTACGTCCATCGTCGAGCGTCGCAGCCGGTGCGTGCCCACTGCCCAGATGGCCGCAGACACCACCACTGCCAATGCCGCCAGCGGTGAGCCCGACAGGCTGGACAACTCGCCTGACAGCAACAAGACAACGCCCAGCGCAGCAGCAGCCACGCCCATGAAAGGCATCCAGCCCAGACGTTCGCCATAAGCCCAGCGACCCCACAGTGCGGCGAAGACCGGCATCGTGTAACCCAGGATGGCCGAACGGCCCGACGTCAAATGCTGCACCGCCAGGATGACGACGACGTGCCAGACCACCATGTTCAGCGCCGCCAGTTTGGCGACTTCCAGCCAGTGCCGGCGCGGCACGGCAAAGGGCACCTTCAGCAGCAGCAGGGCAAGCCCGAGCACCGGCAGGCCCAGCCACATCGACAGGGCACGGAAGCTCAGTGGCGGGTAGCTCATGGGCGCTGCGGGCAGGCCGCTGACGCCGACCTTCATCACGGGCCAGTTCAGTCCCCACACCAGGGTCAAGGCCAGCAGGATCCACAGCTGGCGGCTGGTCGGCCTCACGTGCCCTGCAGCCAGCGCAGGCGGGGCTCAGACATCCCGCGAACTGATGTAGCGCTTGCGCCTGAACATGAACCACAGGCCCAGCGCCACCACCAGCATCAGGCCCAGTGCGATCCACACCCCGGTGCTCTGATGGATGAGCGGCAGGCTGTCGAAGTTCATGCCAAAAAAACCGGTGATCAGGTTCAGCGGCAAGAAGATGGCGGTCAGCACGGTGAGCGTGCGCATGATGTCGTTGGTGCGGTGGCCCAGCGCCGAGAAGTGCATCTGCACCGCCGTTTCTGCGCTGTGTTCCAGCCGCCGCACATGCGCGAGCACACGTTCGATGTGCTCCAGGCAATCGCGTGAACGCACCCGCAGCAGCTCACGTTCGCGGCGCGCCACGGCGCTGCTTTCGTCGGGCCATTCATCCAGTGCGTCTATCCATTCCTGCACCGCGCTGCGCTGGTCTTCGCAGGTGGCCTCCAGCATGTGCAGCGCGTTGCGGCTGTCCACCAGGAAAGACCAGTCGTCGAATCGGCTGCGTGGGTCCAGCAGCTCTTGCTGCAGGTAACCCAGCTGGCGTGTCATCAGGCGGCGCAAGTCCAGATAGCCGTCCACCATATGGTTGATCATGCGCAGCATCAGGTCGGCCGGGCTGGCTGGCATGCGCGCGGCGCCACGCGTCTCGGCCGAGGTGGCCTGCGACATCAGGCGCTGCGCAAAGTACTCGCGCACCGCACAGTCGGTGGGGTGCACGGTGATGAGCAACCGGTCGAACACGGCAAAGCCCACCGGGCTGGTGTCGATGGCCTGCAGCGCCTGGCGTGCACTGGCCAGCGTGCCGATGTCGTCGCCCACAAAAAGGCCTGCGCTGCCCGCGCCCGGCGCCAGGCGGCGGAAGACCATCAGGTCGTACCAGGACGTGTAGTCGAAGTGGCTGGGCAACTGGTTGTTCAGCAGATCGGCCAGGTGCAGATCCACCATCTGGCCCACGCCCCAACGTTGCAAGCTGGCCTGCAGCTCGGCTGCACCCACTTCAAATTCGCGACGCGCGCTGCCGATCCACACAAAGCCTGTGGCCGGCAATTCTTGCAGGGGTGCGTCGAGTTCGGTGAACTGCTCACCGTGGACGTGGAAGACACGCATGCTTTGCTGCCCGGGTGGCTTCAGCGCTCACGCAGCTTGCGTGCCGCGTCCAGCGCAAAGTAGCTCAGCACGCCGTCGGCCCCCGCGCGCTTGAAAGCCATCAGCGCTTCCATCATCACGGCGTCGTGGTCGAGCCAGCCGTTGGCGGCGGCGGCCTTGAGCATCGCGTACTCACCACTCACCTGGTAGGCGAAGGTGGGCACGCGGAACTCTTCTTTCACGCGGCGCACGATGTCGAGATACGGCATGCCGGGCTTGACCATCACCATGTCGGCGCCTTCGGCGATGTCCAGTGCCACTTCGCGCAGCGCTTCGTCGCTGTTGCCGGGGTCCATCTGGTAGACCTTCTTGTCGGCACGGCCCAGGTTGCCGGCGCTGCCCACGGCGTCGCGGAAGGGGCCGTAGAAGGCGCTGGCGTACTTGGCGCTGTAGGCCATGATGCGCGTGTGGATGAGGCCCGCTTCTTCCAGCGTGCTTCGAATGGCACCGATGCGCCCGTCCATCATGTCGCTGGGCGCCACGATGTCCACACCCGCTTCGGCCTGCACCCGGGCCTGCTGGCGCAGCACCGCCACCGTGGCGTCGTTCAGGATGTAGCCGCTGTCGTCCAGCAGACCGTCCTGGCCGTGGCTGGTGAAAGGGTCCAGCGCCACGTCGGTGAGCAGCCCCAGTTCGGGGAAGCGCTTCTTCAACTCGCGCACGCAGCGCGGCACCAGGCCTTCGGGGTTCAGTGCCTCGCGGCCATCCGCGGTCTTCAGCGAGGCGTCGATGACCGGGAACAGCGCCATCACCGGCACACCCAGCGTCATGCACTGCTCGGCCACGGCAAAGAGGCCGTCGATGCTGCGCCGCTGCACACCCGGCATGCTGGCCACGTCTTGCGCCTGGCGCTGGCCGTCCAGCACAAACACCGGCAGGATCAGGTCTTCCGGCTTGAGGTGGTTCTCGCGCACCAGCGCACGTGTGAATGCATCGCGGCGCAGCCGGCGCGGCCGGCTGGCGGGAAACGGTGGGGGGTTCGGCACGCACGGCTCCTTTTGGGCCTGAAAGGTGACGCGGCCCCGGGGTGAAACCGACGTGGCGCGCCGTTTTTCGTTCTGCTAAAGTGGTCGGTGAATGATAGCCGCGAGGTTGTCGTTCCCTGCTTTTCCTCCCTGAGCAGGTGCCTTAGCGTGATGACAGCGATAAGGCTTACCAGCCCCGGCTTCGGCCGGGGCTCTTTTTTTGGTCGCCGTGATAATGCGGGGCATGAGCAGCGGATACCTTTGGGTCAAGGCCTTTCACATCATTTTCGTGGCCAGCTGGTTTGCCGGCCTGTTCTACCTGCCGCGCTTGTTTGTCAACCTGTCCATGGTGCCGGCCGACAGTCACGCCGAACGCGAGCGGCTGTTGCTGATGGCCCGCAAGCTCTACCGCTTTTCCAGCCTGCTGATGGTGCCGGCACTGGTGCTGGGCCTGTGGCTTTGGCTCGGCTATGGCATCGGCAAGGGCCAGGGCTGGATTTACGTCAAGCTGCTGCTGGTGGTGGGTGCCATCGGCTACCACCACATGTGCCGTTCGTTTCTGCGCAGCTTCGAGCAACTGGCCAACAAGCGCAGCCACAAGTGGTTTCGCGTGTTCAACGAAACGTCGGTGCTGTTGTTTGCGCTGATGGTGGTGCTGGTGGTCGTCAAGCCCTTCTGACGCATGCCGATGGCACCGGAGCGCCACCGCAGTTCGGCCACGCTGCTGGCGCTGGTCTACGCAGCCTTGGTGCTGTATGCCAGCCTCTACCCTTTTGTCGGCTGGCGTTGGCCGCCGGGTCAGTCGCTGGGGGCGCTGGTCGCCTTGCCCAGCGCGCTGTACCAGTCGCCTTTTGATGTCAGCTCCAACCTGTTGGGCTATCTGCCGCTAAGTGCGCTGATCACCGTTGCATCGCTGCGCAGCGGCATGCGTGCTCGCAGCGCCGTGCTGCTGGCCTTGATGCTGTCGGTGTTGCTGTCCTTCAGCTGCGAACTGCTGCAACAGTTTGTGCCCGGGCGTGTGCCGGCGCGTGAAGACCTGGCCATGAACGCGGCAGGCGCAGCGGCGGGCACCCTGGTCGCGCTGGCGCTGCACGCCAGCGGCCTGGTGGACCGCTGGAACACGCTGCGGGCACGCTGGTTTTCGGGCGACGCCGCCGTTGCGCTGGCGCTGCTGGTGCTGTGGCCTGTGGGCCTGCTGTTCCCGGCGCCGGTGCCCTTGGGTCTGGGCCAGGTGGGCGAACGGCTGCGTGAAGTGCTGGCACAAACACTGGAGGGTGTGCCCTGGGCCGAGCCGACTTACGAACTGTTGGTCGCAGCGGCGCCGGCGGCAGCGCCTTTGCGACCGCTGACCGAATCCCTGATCGTCGCACTGGGTTTGCTGGCACCGGTGCTGGTGGCGTACTCCGTGGTCGCACCTGGCTGGCGTCGCTTGGTGATGGCTTTGGGTGCAGGGGCTTTGGCCATGGGCGCCATGGCGCTGTCGACCGCACTGAACTTCGGCCCCGATCACATCTGGGCCTGGCTGGGCCCGCGCACCTTGCCGGGCCTGGTGCTGGGCACGGCGTTGTCGATCCTGCTGGTGCCCATGCCGCGCCGCCTGGTGGCGGGCATCGGGCTGGTGGCGCTGACCGGGCTGGTGGTGGGTGTGGCGCAAGCGCCAGCCGACCCTTACTTCGCGCAAAGACTGTTGGCCTGGGAACAGGGCCGCTTCGTGCGCTTTCACGGGCTGGCGCAATGGATCGGCTGGCTCTGGCCCTACGCGGCCATGGCCTGGTTGCTGTCGCGCCTGGGCGGGCGCAAGTAGGCCCTTCCCTACAATCCCGGGCATGAGCTACTACAAGCACCATGTGTTTTTCTGCCTGAACGAACGCAGCAGTGGCGAAGCCTGTTGCGCCAACCAGGGCGCGCAGGCTGCCTTCGACCACTGCAAGTCACGCGTCAAGTCCGAAGGCCTGGCCGGCCCCGGTGGTGTGCGTGTCAACAAGGCCGGCTGTCTGGACCGCTGCGCTGGCGGCCCTGTGGTCGTGGTCTACCCCGAAGAGACCTGGTACACCTACGTCGACTCGCACGACATCGATGAGATCGTCGACAGCCACCTGAAAAAAGGCGAACCGGTGCAGCGGCTGCTGCTGCCGCCGAACATCGGCCGATGAACAGTGCCACGCAACGCACCACGGTCGCAGGCCCGGCAGGGGCAATTGAATGTGCCATCAGCACGCCGGCCGGCGCGCCACGCGGGCTGGCCGTGTTGTGCCATCCGCACCCGCAGCACGGGGGCACGATGGACAACAAGGTCGTGCAGACGCTGGCGCGCGCCCTGGTGCAGCTGGGCTACCGCAGCGTGCGCTTCAACTTCCGCGGCATCGGGGCGTCCTTGGGTGTGTGGGACGAGGGCCGGGGCGAGATCGACGATGCCTTGGCCGTGATCGCCGCCCACCAGACGGCAGGCGTGCCGCTGGTGCTGGGTGGTTTTTCCTTCGGGGCCTACGTGGCTTCGCAAGCCGCAACAAAGCTGGCCACGGCGGCTGAACGCCTGGTGCTGGTGGGCCCGGCAGTGCAGAACTTCAGCGTCGCAGCGGTACCGGCCGACACACTGGTGGTGCACGGCGAAGTCGACGACGTCGTCCCGCTGTCCGCCGTCTTCGATTGGGCACGTCCGCAGGCCCTGCCGGTCACCGTGCTGCCCGGCGCTGGCCACTTCTTCCACGGGCAGCTTCCCGTGCTCAAACAGATCGTCGTCAGCGCGTGGGCTTCACGCGCGGCGGCTTGAACAAACCTTCATGAAATCACTCTTCGTCTTCATCCTCGCTGCCTTCACCGCTGCCGCTCTGGCGCAGACACCGCAACCGCCCGAGATCGCGGCCCGCCAGTACATCCTGATGGACCTGGCCAGCAACCAGGTGCTGGCCGAACGCGACGCCGACGCGCAGGCCGATCCCGCATCGTTGACCAAGCTGATGACCGCCTACCTGGTGTTCAACGCCCTGCGCGACAAGAAGCTCACCCAGGAGCAGACGCTGCCGGTGTCGCAGCGCGCCTGGGCGCAGCGCAAGGGCGGCGGTTCGCTGATGTTCATCGACACCACCATGACCCCCACGGTGGCCGAACTGCTGCGCGGCCTGATCGTGCAGAGTGGCAACGACGCGGCTGTGGCGCTGGCCGAAGGCGTGGGCGGCACCGTGGAAACCTTCGTTGCGAGCATGAACCGCCAGGCCCAGGCCTGGGGCTTGAAGAACACCCAGTTCAAGAACGTCGAAGGCCTGTCCGAAGCCGGCCACTACAGCAGCGCACGCGACGTGGCGCTGGTGGCTGCGCGCATCGTGCTGGACCACCCCGAGCACTACGCGCTTTACAGCATCCGGCAGTACACCTTCAACAACATCAAGCAGGACAACCGCAACATGCTGCTGGGCCGCGACCCGGCGGTGGACGGCATGAAAACCGGTTACACCGAAGCTGCCGGCTATTGCCTGGTGGCCAGCGCCGTGCGCGACACACCGGCCGGCAAGCGACGCCTGATGAGCGTGGTTCTGGGCACGGCCAGCCGCGAGGCCCGCGCGGCAGAAAGCCAGAAGCTGCTGAACTGGGGTTGGCAGGCCTGGGACGCGGTGCGCCTGTTCGAAGCCGGCAAGCCGATGGTCACCGTGCCCGTGTGGAAGGGCGACAAGGCCCAGGCCAGGCTGGGCGCCGCCGGCGGCCTGATCGTCACCGTGCCCAAGGGCGAAGGCGACAAGCTCAAGACCACCATCGAACGCACCGACCCGCTGCTGGCGCCGCTGACGGCGGGCCAGGCCGTGGGCATCATCAAGATCACCACATCGGGCGGTGGCGCGGTCACGATGCGGCCGCTGGTGGTACTGGAACCGGTAGGCTTGGCGGGCATCTTCGGCCGCGCCTGGGACGCCATCCGGCTGTGGATCAAGTAACGGCCTGAGCCCGCAGCCAGTCCCTGAGGCTCGCCAGCGCGGGCCGCACCTCGTCCAGGTAAGCGCCACCGGCGTCGGTCAGGCGCAAGGCCTCGCGACTGCGCAAGAACATCGCCGTGCCCAGACGCGCCTCCAGCGACAGCACCTGGCGGCTCACGGCGGCCTGCGTGAGGTGCAGTTCCCGCCCGGCGCGCGTGAAGCTGCCCAGGCGGGCTGCCGCCTCCAGGCACAGCAAGGCCGTGGTCGGGTGGCAGGCGGCTCATGGCGCGATATTGCATGAGTTTTTCTCATGCCGGCATCGGGGCTTGTTGCTTGGCAAGTCAGCACCCCGGCTTCACAGTGGCGCCGAGCCTCAAACCTGGAGAGTCCACCCATGATCGATCGCCGCCACCTGCTGGCCTCGCTGGCCCTGCTGCCCTTGCGGGCCCACGCTTCCTGGCCCGAGCGGCCACTGCGCCTGATCGTGCCGTCGGCGGCTGGCGGCTCGCCCGACGTCATCTGCCGCATCTTGGGCGGCGAGCTCGGCAAGGCCTTGGGCCAGACCATCGTCATCGACAACCGGCCGGGCGCTTCGGGCAACATCGGCATGCAGGAAATCGTGCGCCACCTGGGCGGCGAGCTCTTCAAGAGCATGACCGGCAGCTTCATCGTGCACGTGCCGTACCGGGGCAGCCCGCAGGCGATCCAGGACCTGATCGGTGGCCAGACCGATCTCATGTTCGACAACCTCAGCTCCATCGGCACCCACATCCGCCAAGGCCGCGTGAGGGCGCTGGCCGTGAGCGCAAGCCGCCGTTCGCCGGCCTTCCCAGCGCTGCCCACGGTTGCCGAAGCCGGCGTGCCTGGCCACGCGATGTCAGCCTGGGGCGGCGTCGTGGCCCCGGTGGGCACACCCGCGGCGCTCGCGGACAGGTTGAACAGCGAAATCAACCGGACCATGAACAGTCCTGCACTTGCCGAGCGTTGGGCCACACTCTCGTTTGAGCCCGCCAACGGGCCTGCCGCGCAGTTGTTCGAGCTGGCGCGGCGTGAGCAGCCCATGTGGGCCGACGTGATCCGGCGCTCAGGCGCCAAGGTGGAATGAAGCGATGCTGGATTGGGTGATCGAAGGTGGAGAAGTCATCGACGGCAGCGGCGCGCCGCGCTGGCGCGCCGACGTGGGCGTGCTCGGCGGGCTGATCGCGGCAGTTGGCGACCTGGCATCGACAGCGGCACACCGCCGCATCGACGCCAGTGGTCATATCGTGGCGCCGGGTTTCATCGACAGCCACACGCACGACGACCAGCTGCTGCTGGAACACCCCGAACGCCACCCCAAGCTGCTGCAGGGCGTGACCACCGTGATCACCGGCAATTGCGGCATCAGCCTGGCGCCGCTGCTGTGCGACGACGCACCTGCGCCGCTGGACATCCTGCAGCGGCACTTCACGCACGCCAGCTTTGCCGGCTACATGCGGGCCGTGAAAGCCGGCCGGCCTGCGGTCAACGCCGCGATGCTGGTCGGCCACACCACCTTGCGCGTGGGCGCGATGGCGGAGCTGGACCGCGCCGCCCGTCCCGAAGAGGTGCAGCGCATGCAGGCCGCGCTGACCGAAGCGCTGCAGGCCGGCGCCATCGGCCTGTCCACCGGCGTCTTCTACCCACCGGCGCGCGCGGCGACGACACAAGAGCTGATCGACGTGGCACGGCCGCTGGCCGGTGGCCGCGGCATCGTCGCCATGCACATCCGCGATGAAGGTGCAGCCATCGACGACGCGCTTCGCGAAGCGCTGGCCGTGGGGCGCGCGCTGGACGCGCCGCTGGTGCTGTCGCACCACAAGCTGATGGGCCTGGCGCATCACGGCGGCTCGGCGCGCACGCTGGCGCTGATCGAAGCGGCCGCGCGGTCGCAGGCGGTGTGCCTGGACTGCTACCCCTACACCGCGTCGTCGACCATGCTTCTGCCCGAACGCGTGGCCAGCAGCACCGACGTGCAGGTGACGTGGTCGCAGCAGGAACCGCAGGCGGCGGGCCGGTCCTTGCGGCAGATGGCCGCCGAGCGCGGCATGGACCCGACGGCGCTGGCCGCGCAACTGATGCCCGGCGGCGCCATCTACTTCGCGATGAGCGACGAAGACGTGGACCGCATCCTGGCCCACCCGCTGGCCATGATCGGCTCCGACGGGCTGCCCGCACCCGGCGTGCAGCACCCGCGCCTGTGGGGCACTTTCCCGCGCGTGCTGGGCCACTACAGCCGGCAGCGCGGTGTGCTGAAGCTCGAAGCGGCCGTGCACAAGATGACGGGCCTGACTGCACGGCGTTTCGGCCTGGCCGGACGCGGGCAGGTGATGGCGGGGCATGCGGCCGACCTGACGGTATTCGACCCGGCCACGGTGATGGACCGCGCCACCTACGTCCAGCCCGACCTGGCGCCCAGCGGCATCCACAGTGTGCTGCTCAATGGGCAACTGGCGGTGCAACACGGTCAGGTGCTGGACCGGCACGCAGGCCAGCTGTTGCGGCGAGCGCACTGAAGGTGCGCTGCGCCTGTGCCATGATGGTCTGCGTCCCTGCACACCCTCACCTGGCACATACCCCGGCACATACCCCGGCACACATCCGATGAGCGACAACCTTTGTTTTCTGAACGGCGACTTCATGCCCTTGGCCGAAGCGCGCATCCCGGTGCTCGACCGCGGCTTCATTTTCGGCGACGGCATCTACGAAGTGGTGCCGGTGTACGGCCGCAGGCTGTTTCGCTTTGACGAACACCTGGCGCGCCTGAACCGCAGCCTGGGCAAGCTGCGGCTGCCCCAGCCGGCCACCCGCGAAGAGTGGCTGGCGCGTTGCCGGCAGCTGGTGGCGGCGCGGCCTGAAGAAGACCAGGTCGTCTACATCCAGGTCACCCGTGGCGTGGCGCCTCGCGACCACGTGATGCCCGCCAACCCGGTGCCCACGGTTTTCATGATGAGCAACCCGTTCAAGCCGGCCACGGCCGAGCAGCGCCACCGGGGTGTGGCCTGCACCACGGCACGCGACTTTCGCTGGGAACGGGGCGACATCAAGAGCACCAGCTTGCTCGGCAATGTGCTGGCGCGGCAGATGTCGGCCGACCACGGTGCGCTGGAGACCATCATGTTCCGCGACGGGCACCTCACCGAAGCCGCGGCCAGCAATGTGTGGATCGCCCACGAAGGTGCGCTGCTGGGTCCACCCAAGAGCGAACATGTGCTGGAAGGCATCCGCGTCGAACTGCTGCGCGAGCTGTGCGAAGACGCCGGCATCGCCTACAACCTGCGCCCCATTTCAGAAGCCGACGTGCGCGCTGCCGACGAGGTGATGCTGAGCTCGGCCACCAAGGAAATCCTGGCCGTGACACACATCGACGGCGAAGAGGTTGGCCATGGCGCGCTGCGTGGCAAACCCGGCCCGGTGTACGCGCGCCTCTTCGAGGCCTACCAGCGCGCCAAGGCCACGATGTCCATCTGATCGGGTTAGGTTTGCAAAAGTGGCAGCGGACATTCCCCCCGGACGAAGCCTGATTCAGTACCCCAGCGCCTTTCCCATCAAGGTCATGGGCGCACAGGTGCCCGGTTTTGAAGAGGCCATCGTGGCCGTGGCACGTCACTTCGACCCGGGCTTTGATGTGTCAAGCGTTGAACGGCGGCCCAGCAAGGCGGGCAACTACCTGGGGCTGACGCTCACCGTCACGGCCACCAGCCGCGAGCAACTGGATGAGCTCTACCGCACGCTGAGCACGCACCCGATGGTCAAGGTCGTGCTGTAGCCGGCCGCCACTGGCCGCCGGTCAGGTGCTTGGCGCCGACAAGCGGCTGTCCAGTTCCTTCAGTTTGGCCGGTGCCGCTTCATCGCCGTTCTGCGCGGCGATGCCATACCAGTAGCGCGCCAGCCGCAGGTCGCGGTCGACTCCATCGCCCTGTTCGTACATCGAAGCCAGCAGGTACATGGCGCCCACGTCGCCGCCCTTGGCCGCTTCACGGAACCAGTGGGCCGCGCGGACCGGGTCCTTGGCCAGGCCGCGGCCCAGGAAGTGGGCGGTGCCCATGGCCACCTGGGCTTCGACACTGCCACTCTCGGCGGCCACCTCGTACCACTGGTGCGCCAGTTTCAGGTTGCGCGGGCCCAGCTCACCTTTGTCCAGCGCACGCGCCAGCATCAGCTGGGCCGTGACAAAACCGCCCTTGGCCGCACGCGTGAGCAGCTGGCTGGCGCGCTGCACGCTGGGCTGCGGCAGTTCGCTGCGCAAGTGCATCACGGCCAGGTTGTAGTCGGCTGCCGGCACACCACGCTTGGACAGCGACTCGAAGGCCAGACGGGCGCGGACCAGTCGACCCGATTCGTAGTCGATCACCGCCGCGTCAAGTTCAGCTTGCAGCGGTGGCGACAGCGGTGCGGCCTGCAAAGTGGCGCCACACCACAGCGCCAGGCTCAGCAACAGTTGCTTCATGGCCAAGTGTTTGATGGCTTCGCGCATCGCAGTCGGTCTCATGCCCTGGTGTCGTTCACGATACCGTTTTCTGACAAGACCCTGCCCCTGCCTTGGGCCATGATCCAATCGCCGCATGGCCGAACGCCCCAAGATCAGCATCAAACCCAGCGCCCCGGCACGTGACCCACACCGTCCACGTGTGCGCGGTGTGACTTCACCGCGGCCCGCGACCAGTGCCAGGACGCGCCCGAGCGAACGTGACGCGCCGGATTCGCCAGCGGCGCCGCCTGCGCCAGCGGCGCCATCGGCGCAAAACAGACCCGCTGCACCGCGGGCCGATGAGCAGCGCCGCGATCCGCGCCACGATCCGCGCCCCGCGCCTCGACGCGAAGAGCGTCCCGCCCTGCCTCGTGCCGCACCACCACGCGTTGCACCACCCCGGGCGGCACCACGCCGTGATGCGTCCGCCAGCGCCCCTGAACCTCGGGTGATGCCCGCACCCCCACGCCCAGCCCCGCCCCGCCCCGTGCCCAAGCCGGCATCGGCCGAAGGTGTGCGCGTGTCCAAGCTGCTCACCGAACGCGGCCTGGCCTCACGCCGCGAAGCCGACGACTGGATTGCTGCCGGCTGGGTGCGTGTGAAAGGTCAGATGGCCGAACTGGGCCAGCGGGTGCCGCCCGACGCCATCATCGACATCGACCCGCGCGCCCGTGAAGAACAGGCCCGGCAGGTCACCGTGCTGCTGCACAAGCCGATGGGCATCGTCAGCAGCCAGGCCGAAGACGGCTACGAACCGGCCATCACGCTGGTCACACCGGCCAACCGCTGGCCGGGCGACAGCTCGGGCATCAACTTCCACCCGGGTCACCTGCGGCACCTGGCGCCGGCCGGGCGGCTGGACATCGACTCCACCGGCCTGCTGGTCTTCACCCAGGACGGCCGTGTGGCCAAGCGCCTGATCGGCGACCAGACACGTGTCGAAAAGGAATACCTGGTGCGTGTGGCCTACGGCGGCGAAGCCCGCCTGCCCGAATCCAGCATGGAACGCCTGCGCCACGGCCTGAGCCTGGACGGCGTGCTGCTGCGCCCCGCCGCCGTGAGCTGGCAGAACGAAGAACAGCTGCGCTTTGTGCTGCGCGAAGGCCGCAAGCGGCAGATCCGCCGCATGTGCGAACTGGTGGGCCTGCAGGTGCTGGGCCTGAAGCGGGTTCGCATCGGCAGTGTGCCGCTGGGCCAGCTGCCACCCGGGCAGTGGCGCTACCTGCGCGACGACGAGCGGTTCTGAAGCGGGCATGATCCCGGCCTGATCCCGGCCTGATCTTGGCCTGATCCCGGCCTGATCCCGGGCCCAGCGCAGACTCGCCGCTGCGCCCTGATAACCTCATCGCAGATGATGCCTGCCCCCTCTGCTGCCACGCTGGCGCCTCCGCCGCCTATCGTGTCGCACACCCTGGCCGCGCTGTCGTTGGCGCTGCTGCTGGGCCTGCAGCCGGTGACCACCGATGTCTACCTGCCCGCCCTGCCCGGCCTGACGCGCGACCTGGGCGCCGGCATGGTCGGCGCGCAGCTGACGATGTCGGTGCTGATCCTGGCCTTTGGCCTGGCGCAGATGGTGTGGGGCCCGGTGGCCGACCGCTTCGGCCGCCGCCCGGTGCTGCTGACGGGGCTGACGCTGTACCTGCTGGCCAGCGTGGGGTGCGCGCTGGCTGGCAGCATCGAGGCACTCGTCGTCTGGCGCGGCTTGCAGGGTGCAGCCATGGCAGCGGCCGTAGTCTGTGCACGCGCGGTGCTGCGCGACCTGTACGAACCCGCGCAGGGCGCACAGGTGATGGCGCTGGCGCTCACCGGCTTGGGCGTGATCGCACTGCTGGGCCCGCTGATGGGCGGGTTGCTGGCCAAACTGTGGGGTTGGCGCGCGTCGCTGGGTGCCGTGGCCGTGGTGGGCGCGCTGACGCTGCTGTGGGTGGCCCTGCGGCTGCCTGAGACCCTGGCCCGCCGCAACCCGGCCGCCACGCGGCTGGCGCCCCTGCTGGCCACCTGGTGGGTCATCGGCCGCCACCCGGTGTTCATGGCCTGGGCGTTGCTGGTGACCTGCACCTATGGCGGTCTGTTCACGCTGCTGGCGGGTTCTTCCTTTGTCTACATCGACGTGCTGGGTCTGTCGCCCGCGGCCTATGGCGCGGCCATGGCTGTGGGCTCCTTGGCCTACATCGCGGGCACGGTCATGTGCCGGCGCTGGATACGGCGCCACGGCATGGGCGGCGCGGTGGCCCGCGGCGCGGTGTTCACGCTGGCCGCAGGTGCACTGGGCGCGGCTCTGGTGCTGGCGGGCGTGGAGCAGACCTGGGTCGTGCTGCTGCCACAGTGCCTGTTTCTCTTCGGCCACGGCCTGCACCAGCCCTGTGGCCAGGCCGGTGTGGTCGGACCCTTTCCGGCCGCCGCCGGTGCCGCGTCGGCGCTGGCCGGTTTGCTGCTGGCGCTGGTGGCCTTTGGCATCGGGCGGTGGCTGGGGGTGTCGCTGGACGGCACGCTGCGGCCGCTGATGCTGGGCCTGGCTTTCTGGTCAGCTGCAACTTGCCTGGTGGCCTGGACGCTGGTGCAGCGTGCAGTTCGGTGATGCCCCGCCGATGAAACCCTTTGCGCTGTGCCTGGCCGGGCCCACGGCCAGTGGCAAGTCGGCCGTGGCGATGGCCTTGGCGCAGCGGCTTCCGGTGGAGATCATCAGCGTCGACTCGGCTCTGGTCTATCGGGGCATGGACATCGGCACCGCCAAGCCCAGCGCGGCTGAACGCGCTGCCGTGCCACACCACCTGATCGACATCCTGGAGCCGACGCAGACTTATTCGGCGGCGCAGTTTGTGGCCGACACCCTGGCGCTGGTGCCGCAGGTGCAGGCCCGCGGCCGCCTGCCTGTGCTGGTGGGCGGCACGATGCTGTACTTCCACGCCCTGCGCCAGGGACTGCACACCATGCCACCGGCCGACGCCGCCGTGCGCGCGCAGATCGACGGCCGCGCCGCCCGCCTGGGCTGGCCGGCTTTGCACGCCGAACTGGCACAGATCGACCCGGCCACCGCGGCGCGTCTGGCGCCTGCCGACGGCCAGCGCATCCAGCGTGCGCTGGAAGTCTGGCAAGTCAGCGGCCAGACGCTGACGCACTGGCACAGCGCAGGCCCGAGCCCGGCGCCTGCTGCGGGCAGCGATTGGCCCTTGGTGTCGCTGGAGCCCGGGTCACGCGCCTGGCTGCACGGCCGCATCGAACAGCGCCTTGACACCATGCTGGCCCAGGGCCTGCTGGACGAGGTGCGACGCCTGCGCCTGAACCCTGGCCTGCACGGCGACCTGCCGGCCATGCGTTGTGTAGGCTATCGGCAGGCCTGGAAGGCCCTGGACGCCACGGACACGGCCAGCGACACCGACTTCCGCACCAGCGCCATCGCCGCCACGCGGCAACTGGCCAAACGGCAGCTCACCTGGTTGCGTTCAATTTCATCGCGGCAGATCGTCGCGTGCGACGCGCCCACGGCGCAAGATGACGCGCTGCGCACACTGATGGCGCTGGCACGTGGTGCTCGCTGACGTTGCAAGGCGCCGCTGAAGCACCCCTTGGCTCGGTGGGTGCGGCGCAAGCGCGCCGCCAGGATCTGCACCCGTGGCCCCTTTCTTGCTGCCATGGGACAGTTACTTGCGGGGTACCGCCAGGGTCGATTTTGCCTAGGGTGATGCCCGGGGCGGTCCCTCAGGGCTTCGCGATATAGTCGCGCGCCCTGGATGTGTCCATCCGGGGCGGCTCACAAGGCCGTGAACAGCACAGTCGCCGAGCCCTGCATCACGAAGTTGCAGGCTGGGCTGGAGGATCGAGTGGATTTTGCCCAACAACAACGCAAGCCCGGCAAGCACGTGGTGGGCTTTGGCGTCGTGCTGGCGCTGCACCTGCTGCTGGCTTGGGCCATGGTCACCGGCATGGCACAACGCATGGTCGAAGTGATCAAGGGGCCGATCGAGACCAAGATCATCGAAGAGACCAAGCCGCCGCCACCGCCACCACCCGAGAACCTGCCGCCGCCGCCCAAGTTCGCACCGCCGCCGCCATCGTTTGTGCCGCCGCCAGAAGTGGTGGTGAACCCGCCGCCCACACCGGCGCCCACGATCACCACCACGCAGGTGGTACCGCCACCGGCCCCGCCGGTGACCGTCACGCCCATTGCGCCCCCGGCACCTGCCGCGCCGCCTGCGCCGCCCGCGCCGCCGCGCCAACCCGTGCGCACCGCACCGCGCATCGACTTCGCCAACGTCTGCGAACGGCCCGACTACCCGCGTGCGGCCCGCAACGCAGAGGCCACCGGCAGCACGACGATCGTCTACACGATGGACACCACGGGTGCCATCGGCGAAGCCACCGTTGAGAAGTCTTCCGGACCTTCGCGCGAACACAAGCAGCTCGACCGACTGGCCTTGCAAGCCGTGAAGGACTGCAAGGGCACACCTGGCACGCTCGACGGCAAGCCCGAAAGGTTGACCGGTCGCATCATCTACGACTGGAAGCTCGAGAACTGATCCTGCCCCCCGTAAGCGCGGCTGAGGGGCCGCGCGACCCGTTCCCTTTGGAGTCCACATGTCTATGAATCAATCCATCGCCGCCCGTTCGCGGGCAGCCAAATCACTGGCCACCTTGTTGGCGGGGTTTGTGCTGGCTCTCAGCACTCCGATGCTGGCCTTTGCGCAGGCTCCGTCCGAGCCGGCCGCAGCACCGGCCGCCATGGCACCCGCTCCGGCACCTGCCGCCGCGCCCACCGCACCGGCGGTCACCGAAGAGGCCGTCGACAACCCCTACGGCCTGAAGGCGTTGTGGACGCAGGGTGACACCGTCGCGCACACGACGCTGATCATCCTGGTCATCATGTCCATGGCCAGTTGGTACGTGATCATCGTCAAGCTGCTGGAGCAGCGCTCGATGCTCAAGAGCGCCAAGGAATCGGCAGACGTCTTCTGGAAAGCCAACTCGGTGAAGGCCGGTGCCGGCGCGCTGAAGGAGGGCTCGGCCTTCCACTTCATCGCCGATCAGGGCATCAAGGCCAGCGACCACCACGAAGGCACGATGGTCGAAGCGATCGACAAGAACACCTGGATCAGCATGGCGGTCGACCGCGCCGTCGGCAGCATCAACAACCGTCTGCAAGACGGCATGGCCGTCCTGGCCACCGTGGGCTCCACCGCACCATTCGTGGGCCTGTTCGGCACCGTCTGGGGCATCTACAACGCCCTGGTCAAGATCGGCATCAGCGGCCAGGCATCGATCGACAAGGTGGCCGGCCCGGTGGGTGAATCGCTGATCATGACGGCCATCGGCTTGGCGGTGGCCGTGCCTGCAGTGATGGGCTACAACTGGCTGCTTCGCCGCAACAAGGCCGTCATGGACCAGACCAAGGCTTTTGCCGGCGATCTGCACAACGTGCTGATCGCGGGCAAGCGTTGATCGTCCCGGTGACCGCATCCACACCTGACAGCCGGGAGCCCACCCCATGTCCATGAATGTCGGCTCCTCGTCGGACGACGGCGAGCCCCAGCTCAACAACACCATCAACACCACGCCCCTGGTGGACGTGATGCTGGTGTTGCTGATCATCTTCCTGATCACCGTGCCGGTGGTCACCCAGACGATCAAGCTCGAGCTGCCCCAAGAACGCAACCTGCCGACCCAGACCAAGCCCGAAAACATCGTCATCGCGGTCAACCGCGATGGCGAGGTCTACTGGGGCACCGAACGCATGCCCGACATCGAAGTCCTGGTCGCACGGCTGAAGATCGAATCGGTCAAGGAACCGCAGCCCGAGGTGCACATCCGGGGCGACTCCGAAGTGCGCTACGAATCCGTGGGCCGCATCGTCGTGGCCTGCCAGCGTGCCGGCATCTTCAAGGTCGGTTTCATCACCGAACCACCAGCCGGCAGCGCCACGCGGGCCAACTGAGAACCACACCATGTCAATGAATGTCGCAAGTTCCGGGGGCGACGACAGCGATCCCGAAGTCATGATGGACATCAACACCACGCCGCTGATCGACGTGATGCTGGTGCTGCTGATCATGTTCATCATCACGATCCCGATCCAGACGCACGCGGTGAAGATGAACATGCCGGTGCCCAGCAACGCCGCTCCGCCGCCGACACCGCCCGAGATCGTGCGCATCGACGTCGACTTCGACGGCACCATCGGCTGGAACGGCGAGGTCATCCAGCCTGGCGACCGGGCCGCCATCGAAGCCCGCCTGGCGGTGGTGGCCGCACAGGCCGACCAGCCCGAGGTGCATCTGCGCCCCAACAAACTGGTCGAGTACAAACACGTGGCCATGATCATGGCCACGGCCCAGCGGCTGGGGGTGACCAAGATCGGCATCGTTGGCAACGAACAGTTCCTTTGAACTTCTTCTCTGCAAAGGCATCCCACGAACCATGAAGTCACCGCGCGTTCCCGTCCTCGCCAC
>Ga0105044_10000484_pt1 | contig 48817 bp, 55 predicted proteins | sample MAT01_FD_78092 | JGI IMG/M metagenome (GOLD analysis project Ga0105044, IMG submission 78092) | Freshwater microbial communities from Lake Fryxell liftoff mats and glacier meltwater in Antarctica - MAT-01 | ecosystem: Environmental > Aquatic > Freshwater > Ice > Liftoff microbial mat | place...
CCCTCTCCAACGGCATAGCAAAGCCCGGAAGATCATGGCGGATAAAACCTGCCCACTCTTCTCAGATCGCTACACTAAACTCTCAACCAAATCCGTCTCACTTCATGTTGGCACAGAGGGGTGCACGAGCTCAGCTCGGTCGATACCAGAAATGCCGCTATGCAAATAATCATTGGGTTCTTTGCCTGCCGAACTAGCGGCTTCAAAAGAATGCTGAACTGATTGTCTCATTTTAAATAGCTCCGCAGAACATCAATTAGCTCCAATGCTGCCTCGCTACGCTCTTTCTGGCTAGCCGGTTTGACGACATGATCGTGAATGTGACCTTCCAGAACTTCGGCCATAAGACCAGACAGAGCTCCGCGACATGCGGCGATTGTATTCAGTACTCGACTGCAATCATCTTCCTCGTCAAGCGTTCGCTGTATGGCATCAACCTGGCCACGAATGCGTTTGACCCTATTCAATAATTTGTTTTTTGTTCGTTGCGTATGCATGAAATAACTCTTAATATAGTATACCCCCCTAGAGTATATCAGCCATTCTGATTGCCACCGCCCTAACGGTATCGCGCAGTCTAGGAACTGAAATCTATTTGACCTGATACACTCTTTATTGAGAAGTGGATATCATTTCTATTTTGCTTTGGCGGGAGTTTTTCCTCAGCGGGAGTTTTTCCTCAAATGATGGAACGATTTAAGCGGTCCGGTAGTTCCGGGCAGAGTCGAAAAATAAAGGATTGGACGCGCGAAGCGCTCAATCTATCTGATGAATACAGTATTTTGGTTACAGAACTTCAGTGCTCAGAGCCAGATTGCCCACCGATAGAAACGGTTATTGCGGTGCTGGGCCCTCGTGGAATGAAATACCAACAAAAGGTGCATTTTGTTGTTCCTAACAGCATTTGCCTATCGAGGAGGTTACCGAAGCGGAAGTGCGGTCCATTGGGCTGAAGCTTAAGCAACAAATGTCAGGGGTCCAGTCAACAGAATCGGAGGATTGCGATGAGCATCACTAACGGTAAGGTACCGGTAACAGTTTTAACGGGATTTCTAGGGGCGGGAAAAACGACTCTCTTGAACCGAATTCTTAGCGAAAATCACGGCAAAAGAATCGCTGTGATTGAAAATGAATTCGGAGAAATTGGCATTGACGACGCACTGATAGTTCAGGCTGACGAAGAAATTTTCGAAATGAATAATGGCTGCATCTGCTGCACAGTGCGTGGCGATCTAATTAGAATTCTTGGAAATCTCATGCGCCGTAAAGACAAATTTGACTATATTTTGGTTGAAACAACGGGCCTGGCCGATCCTGCCCCGGTGGCGCAAACATTCTTTGTTGACGATGAGATACAAGATCAACTTGAACTTGATGGAATTGTCACCCTGGTTGATGCGAAGCACGTGTGTATGCACATAGATACAAGCTCTGAGTGCAAAGAGCAAGTTGCTTTTGCTGATGTAATTTTGCTCAATAAGTGTGATCTGGTAAGCGAAGAAGATTTAGTTGCCCTGGAAGTGCGTATTCGCTCGATGAATGCTATGGCCAAAATTTACAGAACCAAAGATGCTGCAATTGAGATGGACAAAATCCTCAACGTCAGCGGCTTTGACCTCGATAGAGCACTTGCTGTTAAACCGACATTTTTGCAGCCCGAGTATCCATTCGAATGGGCCGGCATTTATGACTTTAATGGTAAGGGAGAATCGTTACTGCTTGACGATGGCCCTGACCCAAGTATGAATATTCTGCTACTTAGTGCCAAAGAGACAACAGTAGAGAGTATTAACGCGCTAGCCGAAGTTGCGGTGGGCCATTTCTCTAGTGACAGAATAAAAGTGGAGCCAGCCGGAAAAATTAGTGCTGTTGGTCAGGTCTATCAGTTAGACCTGATTAAGAAAGGCAGCAAAATGTTTGAACTTGCACCAGAAGAAGCCGGCAAATATGTACTCTTCATGCAACACAAGCCAGAAGAATTTGCACTTTCCATAGGCAATTTGACACCTTTGGCGTCAGTTGTTTACGACGCCGGTCACACTCACGATAGTGAAATCAGCTCGGTTGGAATTGAGGTGGAAGGTGATCTTGATCAAAAGAAATTCAACAACTGGCTGGGAGAACTGTTGCGCGAAAAAGGTACCGATATCTTCAGGATGAAGGGTATTGTCAGTATTTCAGGTGAAGAAGAACGCTTTGTCTTTCAAGGTGTGCATATGCTCTTTGATGGGCGACCAGATAGAGCCTGGGGTGATGAGGAACATTCAAACCAAATGATATTTATTGGCCGCAATTTAGACAGAAAAGAATTAGTGGAGGGCTTTAACTCATGCCTCGTAAAAAATCGCCAACTGAACTTACGCTAAGACCCCTGGAGCGAGACTGGTTGGCAGAGGGCAAAGACTACATCGGCGACCTTAGCTGGTCGCCGGATGGTACAAGAATTGTCCGGGCTGATGCCAGCGGAACAGTTTCGATTTTGGATGGCCGGACTGGTTCGGTTGTTAACGAGTGGCACGCTCACAAACTTGGTGCCTTAAAAGCGAAATGGTCTTCGACTGGAAAGTATTTAGCTAGCTGTGGCCAAGATGGTAAGGCCACGATTTACAACGGCTCTTCACTGGAGCTTTTGGCTGATATTGATCACGGTAACAACTGGGTGGAAAATCTGGTCTGGCATCATACGAAAGATATATTTCTCACTGGTGCCGGCAAAGATTTAAACCTGTGGAATGCAGATGGCGCATTGATTAAAGAATTTGCCAAGCATCCTAGTACCATTGCTGATGTTGCTTGGAACCAAGCTGCACCAGACCATTTTGCGACGAGCAGTTATAACGGGCCCAGGCTCTGGAATATCAAAGACTCTAATTACAAACGATTTTTCGAGTGGAAAGGGTCCTTGCTCAACATTTTGTACAGCCCTAATGGGAAAGTGCTGGCAGCGGGCTGCCAGGACGGAGCCGCCCATATCTGGCTCCTGCCCAGCGGCGAAGACCTATACATGAACGGTTACCCGACAAAGGTGCGCGAGCTCTCGTTTGACTCAAGCTCAAGGTATCTTGCTACAGGTGGTGGCACAGAAGTAATAGTTTGGGACTTTGCCGGAAAAGGACCGTCAGGCAGTACTCCTCTTGTGCTTCCAGGGCATGAGAGTTTTATATCAGTACTGGCTTTTGCGCCAAAGGGCTTAAAGCTAGCCAGCGGGGGGCTTGATGGGGAAGTTTTCATTTGGGAAATTGGAAACAACAAAGCACCGGTTTTGAATACTCGCGGCGACTCAGATGTTAGTACCTTAGCTTGGAGACCAGACGAAAAGGCCCTCGCTGTCGGTTTTGCCTCTGGAGAAACGATGCTGTTTACTACATAACGGCAAGAATTTCTGGTGATTTAATCTGCCCCTATTTTTGGCACAAGACCTGTTCGGCCACACATAAATAGTAGGCCAGTGATGATGCTAGTGGTTGCTATTAAGCCACCAACAATAGAGACCCAGCGGCTAGTCTTTGAAACCCTTCCATAGCCTTCGCTTATGAGTATCGCCAGGACAACACTTGAGCAAAGCATGCCAAAAATGAAGCTGGCAAGCATTGATAGACGCCGCGCAGCGCCAATCGCATCTTTGTGTATTCAGTGCTCTAAATGCGCGGATATCCGGCGGGGAGTTTACACGGCATATCGTACAGACATCCAAGTGGTGGCATTGAAATTGTGATGCGGGCAGGCAAGATTTTTCCAGTTTCGCTTAAAAATTTTCGCAAAACATTGATGTCTTTATAGTCAACCGTTTCAATATTATTAGCCACAAGCGGATCACTCTTCTTCCGCCTCAGCGGTTCTTTAATCCCATCTTTTCTTGTTTGCATAAAATGCCATCCCCTTTTTAATTTGTTCCACCCAATCGATTTGAACATATGATTGCTCTTCTTCGCGCTGCTCAAGCCAATTGCACGCCACTGTATAAGCTGCATCCAGGTCAGATTGGGGGGCAAAAGCAGCCATACTCTCGTAACAGGAGTTGGCTATCTGAAGAGTCGCCAGATCGGTTTCGTCACTCATTTGGACGACGAAGCACCAGGAGAGTGCTTTGACGAAATCTTTTTTGACTTCTATACCGTTCATGTAAAGCTGTGCAAGAATTGCCTGAGCCGGCGACACTGAATTTTTTGCCGCTTTCTCAAGCCAGGCTATCGCTTGCTTGGAGTTACCCTGATTCATGTAAAGGCATCCCAGCGAAAACTGGGCGCCGGCATGGCCTTGATTGGCAGACTGCTCATACAACTGAATGCTGATCAAGTAATTAGCCTGGCAGCCAATTCCGTGTTCGAACATGAAAGCAAGAGAGCACTGGGCTTTCGCTGAATTCAGCGACGCCGCTTTGGAGAAGAAATAAAATGCAGCAGAAGTATTTTCTGCAAAACCTAGACCATTCAAATACAAGTAGCCCAAATAATAATTTGCTTCTGAATGACCATCACGAGCTGCAGAGGCTAGCCATCTCTTAGCTTTTGTTAGCGATTTCTGTGCACCAGAAACGCCGAACAAAAGTCTGTAACCGAGCTCGAATTTTGCTTGCAGATATCCAGATGAGGCGGCTTTTTCAAGCCAGAACACAGCAGAAATCAAATCACTTTTTTCTAGACCTGATCCGCTCTCAAACTTTTTGGACAATCTGTACTGGGATTGCCTATCACCAGCCCTGGCCGCTTTGATGCACCACTCAAATGATTTGCTCAGATTGCGCACATTGTCGCGACCGTCTTCATAAACTATCGACAGATAAAACTGTGAAGTGATATCGCCACTGGTAGCTTTTCTTTCCAGTCTTGCAATTTTGATTTGGTTTGCCATAGCAAATTTTCGCTCAGTTAAGCGCTTTCGACCAGAATTTAGACACCAAGAGAACTAGTTGCCTGCTGCTCTTGTGCAACTTCACTCAAATATTTGATATTCCATTCAGGGAAAGGATCAACAAATGTTTTCCAAAATTCAGGGCCCTTGATCATTTCATCATTAGAAAGCAGGCAGTCATTAAGTTGGGCTCTGAGCCACTCTTCATTCATTTCGATACCGATTACAACAAGCTGCTGGCGGCGGTCTCCAAATGGTTCTTCCCAACTGTCTTTAACATCGCGCAAAAGAAGAAGATCCTGGGGCCAGCGTTCTTTTTCCATTGCTGCATAGAACATTGCTCCTGGCTCGATTCGACAAACGCCGCCGGCTTGCGACCATTCTATTGAATAGTCCATGCGCGTTGCCGACCAGAGAAAGCCCTTTGAGCGAATCACACCGTCCCAATCGGCGTCAAGAAAGGCCCTGAGGCGACCGGGATGCATTGGTCGTCTTGACGTATAAACGAAATTTTTTATTCCGTATTCTACCGATTCAGGCACATGGCTACCACGCAGCTCTTTAAGCCAACCAGGGCTTTCTGCGGCACGATCAAAATGAAAAAGTTCTGTATTTAGAATACGAGAAAGTTGAACCAGTCCAAATTCAGAGCGGATGATCTGCGCATCAGGATTGAGGTGGTGAAGGATTTTTGTAAGCCGATTTAAATTATTTTTTGAAACCAGGTCGGTCTTATTGACGATAATGACGTTGGCAAATTCTATCTGGCTGATTAGCAAATCGCTGATCGTGCGCGAGTCTTGCGCATTCAACTCAAGCCCTTTGTCAATCAGTGCTTGACTCTCCAGATAGTCATCGAGGAAGTTCATAGCGTCCACAACAGTGACCATGGTATCGAGGTTAGCTACTTCAGAAAGTGAGATACCATCTTGATCGGTAAAGACAAATGTCTCGGCTACAGGCATAGGTTCAGATATGCCTGTAGATTCAACAAGCAAATAATCAAAACGACCTTCTTTCGCCAGCCGTGTAATTTCGATCAGGAGATCTTCGCGCAGGGTACAGCAGATGCATCCATTCGACATCTCAACAAGTTTTTCGTCAACGCGACTTAAGTTGGCCCCTTGCTGCACCAACTTAGCATCAATATTTATTTCACTCATATCGTTGACTATTACAGCAACCTTGAGACCGTCTCGATTGTTTAGAATATGATTGAGCAGCGTAGTCTTACCCGCACCGAGAAATCCTGACAAAACTGTTACTGGTAGCTTCTTCATAGCACTCCAAAGATCGACAAGCCGCATTTGCCTACTAATGGCGTAAATGAGCACGAGGGCGGCACACGATAGCCATGTGCAACCCTCATCAAAAACGATCAGAGCCAGATCGTTTTTGAATTCGGTTCATTCGCTAAAGTCGCGACTTATTGATAATAAGTTATCACTATCATTAATGTCAATGTATCAAGCGGAACAGATGTCGCATAAACCAAAAAGGAGAACTTCACAGGGCCTAAGCGTATCGGATAAAATATGGTGATTGCAAAGCTAATGATAATAGATTATCATTAAGTGAAAGTCAACCGGTATCAGACGGTTATGTTGTAACCTTGCGGTAGTACTTGTTAGGTGTTTATGGAGCGCAATACTCAGCAACGTCAGGCTATTCTGAAGGCTTTCGAGAGAGCTGAGCGTCCACTGGGCGTTCAGGAGGTTCTCGAACTGGCTCAAGGAGACTGCCCTAGTCTTGGAGTGGCTACTATATACCGAAACTTGAAGGCCTTGGTTGTTGACAAAAAGCTGATCACGGTAGACATGCCGGGCGGACTGACGTTCTATGAAATTCCTGGTATCCACCATCATCACCACTTTTCCTGTACAAATTGTCAGAAAGTTTTTGATGTTGAAAAGTGCGGAATTAACGTGAAAAATTTAGTCCCCAATGGTTTTACCTTGCAGCGTCATGAGGTTTTGCTCTTTGGATTTTGTGATTCTTGTACACAAACAGCCAGCTGACTCGGCGGTAATGATAACCTATTATCAATAAGTCCCTCTAAGTGTGTGCCCGATAACCTTGGAAGTGAACTTGCTCTGATCACTCCGATCGCTATTGATGGAGCGTGGCGTCTGGCTCTCGGCCGTTATCCTTGCCTCCTGCCCTCTCTGGCGGCGCTCCGGTTTCACCAGGTGAGCAGCATCTATGAAGAAATTACCTATCAATTTGCTATCAGGCTTTCTTGGTGTACTGAGAACTGAATTAGACAATTTTTTGTCGGTAGCAATGTCATAATTTCGAAATGATGGAGCGTTTTTTAGGTCTGCGATATATAGAACACCTCAATTGGACATGCTAGTTTGGCCTGGTAGCTCGAGTTTTGACTCAGGCTCCTAGCTAATTTTACTGCCTCTCCAGGCGACTTTCGTCCTTCTCCGCTAGTGCTATTGCAGCATTTGACCGAGTGGATCGCTTGCTATGAGACCGAGATTGCCGTTACTTTTGGTGAGCAATATAGAAACACTTGTTTAAACGATATGCCGGAGCAGCCAATGTCGATTATTGGCAACATGGCCCAGGCTTGGACTTCTGTATCGAGTGACATTGACAAAATGCGTCTCCAGTCACGAAGTTCTTTGTGCCGACAAATCGTCAGCGACTCTCCAACCGAGAGATTTTCCAGCCGCAAGCGGAACCAATTTTTCTATTGTTCTGGGAACTTTTTCGTCGGTTTGCTCTAAGTAGATGCTTGATTCGTTCAATGGCAGCCCATAAAATTGAGCTCCAAACTCGGAGGTGAATGGCTCCAAGGCTGCTATTGAATCAGCCTCTTCAAAGATTTTAGCCAGGCATGCCAGTGCTGACGGTGCAGAAAAAATGCCTGCTGCGCACTGGTGATTTTCTTTTTTTGAGCGATCGTGTGGGGCGCTGTCCGAGCCAAAGAAGAATTTCGAATTGCCGCTCATGGCTGCCTCTAAGAGAGCCTCTTTGTCTTTTGTTGTTTTCGGTATAGGCTTGCAAAATAAATGCGGGTGCAAAAAATCATTAATCACATCGTCTAAAGTTAGCATTAGATGATGTACCGTGATTGTCGCGCCGACTGTTGGCGGAAGCGATTCTACTAACGCCACTCCCTCAGCTGTGGAAACATGCTCAACGACAATTTTCAGCTTTGGAAATGTTTCAACAAGCCAATAAAAATGTTTGAGGAAGAGGCGTTCTGCAGAGAGGCTTGATACTTCAGGTTGTTCTGCGTGTACGCACAAAACGAGATCTAGTTCTTCCATGAGTAGCAGTATGTGGGTAATGGCCTTCAAGTCACTCACGCCATCACCAGAATTAGTTGTAACACCCAGAGGATAAAATTTTCCCGCCACTGCGCCTGCTAGTTTGAGAGCTTTCAGTTCAGCAGCAGACAGTGCCGGATAAATTTTAAATGTCATTAACGGCTCAAATGAATAGGTTCTGCACGCCATCATAATTTCTAATCGATAAGAGGATAGGGTTGAGGCAGAGACGACTGGCGGACTCGTATTTGGCATTACAAGCGCCCGGCCGAAATGCGCAGCTGTATATGGGGCAACCGTTTGGAGCAGCTTGCCTTCTCGAAAGTGAACGTGAAAATCGTCTGGTCGGCGTAGGGTCACAAAACTCATGCTAAAGCTCTTTTCTTGTCTCCTTAATAATAAGAGATTATCATTGATTAGCGTCATGGATTAGAAACCTGGATTTTTGGTTTGTTCTTTTGGACATTAGTTGCCTTGGATATTCGCAAATCAGCGCTTTCTCTTGTTATTCATAAAGAGGGGCGAGTATTAATTGATGATATCAATGAACTGCTCGAACGTTATCGATTGCGCGGCATAGAAATTGACCGGGCGGAATACATTCAAGCGATAAAAGATTCGGCAGAATATTACTTTAGTGACCGAGCAAGGCTGATGATTTGTACAGACGGAGCTTGCGCAAAACGGAGCTACGTCGAGCATAGTGAAGCGTCTCTTTTTGAGATTTCTCGAAATCTTAGCTGTCCCGTGCTGCTAACGGGCTGTCACTGGAGATGCGAGGACGGGCCTGTACTTGCCTTAAAGGTTGGTGCCAAAAATCATAGTTATTTGCATTGCGAAAATGATTCAAGCTATCTGCAGGCTCAGGAAGCGATGAAAAAAATACTTGCCATTGATGTTGAAAAGCTGGCTAAACGCAGCAAGAAATCGGTATTAGAGGAAGATTGATCGGCTAATTGTCGGCGGCGGCAACAATAAATTCTGGAGCGTGTGTGAAGCCATCTTCCATTTTTCCGTCAAACGGTCCACCTTTAAAGCAGCAAGGCAATAACATTTTGTCTCACACTTGACGGCGCGTTAATGATAATCTACTATCAACAGCTGGCAGGAACTCGTTTCTGCTTAGCCTGCTGAGGGACTCTCGGATAGGCGGTTGACTGCGCGAGAATCAAAACGTGAAAAAATCAGATCGAATCATAATAAAAATGGCTTGTGGCGAACTCGATTGCCATCACTTCTATACGACTACGAAAAACAAACGCAATGATCCAGAGCGGCTTTTGCTCCGCAAATATTGCCCAGGTTGCCGCTGTCATGCAGATTTTAAAGAAACAAAAAAATAGGAAAAACCTGTGAAAAAACTACCCGTTACCGTACTCTCTGGTTTTCTGGGGGCTGGAAAGACAACGCTTCTTAATCATGTCTTGAACAATCGCGAAGGTCTTCGTGTGGCCGTTATCGTAAATGATATGAGTGAAGTCAATATAGATGCACAGCTCATAAAACAAGGCACGGCCAGCCTGAACCTGGTGGAAGAAAAGCTGGTCGAAATGACCAATGGCTGTATCTGTTGCACTCTGCGCGAAGATTTATTGATTGAGATAAGCAAACTGGCTAAACAAAATAAATTCGACTACTTATTGGTTGAATCAACCGGCATCTCGGAGCCGCTGCCGGTGGCTGAGACATTTTCCTTTGAAGATGATGCTGGCGAGAGTTTAAGCACCATTGCTACCCTGGACACCATGGTCACAGTAGTTGATGGGTTTAACTTCCTTCGTGACTACGAAGAAGGGGCCGAACTGAAAGATCGAAATCTGGCCATTAATGAAGATGACGACCGCAGCATAGCCGACCTTCTTGTTGATCAAATTGAATTCGCCAATGTGATTGTGCTCAACAAAACAGATTTGCTTGATGGCGATGAGTTGGCAAAGTTGCACCAGATAATCGCGCACCTCAACTGCGACGCCAAAATAATCGAAAGTGAATTTAGCCGTGTTGAGCTAACTGAGATTTTAAATACAAATCTATTCGATTTTGAAAAAGCTCAAGATGCGCCGGGATGGCTCAAAGAAATTCGCGGTGAACATATTCCCGAATCAGTTGAATACGGGATATCGAGCTTTGTTTATAAAGCTGACAGGCCTCTTCATCCGGACCGTTTTCGAGCCTTCCTCGATACAGAATGGGACGGTGTTATTCGCTCGAAGGGCTTCTTCTGGCTAGCCAGCAAAATGGACTTTGCCCTGGACTGGTCTCACGCAGGTGGTTCATGTCGACTTCAGCCGGCGCACCAGTGGTGGGCAAGTATCGACAAAGCAGAATGGCCTGAAGAAACCGATTTTCGTGAAGAAATCGAGAGTCTGTGCATCGGACCATACGGCGACAGACGGCAAGAATGCGTTTTCATAGGCATTGATATGGATAAGAGCTGGATAGAAAATGAGTTAAATCGTTGTCTCCTTACGGACCAAGAAATGGCTGACGGTCCAGATGTTTGGAAGAGCTACAACGACATGCTTCCGGCAGAATGGACTCTGGCTGCTCCCGATCTGGCCGTTGCCCAATAGGAGAGTAAAGTGCTTGATTGGCTTATAGTCGGAGGTGGCATTCACGGAACCTCTATTTCTAACGCTTTAGTAAAAACAGGAAAGTCTACTCATGAAAACCTGAGAGTAGTAGATCCGCATCCGGAGCCACTCGCTGTCTGGAATATCTCTACTTCCAATACCGGCATGGAATATTTGCGTTCACCGGGTGAGCATAATCTTGATATCGGTTCGGGGGGTCTGAAGCGCTTTGCCCGTGAAAGGCATAGTGGCAATGCAGAATTTTATTCGAGATATCAGAGGCCTACACTTGCTCTTTTTAATGCTCATTGCAAAAGCTTGATTAAAGAAAACGATCTTGCAGAACTCCGCATTAACGCAACGGCTTTGTCGCTCAAGAAAATGACAAGCTCATTTGTGTTACAGACAACCAGTGGTGAGATAGAGTCGAAGCGAATCATTCTTGCGATCGGTTCTTCAGATTGCCTTTCTATCCCTACTTGGGCGGAAGTACTAATAGCAAAAGCCTGTCCTGTCGCACATATTTTTTCTCCTCACTTCAAACAACAGCGAGAGAAAGAATGGGGCCGAGCGGCAGTGATTGGTGGCGGAATAAGCGCTGTTCAATTGGCTTTATCCCTGGCAAAAGAAAAACCTGGAAAGGTTATTCTCATTCACTCAAAGGTTTTGAAAACAAATCAATTCGACGCCGATCCTTGTTGGCTTGATGCCCGCTGCCTTCGCTTAATTAAGCGTCAAAGTGATTTTGGAGAGCGCCGAAGAATCGTTGATAATGCCAGGCACTGGGGATCGTTTCCTGAAGAAATTCGCCGAGAATTGGATCTTGCAATTAGAAAAGGTGCTTTAGTTTGTCGTCTAGATTCTGTCCTCACAGCAACTGGAGACCAGAGCTCGGTCAAACTAAAGATGTCTAGTAGCGAAGAAACCGAAGCCGAATTAGTTGTTCTTGCTACAGGACACAAGCGCTGTTTGCCGGGTGGCAACTTTATTAAACAGGCAATCAACAAACTGGACCTTCCCTGCGCGCCTTGCGGCTTCCCTGTAGCCGACGAGTACTTGCGCTGGTCATATGGTCTTTTTGTCACCGGTCCGTTGGCTGAGCTGGTGATCGGACCAGCGTCAAGAAATATAATTGGCGCGAGATTTGCCGGGCAGAGAATTATCAGCGCTGAAGTGCAGCAGAGGCAGCAAATCAAAGAGCTTAAGTATTCGTATTTCGAAAGACGAAGAACTGGCTGAGGTTTCCCTCGCGATCGGCTGGCCTTCTCAATTTAACCTGTTGCGATAAACGCGCTTTAGTTCTTTTGGCCGTGTTTTTTGACCACGAGCTTTTCTAAGAATGCTGTCGTAGCCAATGAAATTGAATGAAACGATGTCTAGCTTCGCGGCACAGTCAGCACAACAAGAGCGTTTGTAAACTGGATGATCTGGATGGGACGCTTCCATGAGCATATACAAGTTACTAGCTGAATGCTTTAAGACCCGACCATCGTATGGTCCGCCTATCAGTTCAATAATCATTTTTCACTCCTCACGCCCACCTTAATGATATCGCAATATCACTAAGGTGGTAAATATTTGAACGTACAATTCATCAAAAAATTCTCAAGGTAAGCTACTTTTAAGCGCTTCGGAGAAAACGGTTGACCAATCTATTGATACTGCCTTATCATTTACCGGTTGCGTTTTAATTTGCGCTGCCTTCTTAGTCTGGGCTCTGGACTGATGCCATTTGTGAGGCGGCGAGCACTAATATTTTCCAGTAAGAGGCATTTATGCGTTACATAGACTCAAAGGCTAAGCGCTGCCGCGCTGTGGGCGTCAATCTTTATGGCAACGAAAAATTTGACCGATTGAAAAATCCGTATCCACCTGGTCAACACGGGCAGGAGCGCAAAAAACGTTCTGAATATGCAGGGCATCTGCTTGAAAAACAAAAAATCAAATGGACATACGGTCTCACCGAGAGGCAGCTAGTGTCACTTTACGAAGAAGCATCGAAAGCAAAGACTGTCACCGGTTCATTTCTTTTGCAACTTTTAGAGCGAAGACTTGATAATTTGGTCTATCGCTCTGGCCTTTTTGCCAGTCGCGACCAGTGTCGTCAACTCGTCTCCCATGGCCATGTGGTAGTAAACAATAAACGTCTAACGATCGCTTCAGCTAGGTTGAAGACTGGTGATGTAATTACTTTTCGTGCCAAGAGCGCTGCCTTTGTTCGCGCCATCATCAAAGATAATCCTTCGATAAAACCTGATTGGCTGTCAGTTGACCTAAAAGAGATGACAATTAAGATGGAAGCAATTCCAGAACGCGAGCAGCTGGATCAAACCCTTCAAGAACATATGCTTGTTGAATTTTATTCGAGGTAGGAGCGCAGCATTATTTTTGACCGGCTAATTCAGCCTTGTCTTGCAATAGCTTGTAGTAACAACGAAATTGTAGAACGGGATGCGTATCAGATAGTTTTACAAATTGGCTCTAAAGCTTCCGTCCCATATGCGAATTGAACCGTTTTTATAACCAACGGCGAGCTTCTTGCTAAATGGGTTCCAGGCTAAGTCGGCGACGGCGGCGCTGGCATGACTAATCGCCACCGGCATGGCTCTTTCTTTGCTGTCGGTGCGCCAGACATGCACAGTTCCATCTTCGTCGCCGCAAGCCAGAAGGTGCTCATAGGGGTGGAAAGTAAGCTTGGTCAAGCGACCGAAACATCCATGCAGAGGCGACGGCTGCGAACCATGCGGTGCATTGTCATTAAATTGCCAAATAAAAGCCTCGAAATCCCCGCAAAAAGCCAGCCATTGGCCACCCCAGCTCCAGTCAAGACCTTTCAGGTTTGAACCAGTGCGGCCAGCTATCTTAAAAACAATTCCACTACCTAACGTCCAGACCTGGACGGATGAATCACTGCATCCATAGGCTAGAATTGAGCCTCGACGGTTGAAGCACAAGCGCTCCGGGTATTCTCTGGCGTTAATTCTATGCACAGGATCAGGCTCCCCGAGCCTCCACGCTCGCACACCATCGCCGGCACAACTAGAAAATAAATCTCGTTGCGTTGGATGCCAACTCATATCTGTAATTGGAAATTGATGGCTGTTTAACTCTTCTACTAATCCGCCAGACTGACTCCAGAGCCTGATCTTCTTAGCACAGCCGGTCATGAGCAGGTCCGACCAGGGCGACCACTCAACATGCGCAACCCAGCCCTCGTGATGGGGTAATTCTGCAACTAACTGGCCATCTACAGCGTTCCATATTTTGCAGAGCCCATCCGTCGATGAACTGGCAACAAGAAAACCGTCGCGACTCCAGGATGCCTTTAGCAAACCTTTCTCATGAGCTTTCCATTCGCTCTGCCTGGCCCCGAGACCGTCCAATATTGCAAGGTGGCCAGATTGCAGGTACGCAAGAAGAAAATCGCCTCTAGGCGACCAGGATAGGCCTCTTATGGATCCCTGAAGGCTAAAATCGGTCGAGCAATCGGTCGAGTTTGCAAGAAGGCTTGGATTGGTCATAAGTTCCTTAGGCACCAACTTCCTTTTATTTTGCGAGCTTGCGCCGATGAAGGTATAATTTCAATCTTAATGATAACTGATTATCAATTCGGATACTATGAATATTCAAAAGCCAAACGAAAACTCGCTCAATCGCGCCGAAACCTCTACTGGCTGGGCCTGATGTCATTGGGCCAAGAGCATTACGAAAAGGCGGTTCAGGCATTCACTGGAGCTTTTACTACTGGCACTGTGTGCAGCTTTTAGTCACACAAGGTTGATTGATGGCCGACCTCAATTTTCTAAGATATGATTACTGATAATCGACTATCAAAGACAAATTACCTCCAGCTGCTAGAATTAGGTTCATTTTGATTAGAGCTAAACTGCCCGATTTCAAGTCTGCGAGCGAGTTTCTTGCCATTGCAGCACCGATTATCTGCCTATTTGATTGCATAGTTTTGCCTGTGTGTTCGGCTTTTCTGCCATTTCTAGGCCTGCACAATATGCTTCACGGAGTGAGCGATCAGTTCATCACCGCAATTGTATTGGCCTTCTGCCTGCCTGTTATTGTGCCCGGCATTTTTAAGCACCGCAATCCCCAGGTAGCATTTATGTTCGCAGGAGCTACTTGTCTGATGCTTTTCACGAATATGCTCGGCGATAGTATCGATTCAGTTTTGCATATGGCGCTTACGGCAGTAACAAGTGCGTTGTTACTGCGCGCAAATTGGCTCAATAAGCGCTTGCTTGCATGCGCTTGCAGTAATCATGGCGAAAGTAAGCACCGACACTAAACGAATTAACTTCAAGGCGTCAAAAAAAGGTATCTCTGTATTTCTCCTGTCAAACAAATGATAACGTGTTATCATTAAGGGGCCCTCGGCCGTCCTTAATTATGCTATGAGAAATATTCGATGACAGAACAGCTGATGAAATCCGAGATATCCAGGCAGCGTGCAATCCAGGCCGCGCTAAGAGACATTAATAGCGGCAGATATGACCGCGCAACAAAGCGTCTGACACTTGTCGCCTCGCAAATTGAGACACGAGACGCTCATGTGCATCAGTTAATCGGATTAGCTCACATACTCAACGAAAATGTAGACTTGGCCATTGCTTCTTTAGATTTGTCAATAAAAATGAATGATAAATGTAGTGAGACCTTTTATTTGCGGGGAAGGGCAAAGGTTGGTCTCGCTCTTTATGACGATGCCCTTCACGATTTTGCTCAGTGTATTTTGTTGGACCCAGAGCACGCTAATGCCTATTATCATCAAGGCTGCCTGTTCTTTTACAAAAACCATTACGTGGCTGCGATCGAAGACTACTGCCAGTCAATTAAACTCAATCCAGATCATGCTTTGTCGTATCACCAGCGTGGGCTGTGTTACGAGAAAATAAATGAGATAAAAAAATCTATTCTTGATTTCAATAAGTCAATTGAACTTGATGCAACTCAACCTGAAGCTTTCTTTTCTCGCGGACAGGTACTTGCAAGCGAAAGCAGGTTTGACGAAGCGCTTTGCGATTACAAGCAAGCGATAACTATCGATCCTGATTATTGCGAAGTTTATTATTGCCGCGGGCTGGTTTGCCAGGAGCTTGGCCTTTTGAGTTTGGCTGAGCAAGACTATTCAAGAGCGATATCATTAGATCCAGAGCATAGTGAGGCGTTTTATTGCCGGGCGATATTGCGGAAATATGACGAGCAATACGATGAGGCCTTAAGCGACCTTGACGCAGCTTTGAAAATAGACCCAGAACACATCGAAGCTTATATCGATAGAGGTCGAGTGAAAATGTTGATCGGTAAATTTTTGGACGCGATCTCCGATTTCAATGCCGCAATTGCAATTCAGGCTTATCCAGAGGTGCTTCGATACAGGGCTTCTTGCTATCAGGCATTAGGCAACGAATCTGCAGCATTCTCCGAGTTTGCGCGATCTATAACGCTGAGCCAAATTGAAGAACAACAGCATTATGATGCTTAACTTGTGACAAAATGAAAATGCATTTTTGTCTAAGGTAAGTGGCCCCCAATGTTAACGCTCTGGTAGATAAATAGGCAGCCGTCAAGAATGGCGATGGCCGCAAAAGCGTATTTCAATTTGCGCTCGTCAAATCGGCGTGCCACAATCGGCGCCAAAGCTGCTCCTATTGCGCAACCGAGAGCTGTGAACCAGGCATAATCCCATGGTATTCCACCAAGAAAAAACTGATGGATGATTGTTAAATAGATAGACGTTACTGCCAATAGGGTGACACCAGTAGCGATACTGGTTGCACTATCTACCCCGGCTGCTAACATCAAAAAAGCAGCTACAACTTCGCCTTCGCCAACAGCGACACAGCCAGAAATCAGCCCACCAAGCAGTGAAATTGCAAAAACAGGCATTAACCATCTACTATCGATGCTGCTTTTTGTTGCACCTGTTTGTTTCCGAGCAGTGACCAGAACTGGCACGCCCAAGATTATCGAAACTGGGCCAAATAGAGCTTTGATAAGAAATGGATTAGGACGAATCAGAAGACAACTGACTGTGCTGCCAATCAACAAAGCAGGAACAGCAAAAACAAGAGCCTTTCTGCAAACAGGGGTTTTACCGAGCCAGCTAATCGCTCCCGAAGTCATACCAACGCACTGACTTGCCAACGCGATTTTGAGAGCAATAATAGGTGGCAATTTACAAATAAAGATCATTACCGGTATAAATACTAACCCTCCGCCGACGGCACTGAGATTGCCAATCATGGCACCGGCAAAACCCGTCAGGATTAATGTCCACCGCTGCGATGCCAGTGTTAAGGGCGAGGGTGCCAGTAGAAAATATAAGATCAACCAAAAAATGAGAAATGCAAGTAAAGAGAGCTTACGGATACGGATGGACCAGAAAGACTGTTTAGTTTGTTTTGAGTCAAACGTCAAAAATTCATTCAAGGAACACCTGCCGAACTACTAGACAACAGAAGTTATCCCGTTGCTAACGAATCAATCTATTGTAATGAAAACGATAACCATTTTAATTATAATAGACTGATAGCTCGGGAGTATCGGCGATGTCAAATTCACTTATAGCTTTATTGCTGCCGGCAATAATGCTATTGCAGTCACCGGTGACCAGTTCGGGGATCATGCCGATACGGATCACTTCACAGTCAATCTTAATCGATAGCAGAGTTGATCGGGTAGTTGGACTTTCAATCCGAGAACTCCACCAACAGACAATTACTGAATCCTCCAGACTAATGAAAAACGGTAATTTGGACAACTTCAGCCTGAGTTACGTCTATTGCTTGAGAGGTAGTGCTCGTGCGCACTTCAAGCAATACAAAAGGGCAGTCGCGGATTTGGCCAAGGCAATTGAGCTAAATCCTAAAATCGAAGGACAAAACCGGCTATATCGCATTAGTTCTGACTGCTGCGCCGCGATGGGCAATTACAAGGATGCCGTCGAGGCTGTCACTAAATCGCTAGAAATTGAACCGTCTGGACTCTCATTATTTAAGCGAGCAATCTACTTTGTGAAACTGAAAAAATATGAGGCCGGCTTAAAAGATCTTGAGCAATCGAAGCAATTCAAGGACTGCCCTGAGCGAGATGTAGCGAAATTGAAATTGATCTGTTTGTCAAAAATTCCTTGCAAAGAGTAAGCAATTGGTCGTATTTTACATAGAGTAGTAGCAGGCCGTCTTTTTTTTAATTCTCGAGGAGGCCACCATGACTGGTGCCCCAATCAATTATTTATTCGCAGAAAAGTCAGAAGAGAGTTTTAAATCCCTTCTGACTTTTTAACTGCGTGTTCTGAAATTAAACGTCAAGATGCGTACTGGTCTTTGTCTGGCAGAACCGGCACCAAAAGCATGCAGGCTAGGGTAGCCAGTGCACTGACAACAATCAGTTCGGCAAATCCGTCTTTGAAAACATAACTATATAAGTTGGCACCCAAAACATTTGAGATTTGTTCGGCTATGTTGTAAGCGGCGATCAGCAACGCTATTGAGGTGCTTTCCATACGCTTCGGACTTACATCTGCGGCTAATCCGTAGATAGTGAGCACCGCAATGACGTTTGCAACTCCTCTGAAAAACTCAAGCAAAATGGCGCTGCTTTCTGAGGCGAGAAGCAAATAACCAAAAGTGCTTACAGTGCCAATCAGAACTGAGATGGTGGCTTGTGTCTTCGTGCCAAGCTTCCTGTCCATGCATTTACTGAAAATTAGCGCACCAACTATCATTCCTACCGAGTTTATCGCTCCAAGCTGACCAATAAACAGCTGCGTAAAGCCAAGGGTCTTGGTCTCGTGAAAATAGAGCGGTGTACCGAATCCAGGACTGAAACTCCAACAGCAAAGAAACAGTGCCACCACGAGCAATTTACGTGCCCTGAGCTGATAGAACACATTTTTTAAAGCCACTAGATCAATCTTCGTCCTGGTTGACTTATTTTCGCGAAGTAACCACCAAGCTGATCCGGCTGTGACAAAACAAGGAACTGCCGCTATCGCCGCAGCACAGTGAAGAGCAACCGAAGGTACCAAATTAGCGCACAGTGCACCACCGATAAGAAAAGAGATGATGCTAGCCGAATAGTAACAAACTGCTTGAATGCTTTGAAAGGTGCGTGTTTGAGCTCCCGGGCGACCAACTTCCAGCGTAAGCCCGCAGATGATAGTCGTACCAATGGCCATTCCCGTTGCTGTGAGAAATAGCGCGAAAATCAGCGCGGAAAAAGAGCTAGCAAGCGCCGATACAAGGTAGAAGCAGCCGCCCAGGCTGTAAGCCAGAATGAGATACGACTTCCTTCGGTATCCGGCTAAGGGTAGAAAGTCGCTGACAATCCCATAAACTGGCTTGATCATCCATGGGATCATTAGAACTGACAAGAGTGATGCTACCTCAGCAGCGTTGCTACCGAGCGCCTTTAGCATGTAATAGTCGAGAGGCTGAGCTATCAAGCAGAAGTGCTGGGCTATTCCTTGGGTCAAATATGCAATGCAAATAAACCAGAGGAATGAACTGGGCCTGGCGGGAGTCATTGATTTTCGGCTTCCAGTAAGGTTCTTCATAATTTCCTTTTCTAGTTGTTTCAAAAAAGAGCCTGATAATGACTTAGCCAAAATCAGGCCCCTTTTCGTTATTTAAAGACTATGCAGACGAAGAATTCGCTCAGCCGCCAACTTGGCGCCGATGATGTTACGTGCCGCTGGCCCTAATTCTAACTCGGCTAGAGCCCCACTGACGAAAATACGCGGGTGCCCCCAGCGCAGAAGTGGATCTACAAGAGGGTAGCCGCCGGCATGCACAGGCAAGCCTAAGTTGTGAGCCATGTGATCAATCCATGGTCCACCTGGACGAGTCTTTTCGACTCCTGTCGCCAGAATAATTTTGTCGGCTACTACTGCCGAGTCATTATTCAAAGATAGGCGAATTGAACCATTGCGCCAGAAGGCACCATCTACCACAGCATAGAACTGCCTGACTTGACCACGCTGAACAGCGCTGACTAACTTATCTTGAACATCCTGCGGGGCCGTGCCCTTGTGCCTGGCACGATCGATAGCTTCGCGACGTTCGTCTGGATTTTCCAGATCGGCAAAACCGTCCATACACATAGAGCTCAGCCAGCACGGATCAAAATCGAGTGCGTGCGTTGGAATTGGCGCCTTGCAGACAAGGCTTACTAAAACACCCTTGGCGCCGAGGTGAGCGGCAATGTGGGCAGCAGTGATGCCACCACCGACAATGGCCACTTTTGAACCCGATTTGTAATCCTCGATTTTGAAAGTGGGCTCGAAAATATGCTTGATCGAATCTCCGCTCTTCTTCAATGCGGCCGCCCACTGCGGAATCACCGGTGCTTCGGACTGGCCAACAGCAATAATCACATTTTTTGTTTCAAAAGAACCATTCTCTGATTCGACCGAAAGCCCCTGGGGTATTTCTTTGATCGCATGAGCACGGCCTTTGCGGAACATTCGGCGTAAGCCGAATTGACGAGCGAGAAAATCTAAATGGCTGTTAAAGAGAGCTAGTGCTGGACGCTGAGATATTCCCAATGTCATCGCCCAGGGCAGAACAGCAGGTGTCTTAGCGTACCGAGCGAGCGAATCGGCATCAAGGCCAATATGGTGGCCAAGTGGTGACCGTAAGAATGTCATGCCGGTATTGCGGGTGACTTCCTTCCATAGCTGGCATGGTTCTTCGTGGGGATCTAGCACAATGACGCGATCAAAGCGATAACCCAAAACTGTGGTTAAAAAATTGGCCAGGTAGGTGCCGTGTATGCCACCGCCAATGATGACCCAATCTAACATAATGATCTCCTGAGTTTTGGTTGACGTGGTTGATTTTGAGAAAAACGAGTCAAAACGAAAGCAGAACAGAGAGGTTTAAGTCTCTGTCCTGCTTTGAAAAATTGATGGTGAAGATCTGGAGCTAGAGGATTTTGAAAGCGTCCTCACGGCGCTTCGTGGTCCATTTATCCACCTCTACCCAAAAGCTGTCGTGGACACCGACAACCAGGGTGTGAGACAGCTTCAGCTCATCGAAGCCATTTGCTTCAGGACGCGCGACGACCGCCTGCAGCGCTTTATTGAACTCAACGAAGGCGGCAACTGCGTGATCGCGATATTCGTCGTAAGCGAGCACTAGATCCAGAACTTTCTTGGTGCGGCCGAATCGTTCAGCCGAAAACCAAATGCCGAGGTTAACGGCAAATGCCACCCTGTAGCTCTCCGTCATCTTATGAAACAGCGAGACCATGTTGGTGTAATCGGTTGCGAAACCGGCATCAACATTGCCTCCGGCAATGAGATTGATGTTGAGTGAGGCGAGGCTATCTGCCTCTGCCGACAGTAAGGCTTCGAGCTGCACTCGCGCGACACACACAGGGCAAGTATCTTCATCGCCAGTGAAGGCTTTGGGAATGAAATTGAGCATAGTATTTCTCCAGTTTGTTGCTACTTGCTCAAGCAGTCAGTAAGACCGTTGAGCAGCAGGGTTTTATCGAGGTTTTTGCCGATGAAGACAATTTTGCTGAGACGACTATCAGCTCCCCAAGAAGCCCCCTCGTTAACTTCAGAAACTCGGTGCACGGTTTGGACAATGACGCGGTTATCACGCCCCGCTACACTGAGGATGCCCTTGCTCCGGTAGAGACTGTCACCACTGGCGCTGATGAGCTGGCCGAACCAGCTGTTGAATTTCGCTTGGTCCAGGTTGCCCTGAAGTTCTAAACCGACAGACTCGATGTCGTCATCGTGATGGTGATGATGCAAGTGACCGTGCTCATGGTCATGCTCGTGACTGTGGTCGTCACCTTCACAACCGTCGTCGCTGCACTCGGGGCCATGCGTATGCTCGCCGGAGTGATCATGATCGTGGGTGACTGCCTCCGTCGGCAGTGCCAGGCTCTTGGAAAAAGCTCCCTGACCGAGAATCTGACTGAGGTCAATATCACTGCGCGTAGTTTTCACAACTCGAGCAATGGAGTTGATACCGCCAATGAGCTGCTCGACGACAGCTAGGTCGGCATCACTTACCAGGTCGAGCTTGTTAAGCACGACGATGTCGGCGAAAGCAATCTGCTCCTTGCATTCCTTGGTGGATATGTGAAGAGAGATATGCTTCGCATCAACGAGAGTCACGACCGAGTCGAGTTCAAACTCGTCGGCGATATCTTCGTTGACCATGAATGTCTGCACAACCGGAGCCGGATTGGCGACTCCCGTTGTTTCGATGATGACATAATCAAACTCGCTCTTGCGCTTAGCAAGGTCTTGGAGCGTGCCGATCAAGTCACCATTAATGGTGCAGCAAAGGCAACCGTTGGAAAGCTTGAACACCGATTGGTTAGCACTCTCAATCAAGGCGTCGTCAATACTGACTTCACCAAATTCATTTTCGATGATGGCGATGCGCTTGCCGTGGGCTTCACGCAGAAGCCGGTTTAAAAGTGTGGTTTTGCCTGAACCGAGAAAACCGGTGACGATGGTTACCGGTGTGCGATTGTTTGCTGTTGCGTTCATAAGATGTTCCTTCGATTAGTGTGTGTTTGTGCTCCTACTGCTTTTGTAAAACGAGCAGTAGGCGGCTGTTGACGCCCTGTTGATAAGCAATTCGGCGAAGAGCAAAGCGCTGGAGCAAATGCTTATTGACCTTCATCTGCTGCTCGGCGAAATACCAGGGAAATACAACTAAGTAGCCCCCTGTCCGCAAAAGCGCATGTATTTTGTCTATCACGAGGCATTTGTCATCAGTAGAGGCTGAGACCAGTGGCGGATGACAGCTCGTTACGAGCAAATCGCAAGAAGAGTCAGGCAGCTGCAGGTCATATGTATCGACCGCAATCTGGCGACTGCGAGCCAGAAGATGAGGATGCTGCGCCAACAACTCAAGCTGCTTTTTTAGATACGGAGCTGAAAAATCAACAGCAGTATAAGAAGAAAGCATTTCGGATAACGCTTCTGGAACGGCTGTCGTATAGGCAGGGCCGAGCTCGACAACGTCGATCTTGCTCTTGCCGAGAAACCAAGCTCTGATAGCCGGTACTACTAGAAGTCTTAAGTCAGGAAACTCCCGCATAGATTGATCGTGAGTAGATAACGAGCGCATCTGGTCAGAGTGACTTTTGCGAATTTCTTCGCCAAACACGAGCCGACTGGCAAAAAGCGGTGTGTAACTCGGACTTGAACCACGAACTGTTTGTGTGCCAATTGTGGTGTCCAAAGTGATGCCACCGTCTTTTCGTACAGCAGCCCCGGCGACGTCAATGCAGACATACGAGCGTTGCCTGCGAGGCTGCGCGTGAAGCGGCGCTGGAGAAGTGCGTATCCGGCGCACCTTGTTGGTAAACCAAGTAATGATAGACATAGATATTTCCTTACTAAAAGAGACAAGCCTTGTAGGGCCTGTCTCTCTATTGCTGAATAAAGAAGGTTAGAAAGACGGCAGAGAATCGCCCATGCCGAACGTGAAATAGAGACCTACTGTGAGACTGAAGATGGCGGCCAGAACCACAAGCACGACCATTGCCGATTTGAAGTACGACGAAGTCGTCAGACCTGCGGCTACACAAAGAGCGATGCCCAAAGTCGAAATTGTCATGCCGAGAGTGAAAGCAGTGAGCATCCAGAGACCGACAACGTAGTTTCCAACACCGACAACTGAAGCGAAAAGAAGCACTTGAGTGCCAGTCTCTGCTCCAAAGCCATGAATCAAACCAACAAGAAATGCACCTTTGGCATCCCAATTGGCTGGCGTGTGAGTATGACTATGAGCCCGGCCTGTCACCTTTGCTTTCAGCCAAGACCAAGCATTTCCGAAAGCGGCAAAAACCAGCATCCAGCGACTGCGTAGTTTAAATTCCTGGCCTTTGGTGGCAAAGAGAAAAAGCGAGTAGAAGAGATAAACCGACAAGACTAACAGTGTCACTCCGACAGTTTTTTCCATTATTTCGTCGAGCCACGTGGGAATCACAGAGCCGAACGCGAGAGCAGCAAGACCGAGTACTACAACCATAAGGCCATGACCAAGAACGTAAAGGCCAGGCAGCTTGACGTTGTGCCATATTCTGGTCAAGCTGAAGAGTTTTTCGCCTTTGAGCTTGTCGTTACTTCCATCAGCGGCTAAGGTACCGGCCATGTCGACCATGGCAGCGATGTGATCGAAGTCAAGACCGTGCCTGATTCCAAGAACCAAGGCTGTGAAAAAGAGAAGTATAAAATCCATGATTGGGTCTCCTCTGGACGGCTAAACCGTCGTTTCGCCGCGCACTTTTGGAGTGATAGGCGTGCAAATACATGCGTTACCTGTCGGTATCGCTCGTGTTTGGCTTTTAAAAAGAAAATTGAGCCCGGCCCTATCCAGGCTGGCAATACAGCTTCTATTGCAGTTTGCGCTAACGTATCTCTAAACCGAGCAAATACAAAATGTCACTCGCAGTGGAGTGTTCATGAATGCTTGCTTGGATGTTATTGCTTTGTTTGAGAGGTTAGAGAGGACGTCCAGTAGCCAATTGAATAGAGAGAATTTCAGCTTAGATACTGGACATCATAGTTTCAATACCTCAATTCACCTCGAAATCTAAAGCCTGCTCAAGAGCACACATGTTTACGGGGTACCTTGAGGGCGAAGTAACTTATTCCTCTAACAAGGCATAGCACGGAAACGATAACCATTTTCATTTCGCGCTGCTAGTACCTCGTAAGTCATCGCGCTAGCTCCGCAAGTATTGAGAATGAAGTATCAATAACAATTTCGCGCGCCCATTTTTAGCGCCATTCAGCTGCGATCTTTTGCCCAGATGTATATTTGGTATCCCGCTTTCGGAGAAACAGAACGAAACTCAAATTAGCAATTCTTGCCGGTTCTGCTTTTTATCTATACAGCCAATTCTAATTCAGCGCTTTCGCAGGACGCAAAAATAAAAATCAAGCGTCGCATCACCGAAAAGTCCCCCAGTTCTATAAAGCTGGAAAATTCGAAGAGCCGTTTGGAATACTTATGTGGCCAATGCTCATCGCCTTCCGGAAGACCAGAAACGAAAACCATTGCCACCACCTGTAGAGCCTAGAAATGAAAATGGTTCCCGGAACCTTAAACATTCTTCGCGCCTTGCTATTCTTCTTCGATTAGCTCGGGTGCTTATTCCTGAGTTGTACTCTCGATCATGCCCCGAACAAACTAAATTTGCATGTCCAGCTTTTTATTGACAGGCGACGCAGTCCCAGAGACTATGGTTGAAGAATCTAATCAGGGGCGTCCCTGTTAGTAAAGTCCATCTCTCGACATCAGGAGTTCTCATGGCTTGCAATATTCATAATTCACATGATCACAAACATTCCTCAACGTGCGGTCATTTAACAATCGAGCATGGCGATCACACAGATTACCTCCACGACAGTCACTTACACCGTGTACACGGTGACCACGTTGATGAATGCAATCTTGATGCAAGTAGCACCAATAAAGCAGAATGCACACCCGACCACAAATGTGAGGGGCATGACAAAGACCACAAGCACGGTACCGGCTGTGGCCATGAGGCTGTTCCACATGCAGGTCACATTGACTATCTAGTTGCTGGACACCTTCACAGCCCTTGCCAGAGCCATTGCGATGATCATGGAGCTTTAAAAGTGGCTTGATTCAAGGCTTGAAATTTTTGGCACAGTTCTTGCAAGTGCCAAATATCTCCAAAACATGTGACGTAATCTGGAAGCCGTGTGTCTCTTTGATCGCGGCTTCCAGAGTTTCTACAAAGCAATTTTCCAAATGCACATTTATTTTGCAGTCGTCACAAGTCAAGTGATGGTGGTGTTCTCCTGGTGTGCAACCCGTTCAAATCTTTTTTCACCATCACCCAGTTCAATGGCTTGGATCATCTTCATAATGAGCAACTGGTCAATCGCTCTATAAACAGAAGTCAGCCCAGGGGCTTCCCCTTCGCTATTCCGAAGCCATTGGTGGATCGCTTGGGCTGAGTTGACAAACCAAGGGTAAGAACTGCCGGCAAGAACGGGTCAGAAGTATTACTTGAGTCATATGAAGCGCTGAATGATCCAGCATTTTTGAATGAGCAGGCCGGTGCGAAACTGCTTGCTGGATTGTCGACCAGGAACGTCCCAAAGGTACTCGAGAAGCTTTTGGACGGCCGCGGAATCGGAAGACAAACAATCAGCAATCGGGCAGTACAAGAGATGTCCAAACAGCTGGAAGTATTCAAAACACGAAATTTCGGCCGGCTTGAGTTTCCGATCATTTTCATCGACGGAGTAGGGCTTGGCGAAAGCCTTTTCGTTGCGGCGATCGGGGTCGACAAAAGCGGCGCTAAACATGTTCTTGATTTCGAACTGGGATCCACGGAAAATTCTGGTACCTGCAAGAAGCTGCTCAGCAACTTGATTGAGCGCGCGATTAAGGTCAATCTGATCCCAACGCAAGTCCACTAGCTCCCCCACTCTTAGTGCATGACGGTACATCACTAGCACTATAAGACTGTCTCGCTCGCCGTGTCTGCCAAGACTTTTGGCTGTTCTAATTAGCTTGTTGACTTCAGAAACAGACAGATATTCACGTGATCTCTTCTCCAAATTAGGCAATTTGGTAGGCGGTCCGAGCATTTTTTTTGCTTTTATTTGGGACTTTCCCGAAAATGATGCTTGGACACCCTTCTTTGCCATGCCTCAAACTCCGCTCTGGTCTACTGACTTATTATAGACATTCTCGAAAACAGTCATTTTCGGGAATGATTCAACTTTGCGAGGAGACAGCATGAGGTTGAAATCTTGGTGGTATAACCCATTTAGCCACAATGATTTGTGTGTTCATTTCATTCGGTCAATAATGTTTCTTTCCAGGCTAATTCTTTGGCGGTTTTTTCCGCGAGCAGGTCCGGATGCTTCTTCAGAGCCGCCTACATGGAGTCTGGGTTCTGCTGCTTTGGCTGCCTCAGCTAATTCGCGAGCGAGTCTTTCGAGATTAGGAAGAAGACGATGTTGAATCTTTTGCTCTTCAATTTCTTTTTGTTCAGCTTATAGGAGGGCGGCTTGCTCCATTAACGTTCTCACCTCGGCTGCTTTTCCAGGATGGGCTTCATAAAGGCATCGGCGAATGGTTAAAGGTTTGTTTGACCTTCGGCTCACCATTCGCCAAGTGGAGGCTGCACGGCGGGTCGGGCAGTGATATCGACAAGGCCACCATAGGGAGAGTGCTCCATTTCTTGAGGCTCACTAAGCCGGTGCGGCTGTGCTTGTTCACCGTCATCGCGATATCTGACCAACCAGCCGTGACATCAACGGTGTGAACGGCAGCTTGCTCGTAAGATGATTTGGAATTTTGAGCGAACATCAGGCTGGAAGGATCATCATCTTGTTTAGCTAAAGCACTCTGGATTTAGCGAATTTATTTTCGGTTAAGTCCCCGCATTTCCACCTGTCTTCCCCTCAATTTCCGCAATTTGAAGACACCGACGCGGTGGGGCATAGCGATTTTAAGTGATGCGGCCAAGCCGGCTGTTAAATCGATAGAGTTCTCACGGCAGCGCGCTGGAAGGTCTTGATGCAGTCTTCAAGGAATGCCTGGGGTGAGACGTTCAGGGCCTTGAGTGTGCCGCGGTGATCGGCAATAAACACCGTGCAGGCGGCAAAGAAAAGAGCGCTCCAGCAGAAGTTTACAGCTCGGCGCACCCAGAGCGGAAACTGCAGCATCTGTTTGCTCATGAAGCTGCAGTGAAATTCGAGGTGTCCGATTTCGTCGAGCACGATGAGCGAGAAAGCCGCACTCAGAAGGCGGTCTTCGAGGTTATCTGAACAGACTTTGTAGAAGCATTTGCCGATGATTTCAGCAATTAGTAGAATGAAAATTTCGGTTTTCAGGCCGAGCATGCGGCGCAAAATCACGAAGGCAAATTCTGACCAGTGCCATGAAAGCAAGTTGCCGTCCATGGTCTGGATCATCTGCGCTAGAACGCGGGCGTGAAACTGTTCTTCTTTAATGAATAGATCGATGCATTCTTCGTAGGCGGAATCGTTTATGGTGCTGGCATACTTCTTTAAGTGTTTGCCTTCGCCGGTTTCGCCTATTTGAAAGCGTTGCAGAGATTTTAAAAGTGGTGTGCGCACTGCCTGTGGTACTGCAATTTCACCGGGGAAGTGAATATCGACTCTGGCCATCTTATTAGTTTGAAAATAAGCCAGCCAACTAGCGGATGAAAATGAGTTATTGCCGGTATCGAGCGCAACTTCTGAGTCAATGGTTTGGCTGGTTAAACTGTCTTGTTCTGTTTCTTTGTTTTCGTTCTCGATTAATTGCTGGGAGGTCATTATGCCGTCCTCGATTAAAACTGGCGCTGACTGAAAGCAGCTATGTATGCATCTTTTGTGAGCCTATCACGCAAAATTGCCGAGTGATCTCGAGATGCATTGAATACAACCGCCGGTTAACGGTTGGCTAACAAAATGCTTTCTGCTTGTTGGTGATGGTAGTAGACCGGTCTATTTATGGCTTTGACAAAAAAATATGTAAAAGCAAGTTCAGTCATCAAAGTGATGCTGAACTTGCGGGGATGAATGTGAACTGTATAACTGCATTAGCTGTTCGCTTTCTTGTCAGCTATCGGTTGCCACAGCTTGCTTTTGATAACGATAACCAGGCCTATCAGTCCGAGTATTCCACTTAAGCTTATTGCGATAATGAACGCCCAGGTAGGATTGCTGCAAAACCCGTAGCCGATATTGACGCCAATGATGGTAGCCAGGCCGTAAGTGCCGCAGCCCCAGTAATGCTTATTATCGTCGGTCAGTAAGGTTTTCTGCGGTGTGGGTGTTGTGAAAGGCGAAGGGGTCTGCTGCTCGGCTTTAATAGATTTGCTCATGTAAGCGTCGTATTTTTTGCAGACGAAGTTAAATGCAAGGGCTGCAAAAGTAGCTCCAATAATTGAGCCAATCGGCATATTGTGGATGATTGAGCCAATCAAAACGCTGGAGCCGCCACCAATGATGCCACCAATGGCAGCCAGAATGACGAGCAGAGCGCCGCCTAATATTCCGAAGAATATATAAATGAATTTTTTCATGTTGTGTTTTTTGTTTTTGAATTTTAGAGAACAGAGCGGAAGCTAATTACGGTGGCGGTGGAGCCGAATATAGTGGCATAGCCTGCTGCCGGTCCCACCATCAAAAAAGCGACAGCTTGGCTTATTACACCAGCGACTATTATCCACACTAAAACTTTGCTTGATTTCGACCCCATAGGGCTGAAGCTAAAAATCACCGCAATGTAAGCAATCACCCATGTGGTGCAGAATGTAATGATCGCTGACAGGGCGCAGTGGTGTGCGGTGTGATGCCATTGCGGATTGATACTGTCCAGCGCGTTAGCGCCGATAAGCAGACAGGCGAAAATAAGTGCTATCGATAAAAGACTAATGATTAGTTTCATAATTTGTGTTTTTGGATTGCACCCGATTGAGGGTGGTAAGCAAATCCGACAATCAACTATTGCCGGATTCGCTTGGTTGTGAATTATTTAGTTTTCTTTGAAACGGAAAATTAGCTCCAGGAAATATTGCCGCCTGTGCGAGCTTGGTTAAAAGTTACGGTCCAACCCTGTGCAGCGAAATCTCGTTTTAACTGTTCTTGTGCTTCCGGTTCAGGAAATTGCATCGGCAGGTGAACGGAGTCGTTGCCCTTTCCCATTGCGGCTGTGATTTGCTCGGTATAGGTTGTGATATCGGTTTTGATTTTCGCTTGCCGGTTTGCGTCTTGCTGCAGGCTGTCGTTGGCTTTTTCGCCTTTCTTTGGAATGTTGCTCATAATTTTAAATTTTTTGTTCGTGAATCGACTCTTCGCTCAGGCGAGTGAAAAAACTAATTAGAGCGTGTTGTTAGGCTTTTTGCGCGTTCTAAATGGTGCCTGTGGATGTAAGTGAATGAGGTCGATGATGACCTCTAAACTAAGCGCTTAAATCGTTAATCTCAAAACGCCGATTATTGAGTATATAAATGCCTTTTTTCATTGCTGTGGGGGCAGTTGCAGACTATTTTTTTTAAATTTGTCTGCTTTTACGCACTTTAAGAGTGCATCAGAATGCAAACGTAAAGTGACTGGGTTCACGCTTGTAAAGGCAAGCTGGGTGGAAAATTTTTTTTCCGATATCGGAAGAAATTTCGCCTTAGCGCGAGCTCGGACAGCCACATTAAACAGAGTTTTTCTACTTATGGGAATAACTACTTCATACAAGCGAATAAGCCTTGAGCGATGTCAAGGAGAATTGCTACTTATTAAGTCTATCTTTCGCGCAAAATAACTTAGAGCCTATAACACTATCTGACCTATCATCTCTCCTGTAACCTTACAAACATCTCTGGTGTTGTATTGGTCCGCACGAGTGTTTGGTTGGTCGAATTTTGCTTCGCGATGGCTCGTATTTCTCATCACAAACGCTCCTTTGTGAGCCCTGTTTCACGCCGGCACCGCTGTGCGGCCTTTAACCAGACAGCTTTGCTGTCGCTAACGGAGAATAACTACTATGGCTAAATTCGCAAATCTCAGGCACCATCTCGGCATGACCTTGTATGGCAAGCCACTGCGGCGCAAGCCCAGAATCGGTATCTATGGTGGTCAGTTCGACCCCATTCATTACGGTCACCTGCTGTGCGCCCACTGGACACGCATGACCGAGAAGTTGGACAAAGTTCTGTTCGTCACCTGTGGCGAATCTCCGAACGACAAGCCCGACTCGCTTGCTGCCAACGACCGTCACGACATGGTTGTGGCCGCAACGGCCAATAACTCCTTCTTCGAGGCATCGCGCAGCGACATTCGCCAGCGCGGCACTTCGTACATGATCAACACCGTGCAGGGTGTGATGGAGGAGTACGGCGAGGACATCGAGATTTCGGTGATGATCAGCTCCGAGTATCTCAATCCCGACCACAAGTATTTCCTGCCCAAGTGGGTCGGCGCCGACCAACTGTTTGCCATCAAGCAGCTGCGCTTTCTCGTGTTCCCTCGCGAGGGCATCACGGTGAAGCAGATTCAGGCGTGGGCGAAGCTCATTCCCGATGCGCGCATCAAGGCGCTTGACGCACCGAGCCCGCCGCTGTCCAGCACGATGATTCGTCAGTGGGTGTCACAGGGCCGGTCTATCTGGTACACCACGCCGTGGAATGTCCAGCAGATCATCATGAAGAAGGGTCACTACCTCAAGGCCGGCCAGACGCCCTACAAGCAAGAAGCACCGGCCCTGGCCGATGTGAAGCGTGTGGGTATCTATCCTGGTGCCTTCGACCCGATCAATTACGGCGACCTTCTGCGCGCCGAGTGGGCACGTGGCGAGCACAAGCTCGATCGCGTGGTTTTCGTCACCAGCGGTTCGCCGCCGAACAACCGCAAGATCACCGACAGCGCCGAACATCGCCACGACATGGTTGTCGCCGCCACCGCCGAGAATCCTGGATTCGACGCCTGGCGTAACGACATTGACAGCGGCAAGGTGTCGTACACCCTGCAGACCGTGCAGGAAGCTCGTCGCCGCTACGGCAAGGACGTGGAGCTGTTCGTGCTTCTGCGTTCTGACTATCTCGACCCCGCTCACCCGTTCTACCTGAGCAAGTGGATGGGAGCCCAGGAGTTGTTCAAGGAGTGCAAGTTCATTGCGTTCCCCAACGACTGGAATCAGATTGAACAGACCAAGCAATGGGCCAAGCGCATTGCCAACGCCAACATCGAAGTGGTGTACGCGCCCAGTCAGCCGGTTTCTGGAGACGTTATTCGCGGCCTGATTGCCGAGGGTAAATCGACTCTCTACTGCCTGCCGCAAGACGTGCACAACCTGATCGTCAAAGCCGGCCTCTACGGGGCGGATCAACCTGCTGCCCACAAAGGGCGGTGAGATAAAACATCGAGGACATAATTATGAAACAAACAGCTCGTAAGGGCGTTGTTCTCGGCGATTTCTCACCGGTGAACAAGGCCCAGATTCACATGATCGAGTTTGCCAGGCATTACGTCGACGCCGGTCAGTTGACCATCATCGTCGACGAGCACGCTCAAGACACCATCCCGGTGTCCAAGCGTGTGGCCTGGTTGAACGAACTCTTTCCTGACGTGACCGTGAAGCGCATTGCCAGCGCCACCTGGCACAAGTCAGACCCGGCAGATTATTCGGCCAGCCTGGTCAAAGGGCTGCGCCGCATAGTGCCCAAGACCAATGGGCACATCTTCTGTCTGGAAGAACGCGGCAAACTCCTGGCCGGTGTGCTCGGAGCAGCCTACATTCCCGTGGACCCTACACTAATTGGTTTCACGGCCACTGAAGCGGAGATTCGTAAGAACCCGCTCAAACACTGGGAGGCGCTTCCTCCCTGCGTGCGCCCGTACTATGTGCGGCGCGTCTGCGTCTTCGGACCGGAGTCAACCGGCAAGAGCACCCTGGCAAGACAGCTGGCAGAGCGCTTCGGCACAGTTGCCGTGCCCGAATACGCCAAGACTTACATCGAAGCGAAGGGCAAAGATATCGACGCCGGCGACATGCTCAAAATCGCTCGAGGCCAGTGTGCATCAGAAGATGCCATGGCTCGTGAAGCGAAAAACGGCGTGCTCTTCTGCGATTCCGATTTGGTCACAAGCATCATCTGGAGTGGCAGACTGGTCGGCACTGTTCCTGATTGGCTTCGAAAAGAAGCCGACAAGCGGCATTACGACCTCTATCTGCTCACGCACTATGACGTGCCCTGGGTAGACGATGTTCATCGCTATATTCCCAAAGAAAGCCCGGCGTTTTTCGATCGCTGCGTGCTTGAACTGGAATCGCGCCAGCGCAACTTCGCGCAAATTAAGGGCGGTTGGGATGAACGTCTGGAAATGGCAGTGGCGGCCGTAAAAGCAATGTTGGCTGACTAGGGCTTGCTCAGGCAGGTCTAGCGCCAACATTGCTCCGGCTGCGTGTTTCTCTAAGAGGCCTTTGCAAAAGGCCCAAACCTAACATTTGTCGGAGCTAAAATATGGCCAATCAAATCAAGCAAGATGCTTGGTGGCAGTCTTTCTATGAAGACACGCCATTCGAGCTTTACCTGGCGCGCACCGACGCGGCTGAGCTGGAGGAAACAATCGCCTTTCTGCGCGATAAACTCAAGCTCGTAGCTGGTGCCACCATTTTCGATCAATGCTGCGGCCTGGGTGGAATGAGTATTCCCCTGGCTAAGCTAGGCTTTCGCATCATCGGCGCTGACCTCTGTGCCAAATACATCGGCATGGCGAAAGCAGAAGCCGCAGCGCAAAAGTTATGGGCAGAATTTCACGAGGCCGATGCCTTTGAATTTCTACCAGACGTGGCTTGCGACGCCGCTTTCAACTGGTATACCAGCTTCGGTTACGCCGAAGAAGACAGCCAGAATTTGAAGATGATTGCCCGCGCTTTTGAGGCCCTGAAGCCCGGCGGCAGGTTCGCTCTCGACTTTTTGAACATGCCCATGATTATGGCTTCGTTCAAGGAAGAGATGAGCACCGTGCTCAAGTCGGCTTCCGGCGACATCATTCAGACGCGCCATTGCACTCACGACCTTGTGCGCGGCACCATGGACCAGGACTGGACATGGACCACGCCGGACGGCAAGGTGCTAACGCAGAAAAGTACTTTGCGTGCCTACATGCCCGTAGATTTACTGCGGCTTTTCTCCCAGGCGGGATTTACTGAAACACAGCTATTCGGCGGTTGCGACAGCTCACCTGTCACTGCCGAAAGCGGGCGATGCATCGTCATAGGGAGGAAACCGCTATGAGAAAGAAAATCAGAACTGCAACCGAGAAAGCTGCAAGCCGAAGGAAGGCACGCAGAGGACGGGCCATCTTAGCAAGAAAAGCCCGCGCTATTGAAACCATCGCCAGTGGCTCAGCGTGCGACGCAGCTGCCAACCTTGCTCTTCGTCAGGGCATCTATGCCGGCAAGATCTATCGCATCACGTCGTCGGTTGCAGCCAAGCAACTGGTGGCGGCGGTAGTGGCACTGCTGGCAGAAGAATTTGGCCCCGCCCCCTTGGAAGCGTTTCGCCGCTTGCAGTTCACTCTGCCGGGCCAGGAGCTGTTCGAGCGCATGGGCAAAGTGCGCAAGACTTTGTTTGCCAGACCGGAGCTGCAAGCTCTGGTATTTGCCGTGCTCGCAGAGCAGGGTTTCACTGCCGAAGCCAACGCCGTTGACCCGGCGCGCATGCGAGCAGTGACTTCCGGCGGTCACTTGAACCCGCTGGCGGCGCCTGCTTACACCGCTCATCGCGACACCTGGTACAGCAATCCACAAGCGCAAATTAACTGGTGGATTCCCATGCATGACGTAGGCGTCGGGGAGACTTTCTCTTTCTTCCCGGCCCTCTTCGATGTGCGTGTGGCCAATGATTCTGCCGACTTCGATTACGATCGCTGGGCGGCTGAAGTTGGTTTCCAGAACACCAGCGGCCTCAAAGCTGTCTATCCATCGGCCAGTGGTTTTGACGAAGACAGTGCTCTGCCATTTGCTTGCCAGGCTGGCGACATCATGCTTTTTGCGGCATCACATTTGCACCAGACAGCGAAAAACGCCTCGGGCGCTACGCGCTTCAGCACCGACTTTCGCACAGTCAACCTGGACGACCACAACAAAGGTCTCGGCGCACCCAATGTAGATAATCTCTGCACGGGCTCCTGTTTGGCCGATTACCTGGGGTCATAGGCTCTTTCAAATCATTCAAAAACGACGTTGAGAATGGTCTAGTCTCGCCTTCTGGCGCGGCTAGCCGCTCTTGCGTCGTTTTTGTTTGCGTAATCTTACTATTTTACGTAATACTATACAGGTGTTTAAGCTAATATTTTTGCGAGTTGGTAACATCCATTTTTGCGAGTTGGAAACATCCGTTTTCAAAAGCCTAAGAAATTTTACAACCTTTGGGTTGTATTTTTATACAACTTATAGGTTGTACAAAAGGGTCTAGGTGACCAAATTGAACTGAACTCCCTCGGCATTGGGCCGAAATTGAACTTTTGAGCGCGAATACCCAGGCTAATTAAGGGTTCCAGTTGCTGTCGGCATTGGATCTGGCTCGGTAATAATCAGCATTGGCTGCGTTAGCATGGGCTCGGGCACTTGACGCATACTGCGAAGAATATGGATCGCTCGACGAGATTTTAGAATAGGCGCAATTGGCCTCATAACGCGCCTGTCCGGCAGCGTAGTATGCCTGGTCGGCAGCTTGTGAACGAGAATAGTGGTCGCCATAACAGGAGCGCACATAGGCATTGTGAGCCACTCCCGCCTGAGTTTGGGCGCGGTACATATTTGACTTGCCGGCCCCGTTTCCTCCAGGGCCCGAACTACTGCCGTTGCCGGCCGCCGCTCCGTCACCAAACATACTTTGAAAAAGCGATGCTTTGGAGGCTGCTTGCGTTGTCGCCGCGGCAGTATTGGCGGTATTTGCGCCGGCTCCGCCAAGAAAATTCGCCGCTCTTTTGAGTGGGCTGTTGGGCGGGCGAAAACCACTGGCGCCAGGCTGCATAAAAGGCTTGGCATTGGGAGTGTTGAATTGTTTGCTGTTACTAAATTGAGCGGAGCCTGCAAAAGATCCGCTATTGCCCTGATTGACCTGTGTCAGTGGCGCCGGAGCGACGTTATCGAGCATCTGTTCCAGCTGTTGATAGCTGTCCTGACCATAGGCAGGGCCGCACATAGAACTAGAGGCGAACATGCCGCTTAGCAATAGCGCGCAGCCAAGACTTAAATTTAAGAAGCGAAACTTACCGTTTATCAAAGTTGCTGTTCTCGAAGGGTCGAAAATTCCAATCCAAATTCTTTATGCCCAGCAAAGCTGATTTATTTTCTTATGGCCCACTCGATAGTGTCGATATTTTCCACATAGTGCAAAATCGGCTGCCCTTCGAGCTTCAGGCCCAGAGGCTCAACCATAAGATTTTCAGCCCACTGTGCCCAGGCCGGTTGAAGAGGCCAGGGTTTGTGATGAATGTCTCCGCGATAAACGTGGCCGTGAGCCAGGGTGAAGAGGCAATAACGTTCAGTGAGGAAATAGTCGAGACTGCCGGGGCGGCTGCGGTAAATATCTCCATCCGGGCCATAGGTGACGTCTAAACTGCAAATTGTTTTGCTGTTGCGGCGGCTTCGGTAATTAATTTGTTGACCGTTCGAGCCGACACTGACCTTGCATTGCATGGCGGCATTGAAGTATGGCAGGAGGTAGAAGGTGCGTGCAATCCAGACAGCAATGGGGTTGCACGCGTCCAGACTGAAAAAATACACTCCGGGTTGGCCGCTATGTGTTACGTAGGTGCGCACATTTAGTTCGGGAAAATAAGACAGCCAGGGCAGGGACGGCACATAGCGTGGGCTGACTTCGCGCATGAGAAAAGGCACCACTCCGATGTAGGCTTGCCCCTCATATAAGTCGAGTTCAAATTGCTCCGGCACGACCTGGCGCATCACCGCCACTGGTATCACCCAGTGAGCAAAGAGCAGTTTTGCCCAACTTTGATTGATAATCCAGGGATGCTTGCTGTGAGCAAAGGGCCTGTGATCGATCTCTTCTAATGTGCGGGCAAATTTGCGTCCGAAAAGAGTCATTTTATTTCCCATGGATTGATGATGGGCACACCGAGAGCAATAAATGGAGCGGTGTCGTGTGTGGCAACGCTGAATGAGTGAGAGCTGGCGATCGCTCCAATTTGGCCGTCAGAAACCGATATAGTGCTACCGCCAATTCTCGCCCGTGCCACCATGGCACCATAGACGAGGGCCGCTTTTTCGTCAAAAGGCAATATCCGCGAACTGAAATATTCTGTAAGCAGCTCGTTGAGAGCGGAAGCAAGAGCTTCTCTCCGTTTGCCAGCTGGTGAGATTTCTATGCCAAGGCAAAGTTCTGACAAATTGATGGCGGTGAAAAAGAGAGTTTCGATTGCTTGAGCATCTAGCCAGCTCACTACTCTGGAATTGCGGCCCGGCTTTATTGCTTCTGAAATTACATTGGTGTCAATGATAATCATTCAAAAATTACTATTTCAGCGGGCTTCTGGACTCTTGCTATTTCCAGATCTGCGGCATATTTATCACCCAATGCAGCCAGTGCAGACCCTAACTTAGAACGCTTGGCTGGCCTGACTGCCATTTCTAGAATCTCGCGAATTTCGGCTTCCGTGCTGCGACCGTTTTTAGCAGCACGTACGCGCAGCGCTCGATGTGTTTCGTCGGGCAGATTGCGTATCGTTACTGAAGCCATGATTGCACCATAGGATGATGCAATCAATGATAGCATTTTTATGCATTGATAGCATTAGTGTTGTGCTGCTGGCGCTAACTCGCACAACGGTTAGCTGAGCCTTTTGGCGGATTACCCCACTACAAGTGATTCGAACGCGGGTGGCAATTGTTCATGGCCCGTGGGCATCAAAGCTCACTCCTGTGGCTTTTGACCTCGAATGCGTCGAATTGTAAAGCGGCCTCTTTTACATTTGTTATCTCAGCTCTTGCTTGAGTTGAGCATAGAACTAAGTATCTCTTCTCTTTTTTAAATTTCTGGTGTTCTAAGGCTTCAACTTACTGTTTGCACCACTATCCGCGCGCCTCTCTTCGCCAGGTTTACCTGTGTGGATGAAGCCGCTTGTGCAGCCGTTTGTCTGAGGTTTCGGAAAGCCTGTGATGAGAAAGAAGTTGAGAGCAAAAGCGAACAGGAGATATCACATGGCTAAGCAAGTCGGAATCGGCTCTGAGCTCGAAGTTGAATTCACCGCCGCCCCCCGCGGTGCGCGCGTGACCCAGCTGGTCAACGGCCGCCCTGCATATGCTACCGAGTCTGGCCCGGCGCCACTTTTCGGAGACACCTGGAAAGTGCTGATCGTGGCTATGAACCCTCGGCGCACTGTCTATTTTGTCGAACCTGTAGAACTGGTGCAAGCTGGCGACGGTCTCACTGACGTGTTGCGGCCCTACAGCCCGTTCTATCACGAATACATTCGCGAGGCTGAGGCGGTAATCGCTGATATTCTCGCGGATGTTTCTGATCACTCTGATCTTTCGTTTGAGGCTCTGTCGCAAGAGGCTGCCGCCGAAGAGGTGCGCGCCTATCTCGACGAAGCCATTCTGCTGCCGGCGGCATATCGTGAGCTCAAGCTCGCTCAGCTGCCTGCTCTTTTATCTGACCGGATCCAGTTCCAGAAAGGAAATATTTATGAGCAAGGAGAACAGCAAGGCGCTTGTGCGCACTTGTGACCTGACTCTGGGCGCGGAGATTCTGCCTGGCGGCGAGGCTGCTCTGGCTGAACTTCTCGCCCTGGCACAGAGTGAAAATCGACCGCTGCGCATCAAGCTCGGTGTCGACCCTACCTCACTCGATTTGCACCTCGGTCATGCTGTCGTCTTGCGCGCTCTAAAGCGCTTTCAAGACGCCGGCCACCAGGTCGTCCTTCTTATCGGCGGATTCACGGCCACCATCGGCGACCCCACTGGCCGCGATGTCACTCGCCCGGCGCTTACTGCCGCACAGGTGGCGGTGAACGCTGAGACCTACCTCGTACAAGCAGCCAAGATTCTCGACATGGCGCGCACCGAAGTGGTCAACAATATCGACTGGCTCGGCACCATGCCATCGGCAGAACTGATGCGCCTGATCAGCCTTGTCAGCGTCAATCAGCTTCTGGCCAAAGATAGCTTCGGCGTGCGCATCGACAGGCAACAGTCGGTGGGTGTGCACGAGCTGGTCTACCCGGCTTTGCAAGGCTTTGATTCGGTGCATTTGCGCGCCGATATTGAAGTTGGCGGCAGCGACCAGCGTTTCAACGTGCTGATGGGCAGACAGTTGCAAGGTCACTTCGGTCACAAGCCGCAGTTGGCCATGCTGCTGCCCCTGCTCGAAGGCACCGATGGCGTGCAGAAAATGTCGAAGTCGTTGGGCAATTCTATTTCACTGCAAGATGCGCCCGATGACATGTTCGCCAGATGCATGCGCATTCCGGACGACAAGATCGTGCGCTGGTTCACTCTTGCCACTACTGCCGGTGCTGGTGAAATCACTCAGGTGCAAGCGTCATTGGCCGCCGGAGTCAATCCAAAAGAGCTCAAAGAAGCTCTGGCCATGCGCGTTGTCGGCGAGTTGCACGGCAAAGACGCTGGGCACACCGCCCTGGCAAACTGGCAACGGGTGCACTGCAAGCGGGAAGCTCCGGAACAAATGGAGGAGCATAGCATTGCTTCTGCTCATGGTTCAGATTCTGGTTCAGGGCCGCTCCTGGTTGACGTGCTCGTCAGCTCAGGACTGGCTCCCAGTCGCAATCAGGCACGTAAGCTGATTGCTGGTGGTGGTGTTCGGCTTGACGGTGTTAAGGTCGAAGACTCAGCATTCGTCGTCATTCTAGTGGCCGGCGCCAGTGCTGTGCTGCAGGTCGGCAGGCGCAAATTCGTGCGTTTGTCTGTGTAATCTTTTTAGTAAAGGAGCATCAAAATGTTGTCTTCATTCACTCTTCCTGCTATCCCTGTGGACGGCCAGGTTGTTGAAAGGGCGCGGGGTCTCAATGCTAATGCCATCTTGCGGGTGGTTCTTGCAGACTCAAAGAGCGAGTTCGACGCTGTCGCCTTCTGGCAAGATACCGACGCCACTCGGATCGAACGCAACTGTGGTGATAGCGCCGAATACCTCAAAGAGGGAATTTTGCGGGTAATGGCTCTGGCTCAGAAACTGCAACGCAATCTGGCCATCTGCCGCGAAACCTGCACCGGCAAGGTCACCATGCGCGATACCATGATTTCAGTCTGCGCCACTCTCGAGTCAGTGGGTGCTTCCCAGGTCGATCTGACCGCCCTGGAAGCTGCCTTCTGTAATGAAATCGCCCTCCTGCAGCAAGCTGTGTGTGTGCACGAAATGTTGCTGGCGCAAGCTCTGACTGCTCTGGACGAAATGTCTGAACGCATGTTCGACCTCTATCCCCCGGCGTCCGGCCGGTGCATCAACAAAGCCGGTTTTACCGTTCAATAACCGCTGTTTTTTTAACAGCATCTTCGAAAGAATCTATGACTTCCATGTCTTTTCCCTCCAGCTCCGTTGTGGCGGTGCTGTTGCTAGTTGCCGTGCTCGTTCACTTTTTCGGGAGACACTTCTCCAGAAAAGCACAAGCTCGCCGGGTGACTGAACAGCGTGATCGCGAGGCTTATCAGGCCAGAGTTGACGCCGAGTTACCTGGCAAACTGCTGGCGTTTCCCGAGCGATATCGTCAGGCGGTCGCTCATTGTGGAGCATTTGCTGACCACGACCATGTCAAGCCATATCTCAAATCAGCTGCCGACCAATTTCGTACGGCTCGCTGGAGTGCTTCACAAGGCGATAGCAATGATGCCGCTTGTAAGCTCAGTCTTGGCGTCATCAACCTGAGTCAAGCCAAACGCGCTGCTGATTTATTGTGTGCTAACGAGCAGTCGGACAGATTGCTGCAGGGCAAGTAGTTCATGCAAGAAAAGGAGAAGAATGGCCGAGGCCACCCTTCTCCTTTTCTTTTTTCTTTTTTTTGGGGATGTAATAGACCGGTCTATTCGTCTTTGAGGTCGTTCATACTGGCTTTTGTCTGGGTGGGGAAGAAGCGCCAGAATTGCCGGTTGAGTACAGTTTCGAATTGGCAATAGGGAATCGCCTTTTTGAATTCGGTTTTCTCTTCGTCGCCCCATGGACGATCGAGATAAAGATGCTTGAGGGCCGGCATTTTTTTGAAATAGCGCACCGAGGCTGGTGTCAGCTGACTTCTGCGAATGCGCAAGCTTTGCAAATTTTTCATGCGCGTTAGAGGCTCTAAATCGGCATCGGTGGTGCCCTGCGAGAGCAGCCAGACTTCTTTTATATTGCCATATTTAGGCAGTGCTTTAATGAGCGTTTGAACGCCGTTGATGCGCTTCACTTTCAGTGATTCAAGCTGGCTCAGCATAGGCATTTTCAGTATTGCCGCGCCGTTCACTTTCGGCCCGCACAGACCCAGAGTCTGAAGTTTTAGTGGTTTGAGGAAAGGCAAATCAGAGTCATTGATCGACGATTCGTCAAATTTTGCTTCGAGGTTGGGCAGAGATTTGACTAGTGAATTGAAGAAGCAAAGGTCTTTCAACCTGTGCCATTTGACCAAGCGTTGGATAGCTTTTCGAGGTTCTCTGATCTTGATCTCAATGCCGGTAAAATCATCAGGGCCAAAGCGATCAAGCAGTTGAGGATAATCGTCTGTAGGTTCAAATAAGTAAAGGCAAATATCCTGGCCAGGGGCGACAGGTATCACTCCAGAGGCAGAGAACGGCTGACCATCACCGATTTTCAAAGCGCAGAGATAAAAGCTAGTGGGGAAATAAAAGGTCGGTTTGCCGACGCCGCGAGTAAATGTTGCCCCTTTGCTGGAAGTTGCTCGCATGTAGTCAGCAAAAGTGGTTTTGTAGAGTTCGTTGAATTGACTGTGGTCGAGCCATTCATAATGAAAGGCCGCATTAATTTCTCTTTCCGTGGCACCGGCTTTGAGGAGCTCAGTTCTTTTGACTATGGCGCTTCCTACTCCGGCAGTTATTTGGCTGACTACGCCTTCGTTTTCACTAGTTTTGTTTTTAGCAGTGGGTGTCACGGCGATTTTCTGCCTTTTTTCAGTTACTGGTCTTTTGGTTGTAAGAAAATGTTGATAACTGAAGTAAGAGGCGGTGAGCAGACTAAAAGCCAATATAGAAGCGAGAGCAATTTTTAGACTTGCCGAACTTTTTTTGTTTTCGACAATTTCTTCGCTTTCTTCGAGAGAAAGATTGAATGACTGGCTTCCGGACGTGGTGCGGTGTCTAAAGTTGCCGCTGAAAGGTGTGGTCACTTGTTGCCCGGTGCTACTGCTGCCGAATTCAGCAGTGGTGCTGCGCATACCTTTGCCTTTGCGCATTACGTCTTTACCCTGCTTGATGCGCTCTAGATCATGCTTAAGCTGACCCATTGATTGATAGCGATCTGCAAGATCTTTACTCAAAGTTTTTTGAATTAGCTCTTCTAAGGCTTCGGGAAATTCGACGTCTTCACGAACGCTGCTGAGACTGGGTGCGGGTTCATTCATGTGCATCATAATTGAGTCGAAAGCATTTTTACCGACGAAAGGTGGGTCGCCGGTCAAGACTTCGAACAGCGTGCAGCCAAAAGAATAAATATCTGAGCGCTCATCTACGCGTTCGCCGCGACATTGCTCAGGGCTCATATAGAATGGCGTACCGAAAACCACACCGGTGGCTGTCTGGCTCTGTGGATGGCCCCCTTTACTGGATAGCCGAGCGATGCCGAAATCGACAATTTTCAGGCAATCGATCTGGTCTTGATCATTGCGTACCAACATTAGATTGGATGGTTTGACGTCGCGGTGGATAATTCCGTGAGAGTGGGCTGAACCCAGAGCGACAGCCACCTGGGCAAAGAGTTCTAACGCTTGCGATGTAGGTAATGGACCATTTTTTTTCAGCACCAGGTCAAGACTTTCACCAGAGAGCAAGTCCATCACGTAATATGGGCAGCGACCCTGATCGATGCCCATATTGTAAATGCCGACAATACCCGGATGATTTAATTTGGCCAAAGCCTTGGCTTCAACCTTAAACCGATTCCAGGCGTCGCTTTCGAGCTGGTCGGCCATTAAAATTTTGAGTGCATAGGCTTTTTGCAAAACCAGATGGTTGCAAGCAAAGACCACGCCCATGCCACCCGTTCCCAGCAATTTAGTCAGCTGGTAAGCATTGTCGACGATATCACCAGGCAAATAATTGGTTGTCTGATTCGCGGGCAAAGGCTACTCCTATCTTGTTATGCCATCATTATCTACCTACCCACGTGAGACTAGGTATAGACTAGTAGACCAGTCTATTAATAATGGCTATAAAAAAAGACTTTCAAAGGTTGTATCGCTATCAAATAGGAAGCGGCGAGATCGTTTCTGCTCCATCAAATGTGGACGAGACGATCTGCCGCTTTTTCACTTGCTAGTGATTGGTGCTAAATCTGATTTAGCCGTAGACTCAGGTGCTGATTCAGCTTACCTTGAAGGTGCGGACGTTGCGACTGGAGCCGACGAGAACCACGGTGTAGCCTTGTTTGGCGAAGTTGGCAATCACTTCGTCCATAACCGGTTGCAGGTAGCCGCGCGTGGTGGGGTTCCAGTTGCCAGCTTTGACCGCGGTTTCGATTTCGTTGGTGAGGCTGTCGACCTGGGCTTTGTGGGCAGTGGCGGCGTTGCCGACGGCGGCGGCTTGTTGGGCCTTGAGTTGGTCTTTTGAGGGCAGGGACATGATGTTCCTAAATGAAGTGTGGTGGAGGGATATCTCGCAACTTTTCAAGACGAACAGTCAACGGGAGCCGTCAACTTTCTAGTTAACCTGATTACTCAAATTGACTACTCAACGACAAGATTTTTTGACTCCCCTCTGTGTCGCCGTATTGACCATCGCTCTCCCTGACAGCATTGCGATTCGGTGCGTTGCTGTTGGATCGATTAGAGGTAGTGGCGCTAGTGGGGCTTTGAATACTTGTTGAGGTGAGGTGATGAAAAGAGGGAGATACAATTTTTTAGCGCATCAGTTCATGAAGAATCAAAATTCCGAGCAAGAAATGTGGTGAATATTTTGACATCTTGGCTCAGCCTTACTATCTAAAGTATCGAAGCTAAAGAGGTCCAGACAATTTGCCAGGAAGTGGTACAGAATAGTGGTCTAAAAGTTATGAGGTAGAGCAATTGGATCTGGGCATTTTCAAGGCGATCAAAGGCGCAAAAATAACTGCCGAAATCCTTAGCGACGCGATCATCGCAGCCATCGCTCAGAAAGCATTGGTGGCGGGCGATAAAATTCCGCCCACTCGAGATCTGGCTATTTACCTCGGTATATCAAGGACAACCGTGGTCAAATCTCTCGACCAGCTGATTGGCCGCGGTTTTCTCACCGCTACACAGGGGGCCGGTACCTGGGTAGCCGACCATGGCGAAACGGCCGCGGCTGCTAAAGCGCATGTTGACGGCGGCATAATTTATCCATGGGAGGAGCGTTATTCAAATCTTGCATCTTCCCTGCGTACTATGGCGGCCGAGGCCAATCAATCCCTTGAATTCGATGAAATCAACTTTGGTTCCCAGCCCATTGAATTAATTCCCCTCAAACAGTGGCGCGCGGCTCTATTACACTGCAGCAATACTGTGGACGAAATCGGCTTTGAAGCCAATCGTGAAGTATTCGGCTACCGCCCTCTGCGCGAAGCGATTGCCGGATTTTTACGGCGCAATAAAGGCATCATCTGTGGTGCTGATCAAATTGTAATCGACTCGGGTGTGCAGAGCGTGGTATCGCCCATATTCAGCTTGTTGGTGAAAGCTGGCGATTATGCCATTTGTGAGAATCCAGGCTTTTATGGTGCGCGCGAACAATTTGAAAGTCTTGGTGCGCATGTTGTACCGGTTTCAGTCGATGAAGATGGCATAGTGGTAAGTGAGCTGCATAAAATGCAGCAAGCGGCCCAGTGGCTGTATGTAGCACCATCTTGTCAGGAACCCACTGGGGTGGCCATGTCGCCAACCCGCCGACGCGAGCTTTTGCAGTGGTGCACAACCAACGGCACCGCAATACTGGAAGACGATTGGGATTCTGATTTTCATTATCGCGGTCAAGCTACTGACAGTCTTTTCAGCACAGACACCACCGGCTCGGTGGTTTATTTCTATTCTTTCTGGCGCCTTTTGTATCCTTTAGTTTCCACTGGCTTTCTGGTTATTCCCACCAAACTGATACCACTTTTTGAAAATTTCAAGAACGTCTGGAACCGCCAATTTACCTTAATTGAGCACCGTGTGCTGACCGAGTTGTTAAACGATGGCCATGTGGAAAAGCATATTCGGCTGGCCTGGAAACATTATCGAAAGCTAAGGCAGGCGCTCATCTATGCTTTGACGAGTAAGCTCGAAAAGAATGTCGCGGTGGTGCTTTCGAGCACTGGCATGCATGTGACCGCGCGCTTCCACCAGAAGTGGACGTCTGCGCAGATTCAACAGGCAGCCCATAGTGCTGGGTTGCCGGTGATATCAACTGTTGCCTATTACATTAATGAACCTCGAGAAAACGAATTTATGATTCGCTATGCCGATCTTGCCGAAGAGGAAATTGACGCAAAAGTGGCAGCCTTTGCTAAAGCCTTAAATCAATAAGCTCGAGTGGCGCAAATTAACAACTCGGAAAGATCTGCCAGGTAGTATTGCCCTCATGTTCCGGCAATATTGGGAGAAAATTTATGCCACCCGAGTCAAATTTTGAATCTAACGATCGAGCATCCCAAGCGCACTCAGTGGATTTTTCTCCCTATCTGTTCGACTTTGGTACTGCAGGCCAATCTAGCGTGGAAGTCGCCAATTCTTTTTTACCATCGGTTTCTTTTTCTGACAATCAAAATTCAGTGGCTGACTTAAAAACGCCGCGGTTAAATTTGGCTGATCAAAGATTGGCTAATGACGACATGGGAAAAGTTGTTGTTACTGATACTGCTGGTGGTGGCAAGCGTCTTGTGTTCGAGAATATCGCTGAAGGTGACCTGACACCCCAGGCAGACGGAACTTTTAAGGGAGTATTAACAACCAAAGAAGACGGCGAGAAATCTGCTGTCATATATAAAACAGATGGTACGCTTGAGTTTCCGGATTTGGACGGCGACAGAATTACCATGAAAATTAACCAGAACAACGGGCTGATCGAGTCGATCACATTAGAAGGTCAATATGGCACTTTGACAAGAAATTCTGACAATACCTCAGTGTGGACAGACAAATTAAAACCAAGCAGGAGCTACAGCAGCACTAAGAACGCTGATGGCACAGAAGAAAACAGAAAATATCCTGACGGCTCCACTGAGCTAATTACGCCGGTGCTGTCTGTTAGAACGCACTTGGACGGCAATAAAGAAAGGACTTACCCTAACGGACAAACCGAAGTTTACGATGCAAAAAAACAGACCAGTACAACGAGAACGCCTGATGGTCGAACCATTGTGGTGGACGAAAGAACAAATACTTCTACTGAAACAAGTGCAGACAATAAGACCAAATCAACAACTTATTTCGATCAGCTCGGCAAAGTCAAACTCGTTGTGGAAATAGTTACTGATCCGAGCGATGATACCCGTCGTCTCACTAAAACCTACGACAACGGCGGCATTACTTACCAGGACTCGTTTACGGGTAAAGCCTGGAGAGAAACAAAAGACGGTAAAATCGAGATTTACAAAAAGGGCATTCTCGAAAGTATGCTGCCACCAAAATTTTAAATTGTTGCTGACACCGTTTTTGTTACCTCTGTTGTCAGCCGAATAAAGAAGCATTTTGAGGCGAGGTGGAGAGATGGAGAGATGTGAGTATCCTAAATTAGGGTTTTTGTATAAGTGACAACGAGCCGCTGGCAAAATAATACAGTCCTGTAAGATGCGAAAGCCTTGAAAGTGAGAGGCAAGCTCGATTTCGGAGCTTTCGTACTTAAATGGGATGAAAATAACTGGTATCTGACGCTTGGCCTTGCTGGGCTTTCCGGTGCTTCCGGTAGCTAATTTTCCCAACATTACCAAAATGATGTTGAACGTTTTGCCAGTGCACGCTATTCTTGCTCAAGATGACCTTTTCTTTTCGTTTTTTTTGTTGTCTTCGTAACCAACATTCTGAGCCAAAATTAGAGGTCATTCAATTCTTGGTATCGCCCACAGTACCGTATGTGGTGTTAGATCTTTCTGATCTAGTATTGCATTAGCCTTGCTGCATAAGCGAAAGAGGGCTTTCTGTACTGCGAAGCTGATGCGCGTGATCACTCTTAGCACACAGCTAGTCAGTCATTGCTGGCTTCCATTCAGCAATACCGACAAAGCAAAAATACCTACAATTAGCTTGCTCTGCCGCTATCACGCCGCCATAAGAACTAAGATTAGTAATCCAGGTGGTTTTGGGCATACTGTAATATATAGTTTACAAGAGCTATACTATATGAGAGCATAATCCAGGTCCTTTTTTTTGAAGAAAAATGTTGAGAACGGGAGATAGAGAGCTTGCCAGGCTGCTCTCTATCTCCGTCTCAATATTGTTTCTAGAACGTCGGGTAGCGCCGTCGCATATCGAGCTCCGATGTGCGGCTGTTATGCACGATTGAACGCAGACCGACTGAAAGCAAGGCTGCTGTGAGCAGTAGCATAATCACTGTAGGAGCGCTGGTAGTCTTCTCAGCTGCTTTGAGCAGTGACTGCAGCGGTATCAGCGTTGCCATGCCGATTGCATAGGTGATGATGGCTGTCAGTCCGGTGCGGGTGCGCACACGATCAAGAGCCCAGCGCGTCTGGTTCCAGCTGGTGCTGCCGGCCTGGTCGGTTTTGAAATCGGGTCTGGTTGAAGCCACGTGCTTCTCCAGCGCCGGGCAAAGAAAGAGATAGCGAGCACCAGCGATGGCACCCACAAGCGCCGCCAAAGAAGCAACGCAAAGCAAGATTGTGATCAGCATAAATTCTCCTTTTTTTGTTTTAGGCGAAGATGCTTTTCAGCGTCTCCAGATATTTCGCGGCACCGCCTGTGGTGAGGCCGGTGGCGGCGTAGATGTTGGTGGGTGTGTCCACTTGCTTCATCAGCACAGTGCCCCAACCGGCGGCTTCGCTGGCCAGGTGCGGAACTGACGTGATTTCCACAGGCACTACGGTGTAGATGGCTTGGCGCAATTCGGCACTGAGGCTGATGGCGGCCACCACGTCGTGGATGAAAATCAGTTCTTCCGGATTCTTGTCCTGGCGCGGCTTGACGGCGGCGTCGTACCAGAGAGCGTAGAGATGGTAGAGCGCGCGACTGCCGGCGTTTTCGGGCAGCGCTTCCCGTAGTTTCTGGGCGTTGACGAAGCCGATTTCTTTTACCCGGGTGACTTCGGTGGGCATCAGATAAATCGGGCAGGTCAAACCCTTGAGCACCGCGTGAGCACCTTGCGGATCGCAGGCAACGTTGAACTGCACGGCACCGCGCGGCTTGTCATCAAACTGCATCAGGGTGACCGTGCCCCAGGTGGCGAACATGGCATGCAGCTCTTTGAAGCGACTGACGATATCTGGGCAGCGCACGATCATCTGGTAGAGGCCGGTCATCGGGCCCCCCACCGTCACGGGAACTGAGCCCTCAGGAAGAGCCAGCAGAATTTTCACAAGCTCTTCTTGTGGTTCGAGTTCACTGTGACGAATGGCGGCCAGTGGGTCGACGTCGAAAAACTTGTAGTATTCGGCGAAGTGAATGTGGTGCGGAACCAGGGTGCGAGGCGCGATGCCGCCGTCGAAAACGCGCGTGACCTTGACGCCGAAATGGCGGAGGAAGTTCTTGATGCGCATGGCCGAGGCTTCCTGAGCCATGCGTGAGCTTACGCCGTCCCATTCCCAGAGGGCGTGGGTTTTTTCGGCGTTGAAACGTACCGGTCGGCCGGTGAGAATGACGTGCACGATGGCGTCTGGATTGAGCTTGTGGAGCGCAATCAGCTGCACGAAATTGTCGGGATCGGGAGCATCCACGAACGCTAGAATGTGCGTGGGCGTCGCTTGTGGTGTTGATTCAACCATAGATTGTCCTTTTTTTAGTTGTTGTTGTTGGCTACATCGAGGTTGGCCAGTGCGGTCAAGCAATGGTCACCGCGCAGGATGAGCACAGAGCTCACTCCCGACACAGTGGCCACCGGTTGGTAGCACGGGCGGTGCGTTGCCACAATGCCTTCGGCGAAGTCGATGGCATCGATAGCGAGCAGGCGAGCCGATTGTTCAGTCAGATCGCGCACTTGCGATTTGACGAATTCGGTGAAGGCGGCGGCGTCGCTGTCAACCTCGTTGGCGAAGAAGAACTGCTGGTTGGCATTGATACAGCAAAAGCCGTACAAAGCCGCTTTGATGCCTTCCACAGCGCCTGCGAGCAGTGCGCTCTTGCCGCGCGTAGCGAAGTTCTGGGCGAGGCGGCGCAGCTCTTGTACGCATTTGATGGCGCGCTGGGCGAGCAGTTCGTCGGGGTCGCTGGTGCGCTTGGCGACGAAGCTTTTAATGACGTCGTTCATTGGTTCATTCCTTGTGTTAGCG